>Ga0247819_10000507_pt1 | contig 23105 bp, 25 predicted proteins | sample 13C_Xylose_Day6_FD_193428 | JGI IMG/M metagenome (GOLD analysis project Ga0247819, IMG submission 193428) | Soil microbial communities from agricultural site in Penn Yan, New York, United States - 13C_Xylose_Day6 | ecosystem: Environmental > Terrestrial > Soil > Agricultural land | place: USA...
GGTTGAAGCCTGGGATGCTCAAGGAGTAGCTGGGTATGGAGCCACTGAAGTCGATCACACCCTGCCAGAGCACCTGGTAAGTGAAGCTGTTGGTGTCCATGGCGAGCTGACCGCTCTCGTTGAAGACGCGCAAACCAAATGAAGCCATGAATTACCCCAGGTAGCCGAGACGAACGCGCAACACACCATTGACGTCGTAGACCGAGACGTTCAGCGAATTGATCACCAACCGGCCCTGACCGGGAACGATGCCATTGATTTCGAGCGTTCCGTCTTTGTTGAGAATCCAACCTTGCTGGCCGGGTATGTAGTTGGACGAACTGATGTAATTGCCGATTTTTGCGTTGGTGATGCTGCCATCCATGATGAAAGCCGCATTCATGAAAACCTGACCGCTCTGTACCGCAAACGGCACCGAGATCGCACCGCCGGCGATTGTGTTGACGAGAGCAAACCGATCCGCGCTCACCAGAAACTGGCTTTGGAACACCCCGCCCACGTTCTCGATCCCAAGCCCAATACCTGCCGCGACATATTGCCCATTGGAAGTGACCGACATCTTCACCGACCACATCGTGCGCAGGTTGCCCTCGACATCAGCAAAAGCTTCGGCGGTTTCCTGAATGGCTGAGGTGTTTTCGCCCACAGAGGCCGTCAGCTGGGTGATCGCTGTGGCGGTGGCTTCCTTGTCGGTGGCCACAACCTGACGGAGATCAGTAACGCTCGCCTCGTTCTCGCCAACCGCAGCCGTCAGCGTGGTGACTTTCTGCGCGGTGGCGAGGTTTTCCGAGGCCCGCACCTTCTCTTCATTCGCGATAGCTGCCGTGCTACTCCAACCCTTCAGCGCATCGGCGAGGTCGCCCTCCCCATCATCATCACGAAAGGATGCGCGCAACGCCTGGAACGCCGTAGCCTGGGCCGTGACCGCACCGTCAAGCTCGGTGATTTCAGTGGTATGGGTGGCCACCTGCTCAGCCAGGCCGTTGGCCGTTTCGAGAAGGTCGCCCACATCTGCCCAGTACAAAGGATCAGGTGGCGGCGTGTCGACCGGTACCGGCTGCAAAGCTTGGTAAATCTGGCCGTTGTCGACGACCATTTGTCCCTTCAAGTAGACCTGCTCGGGGTCATATCCTTCTAGACCGTCGAGCGAATCGATTTGATCCTGTAGGTCAGGGATCTTGCCGATTTCCTCTGCCAGGTCATCGCCCAGCTCGGTCTTGGTGATTTTCCCCGCTAATGCTGCCAGGTAGGCACTTACGTCATTCGACGTCTGAGCCGGCACCCAGAGAAAATCGCTCTTGCCATAGGCATTCGAAGATCGGACAAAATAGTAATAGTTCGTCCAGAAGCCAAGGCCGGTGTGGGTGAAGGACAACCCCTGCCCCAGGTACACAGCATCCTCTGCGGTTGCATTGGGCTGCGTACTGAAGAAGTACTCGTAGGTGCCGCCGTTCAAGCCATTCTGAGCATTGCCCGGGATCAGCACGATGTTGTCGATCGAGGACTGAACTACGCAGGACTCAGGGATTGGCGGGCCATTAATGCTGACCGTAATCGTCGCTTCGCCCGAGCGCGCCATAGGCCCAACCGCTGCCACGCTCATCGTGTAGTTGCCCGATGGCAAACCGCTGATCGCGCACTCCGTCGACGTGGCAGGAACGTTGTGCGACTGAATGGCAGTAGCACCCTGCCGAACGATGAGGATGTATTCCTTGACGATGCCTGCTGGGGGAAGCCATGACAGCACACCCTGAGCACCTTCGGCAGTCGTGTCTTGCGTCCAGGTCAGCGCAGTTGGTGTACCCAGCCCGCCAGCCGGCAAGTTGATAAAGCCAATGGGGTTGTACGGTTGGCCAACGGCGTCATCAAAGATCGCTGCCTCGTACTGTTTGACCTGGACAACGCAGCCTTCGCGATCGCCCATCGACCAATCGGAAACGATGAACTCGCCGAGGATGCTCAGGGACGGCAGGTTGACGCGCACCACTCGGCCTGGCCGACAGTTGTAGCCACCGAAGTGCATCGGAATGCTGATCGCACCACCAGCCCGCCGACGACGCAGCTCCATGTTCGCCAGGCGCTGGGCCTGGTATGGATCCGTGACGTAGGAATACGTGAGCGTTTCCGCCGCCTCCCCGCCATCCGCAACGATCCACTCAGAAACACTGACCTCGGGATAGTCGGTCTCTGTCCAGGATTGCGATGGATCAATGAAGGTGCCGCGAACGGTATTGATCGCTGAATCATTGGTCGGCTCGGTGCTGCCAGTGACGGTGCCGATCACCATGTCTTCCGTGATCTCGAAGTCATACGGGCCGTAGTAGGCGCCTGCCTGGAGCATCCAGCGACCGCCAACCCGGATCAGACGACCACCGCAGGCAGCTTCCAGTTTCTGCAGGACGCCGGTGCGCTGTTCGTCAGCACCAATCACACACCCCGTCCGGTAACGCTGGCTGACCGAACCATCGGCATTGGTCAGCGCCTCATCGCAGACGTTGGCCGCGCTGGCAAAGGTCTCAAATACGATCTCGTCATCAGGCACACCGCAGCGTGCACGCAGGAACCAAAGCAGGTGCAGCGCGGTATTGGCGCTGTAAACGGCACTGCCAGTGCGCGGATCATAGACGTCGTTCCGGCCGCGCACCACGAAACGGGTGTCAGGGATGCCCGACGGGAATTTCTCTGCGCTGTACTGCAGCGATACCCGGACAAAGGACAACCCCCGGCCGATCTGGCTGTCCTTCCAGTCCGGGCAGTTTGCTTTCAGGAATGCATTCACCTGAGTCGGGTTGACGATCAGTTCATAGCTGGCCTGCGCGCCGTAAGAACCGATGTCCTCTTCACCCAAATAGATGTTTTCCAGTGCGGCGATCGGTCCTTCGCACAGCACGTAGACCAGGTGCAGCCATTCACCATCACCCTGACTCCCAGCCTGCTCCTGCGTCCAAACAAGCACGCCACCGGTTGACACTCGGCCGAGGATGAATCGCACCGGCGCCTTCGAGGAACGCACGGTTTGCGCTGAGGGTTCGTTATCGCGAAGTGGTGACTTGGTGTTGAGCTTTTCCTGCTGCTCGGCCGCATAAAAAGCCAGCGCCGCACCGGCGACCGCTCCCCATGGCCCACCCTGAGCAAAACCAACGACCGCACCGACGACTACCTGAGCGAGTTTTTTAACGCCGCCACTCATTCAACCCTCCACGCGGCCAATGGCTCGCATACGACACGAGCAACGCCGTCGTCGGTTGTCGCCCAATAATCACCGGCCCAGAAAACAGCCATGCTTCGGCCGCCTGGCGCGTCGTACAGCACCACGTCACCGCGCTGAATGAAGGCCAGGGACACCCGTGCAAAGCAGGCATCCCATGCCGCTTCAAGGCTGCCGTGCTGTTTCTTCAGTTGTCGCTTCGCACCGGTTTCGGTTTTGTACTTACCGCGATAGTGTTCAGCCGGATCGACGCCACACACCGCCACTGTGCAGTCGGCAGCAAACAGGCAGCAGTCAAATTCGCCCCATGAAAAAGGCCGCTCTTGGGCGGCCTTGATCACGTCGTTCAGACAGGTTGTCCAGTCTCGATAGCGCATGACTAACTTCCATAATTGAATGTCGGAGCGTCCTTCTTCGAACCCCAATAGATGGGCCATTCGGACATTTGAGCAATCGCGTAAAAGAAGCGGTCACCGTCGTGGCGTGCACGGTGGTTTTCGTCGGTAAATCTTTCGGTACCGGTACGACTCCACTCGGCCATGCGATCAATGACAGGTACCGTGATGCTGTTGCCCTCCTCGCCATTACCCGCGAAAGAGAACTTGGCGGCATCCATTCGCCCTGAAAACAAAATGTCCGCCGCGTAATTACCCTCTTCGCCGAATACCACAAACATGACTTTGGCCAAGCGACCGCGACAACCCCGCACGTTCGTCGCGGAAAGAATGTAGGCATCCAGACCACTGAGAGTCAGTTCGACCGACATCGGTGAGCTGGAGTTATCGCTCTCCTGTGACTGGCTCACCTGTCCGAAATTACCCACGCCGTCGTAAGTAATGCCATTGATCACCAGCTGGCCCGTGCCGGTGTGCGCGAATACCATGCCGTCGACGAAATCGAGCTGCACGGCGTACACGGGCATGAACCTGCCGGTTGCGATTATGTTCACCACGTTTTGGCTGAACGGGAATGAAGATGGCATCAGAAAGCCTCCCTGAACTGAAAACTGCCATTCGCCACGACGGGCTGAATCGTCAGCTGGTTGGTGTCATCGGCACGGCGCATCTCGGAATAAGGGTTCTGATACTCCACAGCTGCACCCGCCGCGATGGCACGGCGGATCCGTTTGTTGAGAAAGACCTGAACCCGGCCCTGAGCGCTTGATACGGCATCGCTCACCACCTCGAACATCTCACCCGCGATGGAAATGTAGTCGCCAAACGAAAAGACCTTTTGACTCGGTGTCACCCCGCCCAGCGTCATATTGGTAGCCTGGGCATTCGCAGTGACGACCACCGGCAAGCCAATGTCGTCGGACCTGGTGCGAGTGAACGCCGGGACGTTTACCGTCCCGTACATTCCCTGGAGCTTGCCCAGCAGTGCCGTTATCTCGCGCTCATCATCATCAAACATGTCGTCGAAGCTGAGCGTGCACGACCAATAGGCACCCGGGTAACCCAAGATCTGCTGGGCATTTGATAGCGTCGACGTGAAAGCCCGGTTGTTGTAGACCATGCCCCACGTCATTTGCGACGGCCACACCGAAGCCGGCCAAGCGATAGCCATGAACTACTCCTACAGCCGGTTACCGGCGATTGATTAACTGACGGGCCGGGCCGTTTTGCTTAAGGTCCCTGAGCATCATTTGATAGCCGCCTTCAGCACCCCGACGTGCGGCCTCCTGGATACGGGCAAGAGTGGCTTCGTCCGCGTTACCCTGCACCGAAATGTGCTGCGTGACGCCACCAATCGACCAGGTCTGTGCCGGCTCAGCGGCAGGCGCCCCAGATCCACCGATAGCCCGCACCCCAAGCGAACCATCGGCAGCCCGGGTCAGCGGCATGATTGCCTCTGGTCCGGCTTCGGCAAAGATACCGGCGCCCTTTGCGAAGGCGAATGTCTGCGGCGTGTTGTAAACCCCACCGGAGTAGGACGACAGGCTGGCAGAACTGTAAACACCGCCCTTAGCATTCGGCACCATCGCACCTTCGCTGAACCCGGTCATTGTTCCAGAGCTACTGCCACCCCCCGTAAAGGCGCCAAAGGCACTACTCAGAAAACCAGCGGCGGCCTGCCGAACCTGAATCCGAATCAAGTCCTCGATGATGGAGTTCGCCAGGTCCTTGAATGACAACTTGCCGGTCTTAACAAAGTTGACGATGCCGTCTTCCAGCCCGCTGAAAGCGCTGGTGAATAGCGCTTGAGTCTGACCAGCAACATCGGCGGCCTGGTCGATGTAGTTTTGCAGCGCGTCCGAAGCACCGTTCGCCCAATTGGACTGCGCGGCATCAACTTGGCCGTAATAGTTTTGCTGAGCGAGTAAGCGCTTGCCGAGTTCGTCCTGCAGGACCTTTGTTTCACTGGCATACAACTCAGGCGAAATCTGACCGGTATTGCGCTGCTCGTTCAGGTTGGCCACGTCAGCGGCGTATTTCTGCCGAAGGGCCAGGTCCGCGCGCATGCGATCGCGGACCTTATCACCCATGCCGATGCCGGCCAGTTCCTGGTCGAAACCGTCCTGTGTAGCTTGCGTGCCGGTGGCCTGGGCTGCCTTGAAAGCCGTCAGCTTCAGATCGTCTTCGTTGGCCTTCTTGATTTTGTTCAGAGCGTCCAGCTCAGCCGCCATGCCGATCAGGCGCTTTTTCTGCGCTTCGGTCAGTTTGCCGAGTTTGCCTTCTTGCAACTCGAAGGAAAGCTTCGCGACTTCGGTGGCATCCTTCTGCTTGTCGCCGGTGGTGTTGATCAGCTCGATCTGGCGCTTATAGCTTTCTTCGGTTGATTCAAACGCCTTTAGTTGCTGTTTGGCAGCTGACTGCGACTCGCTGGTGTTCTTTTTTGCAGCCTTGGTCGCAGCCTCGTCTGCGGCCTTTTGCGCGTCCTTGGCGGCGGCTGCTGAGCGGATCGCAACAATCATTCCTTCGGTGAGGTCGGTGTTCTCGGCAATGAACCTGTTCGCAGCTTCCAGGGCTGTTTTGTCCTGGGCAGCACCCAACTGCTTTTGCAGTTGATCCAGGTACTTCTGCCCTTCCTGGGCGGCAGCCGCAATGGCAGCGTTGTTCTTACCTCGTGCCGCAGTATTGGCATCGGTCTCACCGGTCAGCTCCGCCAGAGTCTGCCGCTGCTTATCAAGCGTCACCGTGAGGTCGGAAACTTTGATCTGCCCGGTTTCAATGGACTGGGCCATTTCCTCAGTCACACCCGGAATCTGCCTGACCTGGTCGGCAACCGCCTTCCAATCCACCGCCTGCCCTGTTGCTGAATCGGCAACAGCCTTGTTGACGATATCCATTGCCGACTGAAATTCAGCAGGCAGTGGAGCGATAGCCCCCAAAAAGCCGGAAGCACCCGCCAGACCAGCGTTGGTTAAACCGGCCTGGAACTCGAATGCAATCGAGCCGGCAGCAGTGGAAAGATCCTTTTCGGTGTCTGCGATGGAAGCGCGCAATTCGCGCAAGGTGACGGATTGAGTTGCACGATTCAGGTTATTGAAGCGCTCAGTCAGCTTGTCGAGCGGATCGTTCAAATTTCCCAGCTGCTGCTCGAGCACGCTGGTGTTATTGCGCAGTGTCAGAAAGGCCGTGGCCGCACCGACGGCGAGCGCTGCAACGCCAATTGGCCCACCCAAAATACCAAGCAGGCCTGCTCCCGCACGCCCTACTCCGGCCTGTGCGACAGCAACGGCATTGGTAGCTCGCGCTTCTACCATCCTGGCTTCGGCGAGTTGTAACGAAAGCTGTGTTTGAACGGCGGTACCGCGCGCTGCCACCGCTTCCTTCTGAGCAAGAAAGACTGAGGTTTGAGCTTTCTGCTGTTCGGCCTGAGCGGCGAGTAGGACGGCTGTCGCCTGGGCCTTGCGCGCAACGACATCTTGATAGGCCGACTTGGCAGCGGTCACTGCCGAGGCTGCGGCGGTTACGCCATATCGAGACAGTGCGGTAATTGCAGCAAAGATGGCGACGTCGGCCAGCGTCTCGAAGTTCTCACCCAAGACCCCAAGGCCCTTGGCCAACACGCCCGTAAAATCATTCGATTCGTTCAGGCGTCCGATGTACAAGGTGAACGCATTGGAAAGGTTTTGGACCGCGTCGCGCACTGCGACACTCATGCTGTCTGCCAAAATCCCATTTGCCTCAGCGGACTTTTGCAGGCCCTCAGTCAGAACATCGAGGCTGAGTTTGCCTTGAGCGCCAAGGCTGCGAATTTCCTCTGCTGTCTTACCGGTAGATTTGGCGATGGTGTCAACCACCGTCGGCATGGCCGCGAGTATCGACTGCCAGCCATCAGCCTCAACTTTCCCAGTCTGCAGCGCCTTTGAGTAGGCATCGATTGCCGAGCTGGCCTTGTCTGCCGTGGCCGAGTTGGTCACCAACAGAAAGCTGAAGCTGTCCATGACATCCAGCGCCTGGCCGGTGTCGTAGCCCATCGACTTCAAACTATCAGCCGTTCGGATGTAAAGCTCTTGGGCCTCGCTCAACGGACGATAGGTGCGTTTGGCGGTTTCCATCAGGCGCTGTTGAACCTGGTCATACTCGCTGACGCTGCTGGTGGCCATGCCAATGCGGTCGGACATTTGTCCGTAGGAATCTGCCGCCTCGATGATCTTACCGATGGACGCGGCACCAATGGCCGCTCCAAGAGCGTTTTTGATCAACCCGGCGGCATCCTGCGCACTTTCACCAGCCCGATCAAAAGCCTCGTCGATGCGGCCCAAACTCTTATCGATCTTGCCTGACGCCTGGGCCACGGTGGAATCCGCTCGGGCCATTTCCTGCCGCAGTTGTGCGGTGGTCGCCTCAATGCGGACCAGCATCCCCTGAACGTCGGTATCGGCCATGGTTTTCTCCGGGCATGAAAAAACCCGCCGAAGCGGGCTTTTTGTTCATTTAGAAATCCACGCCACAACAAGCGTGAAACAGCGTGAATTTAAAAGGTTCACGTTGCAAAGAAGGGACTTAAGATCGCGCTTTGGGCGCCCATGAAAAAGACGGCGCACATCGCGCCCTCAGCCACCGCCATGACTAGAATCATCCTGACAACTGCTAGTTTATGATTCTTCCGCACTTCAACAAACAGAGCCCAGATCCGTCGCAGCCCCTGAGTTTGATCTAGAGCATTGGAGGGGGCCGAATCTTTCTTTGAATAGACCGCAAGGGACTCTTCAAGAAACGTTGTCAGGTTCGCCAGAACAGATGCAAAAAAAACGAACATAAACACTGCATACAATAGCGTTCGCTTTACCCCTTCATAACTGGGATCAAACTTGGTCAAGTCCAATTTACTGCCAGCAATCAATGCAAACGCCAAGAACAAAATTTGCGGTGTGAGATTGCGTAGAAAATCCAGAAGAGGCTTGCGTCCATTTCCAAAAAACATGTTGGTTCCTAAGTCGTACTGATTGGTTATGAGGTTGGGGTCAGCTTTGCCGTCAGCCGACACGGGATAACGATTGCTTTACGCAGGGATCTAGGGCTTGCGTATATGTATTAGAACGGAGCCCGTAGACACCCTTTTCAACTGCAGGGCATTTGCCTCACTGTTTGGCAAACTTGAATGGGGCGGGAGTGGTCAGTAGAGGTTCTGGCTTATCCCACATACCTCTGTAGCCTCGGACTTGATACGAATAACCTGGCTTGAGCTCCAGGAGGAGACCGCTCAAGTCACCTCCAGCACACATTGCATTGTTCTTGATGCTTAGCTGCACTGGGCCTGGTGCGTGGTAGAGCCTGACGCTTTCCCCATGGGTGGTCTTCGCGGCAAGCTGTCCATCAACATAAATAGACATCCCTGCACCCAAACAACTCATAGCCCCCGCATCCTGTGTGAACACGATTCGGGCATCGTCAGGATTCTTTTGACGGCCGAAAGCATAAACCTCTGATGGCGATACCTGTTTGGCCCGGTCCGGCGAGATTTGAGTAGTCTCACAGCCTGTCATCATCAACGCCAGAACGGCCATACATAGCACTTTTTGCACATTCAACCCTCCCTGTAGAAGGTGGCAATCTACCACCACTAAGGGAACAGCTAAAATACTAAAGCTCAGAAGGGGTCATCGCTGCCGCCCTGTCAGAGCCTGACGGAGCTTGGCCGCCACCGTGTCCGGTTTCGGTCTCTCCTTCGGTCCAGCAGGCTTCCCGCCAAAAGGATTGGTCATCTGCGCCCATTCGATCCGGGCATCCATCGCCAAGAACAATTCAGGGAGCGGAGTGCGCCAGGCGATATCTGGCGTCCAACCGAGCCAGCCCGTGGCCACCGCATACAGTCGGTCCACATAGCTGCCGTCCTCGACAGCGCTTACCCCTTCGTCGCTTGCGGCTTTCCCTCGGGCTTACCTCGGGGGTTATAGAGGGCAGTCAGGTAGGCATTGAGAGCAATGGCCACATCCACAACGCCGACCTGCCATACGCTATCGGCAACTGAATCAGCGGCCTTGCCAGTGAGCCCGGCACCGGCGGCAATGATGACCGCACACCCGCTGACACTGAGCGAGTTGAGTGCTTGAGTAGCCCCACGTAACCCACCGAAGTGCGCCTCGATACTGCGTACCGCCGCAAGGGTAGGCACCAGTTCGTAATCTTCGCCGTCCAGTGTGATCGTAGTGGAGCCGAACAGGGTTTTACTCATGGATCAGTTCCTTGAAAGGCTGGGGCCGAGGCCCCGCCGATTACGTCGGGAGGATTTCGAGGATGTCGGAGTTGATGCCGATCGTGACGTTACGGCGAACCACGTTGTCAGCGGCGCCGGGAGCGACGGTGTTGTTCATGACCTTGCCGCGCATGTAGAACGTAGTTGGCAAAATAGCTGGGGTTGCATCAGGATCGCCATCGTTCAGGGTGACTTTGATGTTGTAGTCACCCTTGCTGCGATCCTTGTGGGCAACCTTCAAAGCGGCTTGACCGGCGTCGCCATTGTCCAGGCCAACGGTCAGCGTCAGGTCGCCGGCATCGGCAGTGCCTTTGTACTTGCGTACTCGCCCATCGCGCAGGGAAGTGAAATTCACAGAACTGAAGGTGTCGCCGAATTCGCCGAGGTCTTCGATCTCGCCGACCTCGACATAAACGTCTGCCTTGTAAAGCGCTTCGGTGTCTGCGCCGGACTTCGTACCGATTGAGAATCGGCAGCCGGCGGCTGTATTAAGGTTGTCATCGGCCATGGGGGTTCCTCCAAAGGCACATTGGATAAAGCCGGGGGGCGGCTGGTGTGTGGATTTAGTGGGTGGTGATTACGCGGACAACGATCGAGCCCTGGTAGGTGACGCCATCGGCGTCACGCTGGGCATCAGCTTGCTCAACCCTGACGGATACAGCTCGCCCCACCGCCAGTGGCAGCCGGCGCTCGTCTAACGCGGCAACGATCTCGCCGTTGATACGTTTCACTTCGCTCTGGCCATGGGCGGCCGACCATACCGATAGATAGATCAACCGAGTTTCACGCCTGCGACCAGAAAGCGGCCGAATGTTTGCTGAAACCTCCCGATCAATAGAGATGTAGGGCATTGCCGTGTTCAGGGGGGCACCGTCGTACACAGGGCACGAGACCTCAGACTGAAGCCGAAAGAACAAAGCCTCTTGTAGTGCTACAGATGGATCAGCCATTGTCGGCTCCCTTACTGGCTTTGCTGAGCGTCCTTGCCACCGCAGCACGAATGTTCGCCAGGACAAATTCCCGATTAACCGTCATCGCCGGTCGAAGCCAAGGATGCGCTGGCCGAGCGGGGATGTCCGGGTATTTGCCGTAGAACGCTTTACCGTCGCTTTTGTTTTTCGTGGGGCGCTGGTTGAGTGCGTTGCGCCGCCCTTTGAGTTTCGATTTATCGCGGTTGTTGGTGTGCTGGCCACCGACAGCATCCGCGTCGGCACGACGGTAAATCGTGCCGCTATAACCCTTGGTGCCGTACTCAATGAACCGAAGATAAAAGAAACGGCGCATGTCCCTTTTTCCACGAATACCAATCTGGGCATCCAGGCCGCTTTTGGAAACGAAAGTTTTCAACGCCGAAGCGGCAGCGCCGGTGTCCTTCGGTATCAATTGCCGCATGGTGGTCAGGATCTGATCTGCTGACTGCTGCATCGCAGGAACAAGTTCGTTGTCCATGGTCGAGTGGATGTTTCGCAACATGCGTCTCAGCTTGAAATCACCGGACATACGCGAGCGACGGGCCATCACCTACTCCTTCGGAGGTGTCGCCGGCTTGGATGCCGTCGCAATTTTTTCAGGGACACGCTCCGCGATGCCGCGAGCGATGAGGCTTTGACCAATCTCGTCTTCAACTTCGAACTCTGCACCCTCCTGCTGGTCACCCACAGCGCCAGAAAGGTTTCCCAAGGCACGTAGTTTCATAAAAGCCTCCTCATGGATTAACGACGTTAGAGCACAGGAGCCGAAGCAATGAATCCTTATTGTCCGGCAGCGCAGCCTCAATCAAGTAAGTGACGCTCGACCTGGAAAGGCGCCTGCCGGCGATAAGACTGGGTCGTGGCCGCACACGAAGTTCGGCAGTGACTACGGCATCCAGCCGCTCGGCCACAGCTTCCAAACGGCCGGAGGGCAGTACCACCTCTGCCCATGTGCCGCCGACATCCCGCCATGTGACAACAAAGCCGCCAGAGCCATTCGGCGTGTTCACCGCTTCCTGAATCCTGAACCGGCGGCGCGCTGGACCTGATCGCATATCAAAACCTCGGCGGCACAGTGATTTCGGCCAGAAGCGTGTCCAGAATCGAACCTGGGAGCTCCGTCAGAATGGTACCGATGACCAGCGTTTCTCGCCCCTCGAAGGCCGTGGCTGCGTGCATCAATAGCCAAGACCGCACCGCTGGGTATTGCTCAAGATCGAGCCCTGCGCGATATCGGATCAGCAGATCACCGGGAGGTCGCCCCTCGGGGAAGTACAGAAAGCTTTCACGCTGACGAACGCGGAGGTGATGGGCGACGGTCAGCGCTTCTTCTGTGCCATCGGGGTAGATGCGACTGATTGAAATCACTTCCCGGGCCTGCCCCTGATCGAGAGCATGCCCCGAACCATAATGCTCGGGCCACTCATCTTCATACTCAGCCATGCGGATGGCTGCACCCGACCGCGACTCAGCCTGTCCGGTTACGCCAGGAATGATGATTTCCTCGATCAGTTCTGGCTGAAGGTCTTCGGGTTCCAGCCTGCACTGGTGAGCGACCTGGTCAAGCGTCAGCACCGGCTCGCCGATGTAGGCAATGCGCCGGGCCACGGCTAGGGTTTCTCTTCGTCGTCGACATCGCCATCAACCACGTTATCCGTGGTTTCGTTGCCCCCGGCGTCGTCGGTTATTGTTGTCGTTTCTGACGAATCGCCTGTCGTGTTGGTGGTCGCTGCTTTTCCACTAGCTTTCTGGCTATTCGACTTTTGCGCTGCAGCTCGACCGGCTTTCGCCGGCTTTCGTGCCGACTCGCCGTCAGCCTCATAAGCCTCCGCGAACCCCTTTGTTTTGAGGCCATCGGCAACTGCCTCATCAAACCCTGCCAACTCATCTGCCGAGTAACCCCGCCAGGCTTTGAGAAATCGCACTACAACTTTATCTGTCATCGTTTTTGCCTCAGATATGCGAAGCCCCGCCGGTGCGGGGCAAATGGATTACATGCCAGCGCCCCACTTGACGTTGACTGCAACAACGATGCACTCGACGTGACGCGGCCCAAAGTCGTGCTTGGCGATTACTTTGACCAGGGTCTGGTCACGCTGGAAGGCGCTGACCATGTTGCCGTCAGCGTCCTTGTACGAGGCTTCGCTACTGAAGGAGATCGTCAGGTCCATGTCTTCACCGATCATCATGTCGGCGAAGTTGACGAAGTAGAACTCCGTCTCGTCGCCACCGGCACCCAGGTTCACCGGGATCTGGTTGCTCAAGCCAACCGGGTAGCCCTTGAATAGCCCCTGTTCGATTTCGGGATAGGCTTTGTTGCCATTGCCGTCACGCAGCGATTGCAACCAGCGCAGCACGCGCGGATGCATCAGCCAGCCGCAGTCCTTCATCATCACGTTGGCCGTTTCCAGACGCAGCATCATGCCGCCGCAGAACAGATCGATCTTCTCCAGGGTGATCGTGTCAACAGCCGGGGCTGGCAGCACGTTGAATGGCTGTGCCCAGTAACGCATGCCCTTTGGAAGCGAGCCGCTACCATCCGAACGAATGAAGTGCAGGTCTTCCGAGAGCCCCATGGAAACTGCCAGGTCGTTCACGACCACGTTGTCGACGCGTGGATTGATGCCGGCATTTGCGATCAGGTCGTTGGAGAGCGGCACAATGGCTGCGGCTTTTTTCGCCGACAGCTTGGTGTCCGCGAACGTCATACCCGTCACTGGGATATCGGTTTCGGTTCCGATGTAGGTGACGACTGTGTTCCCGGTGATCCGGGGCATGGTCAAGTTACCGTTGTTCAACGGCAAGCTTCGGGTACCCATCTTGCGCACAACCGACATCGGGCGAAGCGCCTCGATGATCTCGGTCGAGAAATTCTGCGGAACCAAGACGCCGCCGGCACCCGGGGTGACGGTGCTTAATGCCATGGCCACTTCAGTCGGATAACCACCCTGCTGCGCCATCTGCGCAGCCTGATGCTGATTGCCCTGGGCAGCAGCGAGCAGGCGAACCATTTGGGCCATACGCACACCTGGTGCCAGCTTCGGCGCATGCGGGCCAGAGATGTGAGTCGGTGGGCTATTCAAGCCCTGCGCCGATTCATTGAGAGGAACCGCGCTGGCCGCAGCAATCCGTTCGGCCTGTTCTGCTCGACTAATCTTGTCGGTCAACGCATTGAACTGCGATTCAAGGTCTGCGAACTGCGCGAGCTGTTCAGCCGAAAGGGTTTCGCCTTTCGATTCAAGCTGCGCCAGAGCCTGAATCGACTCGTTGAGCTTGGCGCGTTCGCTACGCATTTGAAGTACAAGGGACATGGTGCCTCCTGGGCATAAAAAAACCCGCTCAGGGCGGGTTTCGACGACTGCCGCGAACGCGGTCAGATCTGGGTTTGAAGTTGCAGCGCTGCTGCTCGGACCGAAAGGCGGCCTTGCTGCCGGATCGCTCGGCTCTGGGCTACCGAGTTGGATAAATCATCGACGGCCTGTTGTGGGCTCTGCATGCGGTCGGCTAGGCCCGCTGCAATACCTGATTGCCCTCGGAACAAGCCAGCCTCAGTGGCAATAACCTGCTGCACCGAAAGCCCGCGGTAGTCGGCGATCGCATTGACGAAGAGCTGATAGCTCTCCTGGACGACGTCGTTGAGATACTTCAGAGACTGGTCACTCAGCGGCTCGTGGGGACTTAAGTCGTTTTTGTGAGCACCGGCAAACACGGTGGTCACTTTGACGCCCATCCCCTCCTCTTGTTTGGATCGGTCCATGTGACTGGCGATGACACCGATGGAGCCGACGCCACTGGTCTGGCTTACCACCAGTTCGCTACACGCCGCACCAATCAGGTAGCCGCCGCTGTAGGCCATGAAATTGACAATGCCGGTGATGGGCTTCTGTTGGGCCATGGCGCGAATGTCCGCCGCCAGCTCGAACGCGCCGACGGCAGAACCGCCGGGGCTGTCGATGTCCAACACGATGCGCTCGACCATCGGATCCGCAACGGCGTTGCGAATCTGAGCCCGCAACGTTTCATAGCTGGTCATCGTCTCGCACATGCTGACGTGGCTGCCGCGACTGACCAATACGCCGCTGACCGGAATCACTTCAATACCGGTGCGTGCAATGGCTGTGCGGCGTTCTTCTTCGCGCTGGGCGATGCGGTCAAGGCTATCATCGGACCAGAGACCGGCGCCGGCCACGGCGCCGATGTTGACGATGTTCAAGCTCATGGCCTGGTTGGCCCATCGTACGCCGAGGTCCAACATGTCAGGCGTGACCAACAGCGGCTGATTGAACAGCAGGCTGGATGCCCGTAAGTAACTTTTCATTGTGCAAGCATCCTTTCGATATCGCGCTGTTGCAGCTCCAGCTGCGCCCGCACGGCAGGGTCGTTAAGGTCGGGTTTGCTCTTGCCTGCGTCGACCATGTTCAGAGGCTGCAAGTAGATATCGCCACCCGCTACAGGCGGCATGTTCTCCAAACGCCGGATGTCGTTGACCGAGAGCCAGCCCCATTGCCGCCCGATCGCATAGGCTTCGTAGCGACTTTTCTGATCGCCGCGCATGAGGCCGGCCAGGTTGAATTCGATGAAGTAGTCGCGCCGATCTTGGGGCAGCAGGAAGTCACGCATCATCGCCTGCTCATGACGCTTGACCCATGGCAACAAGCCGAACACCACGAACTGAATCAGCAGCTGCTCAATGGTGTTGTAGTTTGCTTTGTCCAGGTCGTTGACCATCGGCAATGGGATCTTGTAGATCCGCGCGCAATCGACACCGGACAACTTGAGGATACCGATGATCTCCGCATCCACGTTGGTCATGGAGACTGGTCTGAAGGTCATCCCTTCCTGCAACATCGCGACCTTTTTCGCGTTATCCATGCCGCCAAATTTATTTCCCCACTGATCCAGCACCCGATCAATCGATCCCTGATCCTTGATCGCCGGCGCCTCGCGAGGCCGCTCGATCACACCGGAGACGGAGGCACCGTTGGCAAACGACTTGCCGGTGTACTGGCGTACCGCTTGTGCCAGCCCCACCGCCTCCGCGTGTAGCAAGATCGGCGACAATCCCTCGTAGAAGTTATGCGCGTGCCAGCGCACATGATGTACCTGACGCATTGCCAACCGCTCAGAGTGGGCTCCGACCTGGTAGTACGGCAGCAGATCGCTGCCCTTGCACACAACGACCTGATCGTTGTGCAGCGGCCAGAGTGCGGTGACGTTGCCGTCCTCGCGACGCTCCATGAAGCTATAACTGTTGCCTCGTAACCCCAAGGCCATCTGGCCGCACTCGCGGTGTTCGTAAGGGGTCTGAAAGCCATTCGGCTGATAACGCAGTACGTCGTAAAGCGGATGGTTGATCGCGGCATCACGCTGGCCGTTTTCTTTGCGCCGGTACAGCTCCAGAGGCAGCTGCGCCACGCTCTCAGCGAGCAAGGTCACGCAGTTTTGAACAATCGGCACCGCCAGTGCCGACTCCGGCGTCACCCGGACGCCGGAGCTGTTTCCACCCGAACCGATCAGCCCGCGCCATACGCCACCACCAGTATTCGGCACCGCGCTGGGCAGGGCGCCGCGTTGCTTGCTGAGGAACATAATCAGCCTCCTCCCGCATCAGGCTTGGGTTTAGGACCGGCAGCAGCCTTATCAGCCAGATAAGACCAACACATCAACAGCACTCCGCCAGTGATGAGTGCCGCCGGAACATTCAGCAGAGCCACGCCGGCGATCAGTAGACCGAAGCCCAACAGGCCCGCGATCCAGGCCAGCAGTTCAAGATGATTCATATGCCTGCCCCTTCGTCATAAATGGATGTACCACTGCCTTCAATGGCGGTACCGCTCAGACCAGTCGCCATCAGTCCCGCGATGATTCCGTCGATGCGGCCGGTGGCTTTGGCTTTGTCTGCCTTTCGGTTGCCCGCCGGATCACTGACAATCACGGCGTTACCCGCGCACCAGGTCATCACCGGATTGCCGTCATGCCGCAGGGTTTCAACATCGCGGACTTCGCTGACGACATGAAAGTCGACGGGGTCCAGATCGATGACTTCGCCTTGTGGCGGCAGGCCCAACAACCGGCGCTCGAATTCGTCGACAGCTGGCCCCATATCCTTGAAGCCCTGTCCGAACGGTGCCATTTCTGGCAGCTCGATATCGTGCTCACTCATCAACTGCATCAAGTCTTCAATCCGCCAGCGGTCATAGGCGATCTTGCGCACATCGAAGTACGCACAGATCGTCTGCAAACGCCGCAGTACGTAGAGCTTGCTGATCGCTCGACCGGGAGTGGTCTCAAGTTCTTTGTTCTTGATCCACAGGGCATAGGGAACCTTGTCGCGCTTTTCCCGTTCAGCCAGGTCGTGATCCGGAATCCAGAAGTACGGCAGCAAACGCCAGTGCGGATCCGCCGCTGTCGGATAGAACAGCAGTACGAAGGCCGTGAGGTCGGTGGTACTGGCAAGGTCGAGCCCGCCCACGCACGGCCGGTTTCGCAGCATGCGCATTGGCACCCGCTCGATTGCCTGGCTCCAAATGTCCCACGAAATCCATGGCGATTCGGCCTGGGTCCATTCGCAGAAGTTCAGACGCCGCACCACCGACTCTTGGGCTGGCAGACCGCGTGCTGATTGGACCTGTTCGCGCAAATACTTGCGGCCTGGAATCCCATCGGTCTGGCCGTCGGCAATGAAGTCGAGCGAAGGATTGACCTTGGGCCAGCAAGTCTCGTCCCTGAACGGATCATCGCCATCATCCAGAGAGCAGATAAAAGCAAAAAAGCTGTCGTCGTCTTCCTTGCCTGCGCAGATGCGCACGCCCAGATCGTGGTACTGACCGCAGACTGTTTTTTTGTCCGAGCCACTGTTGGTGATCATCACCACCATGGCCTTGCGCCGGTTTTTGGTACCGGCACGCATCATGTTCACGGTGGTGGCTGTTTTGTGCTCATGCAGTTCGTCCAGCAAGCCGATGTGCGGACGCGGGCCGGACTGGCCTTCGTCAGCGCTGATCGGCTTGAAGAATGACTTGGTGTTTGGGTAGTAGAGGTTCCACACCTTTTCGTCGCGACCCGACTGCACCACGCGGCTGGACATGTGCGGCGACATGCTCACCATGCTCACGGCGTCGCGGAACAGGATCATGGCCTGATCACGCTTGGTCGCAGCGGCGTAGATTTCGGCGCGGTTTTCGCCATCTGAGACCAGGCCGTACAGACCGATGCCGGCTACCAGGGGGCTCTTTCCCGAACCCTTTCCCGTCTCGATATAAGCCAGGCGAAAACGGCGGTACCCGTCTTCTGTCATCCACCCAAACAAACTACCGACCACGAATGTTTGCCACGGCGCGAGGTAAAACGGCATCCCCTCATAATCGCCGCCATTGAGGCAAAGCACTTCCTCAAAGAAGCCGATGGCTCGGTCTGCGGCCTCCTGATCCCAGATTAGACCGCGAGCGGCGCCGTGCTCGAGATCACGCAGGTGTCGCACACATGCGTTGCGAACATCAGGACCTGCAACAATTTCGTCTGCCAGAACTGCATGAGCGAAGGCCGCTACCCGGTCATCAACTGAAGTATCGGTTAGCGGCGTCTCGTTGCTCATTGGGGAAAAGCTCACCTTGCGGCGCAGGGGCCGTTTTTAGATTGCGGCGGGCCATAGGTGAGAACCCGAACTGAGCACCGGCAGCATTGGCACGCTTCTCGGCGTCATTCGCTAGCTGCCGCAAAACGTGCATTTGCTGGGCACCGGTCTTGAAGGTCTGAACATCGCCGCCAAGCTCATCGACTGAAGCTGCGTTACGCTTCGTGATCAACCGTTGGTAGCGCAACCAATCGGCGTAAGCCTGGCAATACGTGGCCAAGGCCATTTGATCCAGCGTCGAAATCAGCCCCAGCGCGGTGAGGTCTGGAATCAGACGCTCCCACTCGGCTACCGCATCATCACTGAGCACGTCGGGCATTGGTGGCGCGGCCACTGGAACCGCGGGTGACTTGATTTCCTCAATCAATTCGTCAAAGTTTTTCTTGCTGCGGTTGCCCTGCAAGATATGCAATGATGCGGGCATCGAAGGGCGCCCGGAATTTCCATTTCCTGCCATGATTCACCTCTGAAATTCGATACCCCCCCTCTCCTTTTTTCCCGCATTTTGCACACGGAGGGCGAGAGGCGGTCTAGCTAGCGATAGGACAAAACTTTTTCACCCCCCCTACCCATAGCCTCTTGCTATGCACCACCACGATGCGAGTTACGCGTCCCCACAATCAGCGCCGATTCCAATGGTGATTGGGGTCGAGGGGCATTCCGTCAGTCGTGCAACCAATCATTCGGCCAGTCTTTTCAAGGCGCTGCTTGGTCGAGTCGTGACAGAACTTACACAGTGGCTGCCAGTTGTCCTGACTCCAGAACAACTTCCACGCAGCCTTAATGCGAAGCGGATCACCGCTGTCCTTCGCATCCTTCAATCGAGGCGGGATCTTGTGGTCGACAATGATCGAGGCAACAGGCCTCATGTCGGTCGAGCACATACAGCAGAATGGGTGCTCACGAAGGAATACATCCCGCGACTGTTGCCAGCGAAATCCGTAACCACGCTCAGCACTACTGCCCCTTCGATCACTGCTCATGCTGGCTACCCGGGGGCACCTCGCAGATCCCAGCCTTCTTTGCCAACCAACGTGCGTACAACCCACTAGCCACATCGGCGCCGAGACAAGCCACGACACTACCGATCGCAGCAGCTGTCATCAGGCTACAACCCAGTGCCGTGGCGAGCATTACCGTTGCCAGACCAAATACTGCCGAAGCACCGAAGCGCAACAGCACCCGCTTGACCAACACAGGTACCGCCATCCCTGCCGCATCAGCGCGCCACATCTCCCCGGTTAAACCTGCGAGCGCCACAAGAATCAGTAGCCAGGTAGGAAGATCGGCCAGCGACTGCTGCACCTCCTGTTCAGTCGACATGCGTTGCCTCCTCGGCAATGGAAAGAAAAACCCCGCCGAAGCGGGGTTAGGTGACCGGCTCAGGGAGGCCGGGTGTAGCTGCACAGCACGTGCGAGGTCAGCGCCAAGGCGCAAATTTCATATCGTGGTGACTTTTTACTCCCTGAGTACGGAACCGAAAAGGGGGCGTTTTCGGTTATCCAGCTCGACGCAACTTTGACGCAACTTTGAGGAGACTTTGAGGCAAAACGCCCCGACCAGCGGTAAGCCATTGACGAGCATCGGAACGCTCGGCCAGCACCACCAGCAGTCGCTCATGCAGGCGATGCACCTGATCGTAGTAGGTCTGTTTCGCTCGCGACTCCAATCCCAGCAAATGTAGCTGCATCGACCAGGTCGGCGCCGGATCATCGCCATAACGCAAACCAGCCAACCGCATCAATCGATCACCCTGCTCATCCTGACGCCCGATCTCCGACAGCGCCGCCCCTACTTGCTGGGCAACCGCATCAGGCCCAGCTCCTGCACCGAGGATGATCCGCGATCCCGGAGTGCCGCGAGGTGCCGACCCACCCCACTCCATGATGGTCGCCATCGGGCTACCCATGCCGCCGCTTTCGCCGTTCAGTCGGCATTGCTCACCCCAGTGCTTCAAAACCGCTTCCATTGCCCCGATCATCGCCCTTTCCCCCGAAAAACCGAACCCAACACAAAAAACCCGCAACCCAACACAAACCCAGCACAAATAAATCCCTTAAAAATCAATATCTTCAATCTATCTGTGTTGAGTGTGTTGGGTTTGTTAGGTTTTTCTGCCCTCGCATAAGAAAAATTTCCGCCCTCCGTTTTCGCTGTAAATAACATCACGCATGCGCGCACGCGACGCCAAACCCAACACACCCAACACACTGCCCGCAAACCCACGGGATTAAAGGCCTTAAACTGTGCTGGGTCGCCAAAACCAACCCGACACACGCCCGACACACCCAACACACTATTAGGCGTATTCATGCTGCAGCCGCCTTGACGTGTTCCCAGTTGTCCACGTTCCAACCGGCCAACTTTGCCTGGGCACGCCAGTCACTTACCGTCTTGCCCAGATCGGCCGCCTTCAGTGATGGGGGCTGGGAAGCCCCGGGATCGTTCGGAAAGAAAAACGCACCAAACCGCCGATTGCTGCCTTCAGTCCAGGGAATTGATCGGGTCTTATCGACTTCGGACCCTATGAACAGTGAAAACTTCGTCTGGCTCATCACGTGTTCTTTGTTGCGGTGGCACCACTCCAGGAACAGCGAGTAGAGATCGGTCGAAAGGCACACGCCCCACAAATCACGCCCCAGCTCGCCGTACTTCCAAAGGTTGAGGAATGTCTGCCAGCCGGCCCGACTCAATGCCACCAGCCGCTCGCGGGCAGCCGTACTCGGCGGCCGGGTGCGCTGGTCAAAGTCGTCGAGATCAATCGACAACAGCCAGCCATACAGCGCCGCGACTCCGCCGTTCTTCAGCTCCTGGCCGATAGCCTTCTGTCGGTCTGTCGGTAGGGTTAGCTCGGGCCACATCACCAGCATCCGCCGGTCGCTTTCGCTGATGGGCCACGGCAAGATTTCATTACTTAGGAACACCGCGTTCATGTGGTTGGCTTCTTCCCAGCCATTGATGAACTTCGACTCCATTCGCACCGTCTTGCCGGTGATCAAATGCTTGATCTTGCCCACCTGGTTGTACCGCTGATCGCGGCTGACAACCTCTTCAAACACCGACCAGAGCTTGCGGCTTTGCCAGGCGTTGAAGTTGCTTTCAAGCTGGGTCTGTCCAACGGTGGCCGCGTACTGACCGTAAAGCATGCCCATCGCATCGGCGAACAGCAGGCTCTTGCCGGAACCCTCCATGATCGAATGCATCAACACAGCCGTGTCCATCTTGGCGCCGAGGTGCTGCAACGGGTACGCCATCCAGCGCGTCAACCACCGCGTGGCATCCTGATCATGGTTGCAAAGGAACGAAATCAACCACCGTAGGTTCTCGCAGGCAGCCTCATCATGGGTCGGTTCGAGTGGTAGTCCATCGAACGTGTTGATGTACACACTCGGATCTTTAGTCATCGTCGGGTCAAACACGATATGGTCAACATCAACCACCCGACGCTCGCTGCTGTTCAACCACAAAGGGTAGGTATCACCCAAGGCCATCTTCACCGCGCCCTCGGCCACACGCCGTTTTTTCTCCCGGTCCCACACGTCCTTCGTGCCATCGATGTACACGTAACGCTCGGTTGGCGGCATACCAAAAGCACCACCTTTCTTGCCCGACATCCGCCGCGCCTGTTCGATGTCGCGAACATGGTCATCAGAAATCAACTTGCGCCGCTCGGTGTCTTCCAACCACTGCTTCGCCAAGGGTTTGCCGACGCGCGCTTCAAAAGCTGACTTCTTCATCACCCGCGATTGGTCGAAGTCCCAGACATGGGTCGTCCCCTCCACCAACGCAAACCGACGCAGGACGTGCTCAAGTGACAGCACCTCCCCCGCACCCCCATTAGGAGCCGGAGCGGCCTCGCTGATGTCGTCGTTCGCGCAGCTCGGCCCGGGCATGTCACCAGATGGGGTCGGGGGAAGATCACGCGGATCAGGACGGGATGAATGCTGCATGCCCAACATGCGCGCAGCGTCCTTCACCGCCTTCGACTGATCACCGCCGTGCTCGAGCAAACAGAACACTTCAAAGGCGTCGTTCTGATGTCCGTTCGCCAGTGGATCGGCGCCGTGGTGCGAGTAGACCTTGCCTTCATCGCTGATCGTCACGCCCGGCAGACCGGTACTGCTCTGCGGGTACAGCCACTTGCTGCCCCGCTTGATATAGCCGTGGGAGCGAAGCAGCTCTTGCACATCGTGGCAACGGTTGAACTCATCGATCACCGATGGCCGATTACCCGTTGCAGATGCTGGACGCTTGACGACCTTCGCTGGCGGCGCGGCAGGTTTGATCGCCCAAGGGCACGCCGCTTCGGCATCACGCTTGAAGATGTCCCAGCCCTGCCAGATATTCAGCAAGTCAGCATTCAGCGTCGGCAGACCATCAGTGGCGCTCGGTGGAGTGCGCCAGATGTAAGGCTTGCCGGTGCCCGGGTGAATTGAAGGTGGGAACACATCCTGCACCAGCCCAGCGCGCAGCTCGAACACCGTGAAACGCTTGTACTCTTCTGCCTCGGCGCGTGCCGCAGCATCACCGGCCTCATCGCCCTGCTCTTTTGCCGCCTTGGCCTTAGCCATCAGACCTTTGTGGATCGAACCATCTGGGTCTTTTTCATTGGGCCACGACAGAGAATGCCGGGTCAGCTCGTCGCCGT
>Ga0247819_10000508_pt1 | contig 23098 bp, 21 predicted proteins | sample 13C_Xylose_Day6_FD_193428 | JGI IMG/M metagenome (GOLD analysis project Ga0247819, IMG submission 193428) | Soil microbial communities from agricultural site in Penn Yan, New York, United States - 13C_Xylose_Day6 | ecosystem: Environmental > Terrestrial > Soil > Agricultural land | place: USA...
ACCGGCGCCGGCTCCGTGTCGGCGACTACCGCGTCATCTACACGATCGACGACGGCGAGTTGACGGTCTGGGTCGTTCATGTCGGACACCGCTCCACGGTATACGACACCTGACACGGCGTCCGGCTTCTTCCGCCGCCCCGGCCGCGGAAGCAGCCGGTGAGGGCTCTCCGTCCCCACGGAGCCCTCACCGGCCGGTCTGTGCGGTCGTCCCTGGCGGTCAGGCCCGGACGAGTTCCCGGTTGTCGTCCTTCTTGTCGTCCTCGGTGCGCAGGCCCTCGCCCTCGACGTCCACGTTGGGCAGGATCCGGTCCAGCCACTTCGGCAGCCACCAGGCCTTGTCGCCGAGCAGGGCCAGCACGGCCGGGACGATCGCCATGCGGACGACGAACGCGTCGAAGAGGACGGCGACGGCGAGGCCGAAGCCGATCATCTTGACCATCTGCTCGCTGGAGCCGATGAAGCCGGAGAACACCGCCATCATGATCACCGCGGCCGCGGTCACCACCCGGGCGCTGTACTTGAAGCCGGTCACCACGGCCTGGGCGGGCTTCTCACCGTGGACGTGGGCCTCCCGCATCCGGGTCACCAGGAACACCTCGTAGTCCATGGCCAGTCCGAAGACCACACCGACCATGAAGATCGGCATCATCGACATGATCGGGCCGGTCTCCTCGACGCCCATCAGGCCGGACAGCCAGCCCCACTGGTAGACCGCGACGACCGCGCCGAGGGCGGCCAGGACGGAGAGCAGGAAGCCGAGGGCCGCCTTCAGCGGGACCAGGATCGAGCGGAACACCACGATCAGCAGCAGGAACGCCAGCCCGACCACCAGCACCAGGTACGGCACCAGCGCGTCGTTGAGCTTCTGCGAGACGTCGATGTTCATGGCCGTGGAGCCGGTCACCAGGACGTCGGCTTCGGTGCCGGCCTTGATGTCCGCGCCGGTGTCACGGATGTCGTGGACCAGGTCCTCGGTGGTCACCGAGGACGGCTTGGAGTCGGGGATCACGGTGATCGTCGCCGTGTCGCCGGCCTCGTTGGGGGCCGCCGGGCTGACGTTCACGACGTTGTCGAGGCCCTTGATGTCGTCGCCGGCCTGCTGGAACACGGCCTTCGGGTCGTCGCTGTCCTTGGCGTCGACCACGACCACCAGGGGGCCGTTGAAGCCGGGGCCGAAGCCCTCGGAGAGCAGGTCGTAGGCGCGGCGCTGGGTCGTGGACGTCGACTGCGAGCCGTCGTCGGGCAGGCCCAGTTCCAGCGAGGCCGCCGGGACGGCCGCGGCGCCCAGGCCGACGACGCCGAGCAGCAGCACGGCCACGGGACGGCGCACGACGAAACTGGCCCAGCGGGTGCCCATGTTGGGGCGCCGCGGCTTCTTCGCGGCCCGGCCGCCGCCGAGCAGCTTGCTCTTCTCACCGGCGGGGCGGACCCGGCGGCCCGCGTAGCCGAGCAGGGCGGGGATCAGGGTGAGGGCGATCAGGACCGCGAGGGCGACGGTGCCGGCGGCGGCGACGCCCATCTTCGTCAGCATCGGGATGTTGACGACGGACAGGCCGACCAGGGCGATGACGACGGTCAGGCCGGCGAAGACCACCGCGGAGCCCGCGGTGCCGACGGCCCGTCCTGCCGCCTCCTCGCGCTCGCGGCCCTCGGCCAGTTCGGCCCGGTAGCGGGAGACGACGAACAGGGCGTAGTCGATCCCGACCGCGAGGCCGATCATCGAGGCCAGGATGGAGGTGGTGGACCCGAGGTCCAGGGTGCTGGCGAGGGCGGTGATGCTCGCGACGCCGATGCCGACGCCGACGATCGCGGTGAGCAGTGGCAGTCCGGCGGCGAGCAGCGAGCCGAAGGTGATGACCAGGACGACCGCGGCGACGCCGATGCCGATGACCTCGGCGGCCCCGGTGTGCGGGACGGCCTGGAGGGCGTCGCCGCCGATCTCCACGGTCAGTCCGGCGTCACGGGCGTCCTCGGCGGCGCCCTCGAGGGCGTCGCGGGAGGAGTCCTCCAGCTCCATGCCGGAGACCTTGTAGCTCACCGAGGCGTAGGCGACGGTGCCGTCCTTGCTGACGCCGCCGCCCTCGTAGGGGTCGGTGACGCGGGCGACCTCGGAGCCGTCGGACAGCTCGCCGACGGTCTTCTCGACGGTCGCCCGGTGGTCGGCGTCGGTCATCTTCCCGCCGTCCGGGGCCTTGAAGACGACGCGTGCGGTCGCCCCGTCGGCACTGGAGCCGGGGAAGCGTTCCTCCAGCAGGTCGAAGGCCTTCTGCGCCTCGGTGCCGGGGATGGAGAAGGAGGAGTTGCCGGCCGCCGGGGCGCCGGCCGCGCCGGCGCCCGCGAGCGCCAGCAGCGCCACCCAGAAGAGGGCTGTGAAGTGCCGTCGCCGGAAGGCGAACCGGCCGAGTCGGTAGAGCAAAGTGGCCACGAGGGCGTACTCCCGGTCAGGTCGTGGTTGCTTCGGGGCAGGTGTGATCAGCCCGACGACGTGAGCGGTGACGTCAGGTGGTGGTCTGCTGAGGGGACGGTCAGTGAGGGGGCACGCCGAGGGCGGGGAGCACCACGGCGTCGATGTACGAGGTGAGGAACGCACGGGTGGGCGGCAGGTCGTCGATCAGCGTCCGGGTGGCGAACGCGCCGACGAGCATGTGCACCATGAAGTCCAGCGCGGGGTTGTCCGGGCGGATCTCGCCCCGGTCGACCGCCCGCCGGATCATCCGCCGGAACTCCTCCATCTCCGGTTCGACCAGGAGGTCCTTGAACGCCTGGCGGAGATCGTCGTTCTGGTGGACCGCCATGGCCAGGGCCCGCATCAGCGCCGCGTTCTGCGCCATGACGCAGTCGTCCTCGCGCCCTGCGATGGCGTGCAGGTCGCCGCGGAGGGTGCCGGTGTCGATGTCGGCGATGCCGCCGGGCTTCTGGCTGCGCATCGCTCTCACCACCAGCTCGGCCTTGCCGCCCCACTGGCGGTAGAGGGTGGCCTTGCTGGACCGGGTGCGGGCGGCCACGGCGTCCATGGTCACGGCGTCGTACCCGACCTCGCGGAGCAGGTCGAGCACGGCCCGGTACAGCTCGGCCTCGCGCTCGGGGGTGATCCGGCTGCGACGCGTCGTCGCTACTTCGTTCATAACCGCTCACCCTTCCGCTCCGGCGTCCACCGCGTCAAAGGAACGACACGGTTTCGTACAGGACAAAGGTACTCCTTCCCTCTAGCGAAACGAAACGGTTTCGTTCGTGTTCTGCGTCACGGTTGTCGGTTACTCATAAGTTGCCGGGGTCCGGGCCCCGGCAAAGCATGGGAAAGGTGACCTATCTGCGTCTGCCGCACCTCAAGGACGACCTGCTGTGCTTCGTGGCGGAGGACGACCTGTGGCTCGCCCCGCTCGACCGTCCGGGCCGCGCCTGGCGGCTCACCGCCGACCGCACCAAACTCGGACACCCCCGCTTCTCCCCCGACGGCCGGCACATCGCGTACACGAGCTGGCGCAGCCTCGACCCCGAGGTGCACCTCGTCCCGGTGGACGGCGGACCGGGGCGGCGCCTCACCTACTGGGGCAGCAGCGACACCCGGGTCTGCGGCTGGGCGCCCCCCGACGACGGCGGCCACGCCGAGATCCTCGCCGTCGCCTCGCACGGCGAGCCCTTCTCCTACTTCACCTGGGCCTACAAGCTCGGCCCCGACGGCAGCCCGGGCCGCAAGCTGCCCTGGGGCCCGGTCTCCGACATCCAGGTCGCCGACGTCGCCGGGGAGCGCAGGTCACTGCTGCTCACCGGCACCCCGCCGCACGAACCGGCCTCCTGGAAGCGCTACCGGGGCGGCGCCACGGGCAGGCTGTGGCTGCACGGGCACCGGCTGCTCGACGGCCTCGACGGCCATCTGCACTCCCCCATGTTCGTCGGCGGCCGGATCGCCTTCCTCTCCGACCACGAGGGCGTCGGCAACCTCTACTCGTGCGCGTACGACGGCTCCGGCCTGCGCCGTCACACCGACCACGACGCCTTCTACGCCCGGCACGCCTCCAGCGACGGCACCCGGGTCGTCTACCAGTGCGCCGGCGACCTGTGGATGGTGGACGACCTGTCCCCCGGCGCCGTCCCGCACCGCCTCGACGTGACGCCGGGTGGCAGCCGCTCCGGGCGGCGCCCCTATCAGGTGCCGGCCGCCCGGCACCTCGACGGGATCTCGGTCGACGAGACCGGCCGCGCGAGCGCCGTCGTCGTGCGCGGCAGTCTGTACTGGCTCACCCACCGCGACGGCCCGGCCCGCATCCTCACCGACACCCCGGGCGTACGGGTCCGGCTGCCGGAGATGCTCGGCGCCGGCGACCGGGTCGCCTATGTGACGGACGCCGAGGGCGACGACGCCGTCGAGATCGCCTCGCTGCCCCGGGCCACCGGCCAGCGCGTTCCCCGGCGGCTGGCCCGGGGGCGGCTGGGCCGGGTGCTGGAGATGGTGGCCGACCCGGAAGGGCAGCGGCTGGCCGTCGCCGCGCACGACGGCCGGCTGCTGCTGGTCCCGACCGACGAGCCGGCCGACGGCACGGAGGGCGAGGTCACCGAGCTGGTCCGGTCCGTCAACGGGCCGGTGCGCGACCTCGCCTTCTCCCCCGACGGGGCATGGCTGGCCTGGTCCCACCCCGGGATCGGCCGGTCGCTGCGGCAGATCAAACTCGCCCGGATCGAGGACCGCACGGTCCTCGACGTCACCAACGGCCGGTTCGAGGACGAGAACCCGGTCTTCACCCGGGACGGCCGCTATCTCGCCTTCCTGTCCTGGCGCGGCTTCGACCCGGTGTACGACGTGCACACCGGCGACCTGTCGTTCCCGCTGGGCTGCCGCCCCTATCTGGTGCCGCTGTCGTCCGCGACCCCCTCGCCGTTCGCCCTGAGCCCCGAGGGCCGTCCGGCCGCCGGCGGCCTGGACCCGGTCGAGCGCGAGGAGGCGGAGGAGGGCGCCGAGGGCGCCACGGTCGCCGTCGAGGCGGAGGGCCTGGAGAACAGGGTCACCCCCTTCCCGGTGACCGCCTCCAAGTACTCGGGCCTGTACCCGGTGGCGGGCTGCGGCCTGGTCTGGCTGCGCTGGCCGATCTCCGGCGCGCTCGGCGAGACCTTCGTGAACCCCGACGACACCAGCGGCCGGCCGGCCCTGGAGCACTTCGACATCGGCAAGGCGAAGAGGACCGAACTCGTCTCCGATCTGGACTTCTTCGCGGTGAGCGGCGACGGCTCCCGGCTGGTCGTGGTCGACGAGGGCGAACTGCGCGCGGTGCCCGCCACCGAGTCCGGCGACAGCGACTCCACGGTGTGGATCGACGCCCGCCGCATCCTCCACCAGGCCGACCCGGCGGCCGAGTGGCGCCAGGCGTACGCGGAGGCCGGACGCCTGATCCGCGCCTACTTCTGGGAACCGGACATGTGCGGCATCGACTGGGACGCGGTCCTGGAGCAGTACCGCCCGCTGGTCGAACGCGTCGCCTCCCCCGACGAGTTCGCGGACCTGCTGCGCGAGGTCCTCGGCGAACTCGGCACCTCCCACGCCTATGTGACCGCAGCCCGCCGCAACGAGGGGCCCCCGCACTACCAGCGCCGGCAGGGACTGCTCGGCGCCAACCTGGTGCCCCGCGAAGAGGGCTGGACGGTCAAGCGGATCCTGCCCGGCGACTCCTCCGACTCCCGCGCCCGCTCCCCGCTGGCCGGCACCGGCATCCGCGAGGGCGCGGTCCTCACCCATGTCGACGGCCGCCCGGTGGACCCGGTGGCCGGCCCGTATCCGCTGCTCGCGGGCGCGGGCGGTACGACGGTGGAGCTGACGTTCGTGCCCGCCGGCGCCGCGGGCCCGCCCCGGCGGGTCGCCGTCGTCCCGCTGGTCGACGAGACGCCGCTGCGCTACCAGGACTGGGTGGCCAAACGCCGCGAGGTGGTGCGGGAGTTGAGCGACGGGCAGTGCGGCTATCTGCACATCCCCGACATGGGCGGCTCCGGCTGGGCCCAGTTCAACCGCGACGTGCGCATGGAGATGTCCCGTCCGGCGCTGATCGTGGACGTGCGCGGCAACGCCGGCGGCCACATCAGCGAACTCGTCGTGGAGAAGCTGACCCGCACCATCATCGGCTGGGACCTCACCCGGGACGCCCAGCCGGTGTCGTACGCCTCCAACGCCCCGCGGGGACCGGTCGTCGCGCTGGCGGACGAGGCGACCAGCTCCGACGGCGACATGATCACCGCCGCTTTCAAACTGCTCCAGCTGGGCCCGGTGGTGGGCCAGCGCACCTGGGGCGGCGTGGTCGGCATGACCGGCCGGCACCAACTCGGCGACGGCACGGTGATCACGGTGCCGATGAACGCGGCCTGGTTCGACGCGTACGGCTGGTCCGTGGAGAACAGGGGCGTGGCCCCGGACCTGGAGGCGCTGCGCACCCCGCTGGACTGGGCCGAGGGCCGCTACGCGGTGCTCGACGACGCGGTACGGCTCGCCCTGGAGCTGCTGGAGTCCAACGCCCCCGCCACTCCGCCGACTTACCGCGACGTCCCGGACCGCTCCCGGCCCCGGCTGCCGCCGCGGGCATGAGAAAGGGGTGCCCTTCGCCGGGGCACCCCTTCCGGTCACTCATGACGCGTCAGGCGTCCGTCGCGCTCGGCGTCAGACCTCGTGGTCCTGGTCGAAGCGCTCCTCGGACGGCCGCTGACGCTGCTGCTCGTCCATGCCCTCGTCCCGGCGGCGGCCGCGGTTCTGCAGCTGCTCCTTGCCCTGCTGGGCGCGCTGCTTGGCCTGCTGCTGGAACTGCTCGGACTTCTCCTGGAACTGATCCTTCATACCCATGTGGGTTCACTCCCGTTGTGGGGTGGGGGAACTTGCCCGACCAGATTCACACGGGCCATCACCCTGCGCATGTCGATCAGTTACGGACCGTGTTCCGGTGCTGTTCGTCGGCGTTCCCGCCCGCCCCGACCAGTCCCGTGCGGAGGCCGGTGAGCCGGTCCCCGAAGCGCCGCATCTCCCGCTGGCCGACGGTCCCGATGATCCCCGGCAGGGCTCCGCGCACGCCCTGCATCCCGCGCAGCCACCACTGCCCGTAGACATGGCTCGCCCGCCGTTCGACGCCGGCCACGAGCCGGTCCACCGCGGGGCCCAGCGGGTAGGTCTTGTTCGACGGCCACGGCAGCCGCTGCCGCAACTCCCGCATCACGTCGTCCTGGTCGGCCCCGCGCACCATGTCGGTGTCGGTCCACGACAGATACCCGACGCCCACCTTCACGCCCCGGTGCCCGACCTCGGCCCGCAGCGCGTGCGCGTACGCCTCCACACCGGACTTGGAGGCGCAGTACGCCGTCATCATCGGCGCCGGGGTGAGCGCGGCGAGGGAGGCGATCTGCAGCAGATAGCCGCGGCTCTCGGTGAGCAGCGGCAGGAACGCCCGCGCGGTGACCGCCGATCCGACCAGGTTCACCTCGATCACCCGCCGCCAGGACTCCGGATCGGAGTCGGCGAACGGACCGCCCGTCGCCACACCGGCGTTGGCGACCACGATGTCCACCCGGCCGAACCGCTCCCGGACCTCCTCGGCGACCCGGGCCATCGCCTCGTGGTCGGTGACGTCCGCGTGCCAGTGGTCGCTGTCGCTGTGCAGCCGCGCGCAGACGTCCTTCAGCGCGTCCGGCTCCAGCCCGACCAGCGCCACCCTCACCCCGCGCGCGGAGAGCTTGCGGGCCATCAACTCCCCCACGCCGCGCGCCGCTCCGGTGACGACGGCGACCTTTCCCTCGAGATCTACCCTGCTCATGCGCTCTCCTCGGCGGGTGCGGCGTGGATGTGGGCGGCGGCGAGGTCCCGGATCCTCCGGGTGACCTGGCCGGGCGCCTCGACGGGCGTCATGTGGCCGACGCCGGGCAGTTCGGTGACGCCGACGCAGTCGGGCAGCGCCGCGGCGATCGCCCGGGCGTGCACGGGCGGGGTGAGCCGGTCGGCGGCGCCGGCGACGATCTCCACCGGCACCCGCAACTGCCGTACGCCGTCGTCGAGATCGAGCCGGTCGAGCACGTGCGACCAGGAGTGGCGCACCGCGCGCGGACAGGCGTGCACGATACGGGCGCAGGCCTCGACCATGTCCGGGGCCGAGGCGGGTCCCATCGTGGCGTACCTGAGTATCCGGCGGGCGAGCGGCGTGACCGGTCCGAGCGGGGCGCGGGAGCCGAGTACGCGCCCGGTCAGCCAGGTCCGCAGCCGGCCCGGCCGCAGCGGCAGCACCGTCGACTCGGCGACCAGCCGCGAGCTGCCCGTGCTGCACAGCAGCACGGCCGCCGCGTGCGCGCGGAACGCGGGTCTGGTGGCGGCGGCCATCACCGTCATCCCGCCCATGGAGTGCCCGGCGATCACGGCCCGTTCGCCGGGGCCGAGGGTGGCGGTGAGGACGGCCTCGAGGTCGTCGGCGAGCGCCTCGGTGCTGCACACCGGGCTCGCCGGGGTGCGTCCGTGGCCGCGCTGGTCGTAGGCGATGACCCGGTGGTCGGCGGAGAGTTCGCGGATCTGCGCCGCCCAGAAGGCGGTCGAGCAGGTCCAGCCGTGGGCGAGGACGACGGCGGGCGCCCCGTCGGGGCCGTGCACCTCGACGTGCAGCCGGGCGCCGTCGGCGGAGAGCGCGGTCAGTTCGCGGGCGGCGGCGGGCGGGGCGTACGGCCCGGAGCCGACGTGGGTGAGGCGGCTCACGCGGTCACCCCGGCGCTCTCCCCGGCGGTGGCGGCCGGGGAGCCGGCGGACGCCCGCAGCACGGCGTACTCGGCGAGGTCCACGCGCCGGGTCTCCCGCCGGAACTCGCTCGTGGTGCCCGGCCAGATGGTGGTGTTGCGTCCGCTCTCGTCGAGGTACCAGCTGGTGCAGCCGCCGGTGTTCCACACCGTGCGCTTCATCCGCTCCTGCACCCGGTGGTTCCAGGCGCGTACGGCGCTGGGGCGGGCGTCGAGGGCGACCCGGCCGCCGAGCACGTCCAGCTGGCGCAGGTAGTCGGCCAGGTAGTTCAACTGGGACTCGATCATGAGGATCATGGAGGAGTTCCCGAGGCCGGTGTTGGGCCCGATGATCGTCATCCAGTTGGGGAACCCGGCGGCCGCGGCGCCGCGCAGGGCCTGCATGCCGCCCGCCCAGCTCTCGGCGAGGGTCTTCCCCTCCGCGCCGACCACCCGCTCGGCGATGGGCATGTCGGTCACGTGGAACCCGGTCCCGAACACGATCGCGTCGACCTCGGCCTCGGTGCCGTCGGCGCCGACGACGGTCGACCCGCGCACCTCGCTCAGGCCGCTCGCGACGACGTCCACGTTGGGCCGGGCGAGCGCCGGGTAGTACGTGCTCGACAGCAGGATCCGCTTGCAGCCGATGCGGTAGTCGGGGGTGAGTGCGGCGCGCAGGGCCGGGTCCTTGATGGCGCGGCCCATGTTGCGCTTGGCCAGCTGCTCGACGAAGCCGAGCTCGCCGGGGTGCTTGGTGAACGCCTGGACCTGCAACTCCCGTACGCCCCAGAGCAGTCCGCGCCGCATCTTGGTGGTGAAGGGCAGCCTGCGGTGCAGTGCGCGCTCGGCGGCGCTGATGGGCCGGTCGACGCGGGGCAGCACCCAGGCGGGCGTGCGCTGGAAGAGCGTCAGCCGTGACACGAGCGGCTGGACGGCCGGCACGATCTGGATCGCCGACGCCCCGGTGCCGACCATGGCGACCCGCTTGCCGCGCAGGTCGTAGTCGTGGTCCCACTGGGCGGAGTGGAACACCTTGCCGGGGAAGGTGTCGAGGCCGGGGACGTCCGGCAGTTTGGGCTCGGACAGCGGGCCGGTGGCGGACACCACCACGTCGGCGCTGAGGTGGCCGCTGCTGGTCTCGATGTCCCACCGCAGCCGCTCGGTGTCCCACACCATCCGCTTCACCTCCGAGTCGAGGCGGATGTGGGGCCGCAGCCCGAAGACGTCGGTGACGTGCTCGAGGTAGGCGCGGATGTGCTGCTGCCCGGAGAAGGAGCGGGGCCAGTCGGGGTTGGGCGCGAAGGAGAAGGAGTACAGGTGCGACGGCACGTCGCAGGCGCAGCCGGGATAGCTGTTGTCGCGCCAGGTGCCGCCGACGCTGCCCGCCCGCTCCAGGACGACGAAGTCGGTGATCCCCTCGCGTCGCAGCCGCACGGCGGCCCCGAGCCCGCCGAATCCCGACCCGACCACCGCCACCCGTACGTGTTCGTGCTCGTGCTCGGCCATCCCGAAGCCTCCACGCGTCGCTCAGTAACCCTGCCAGTGAACACTGGCGCAATGGGGAGAGTAGAGCAGGCGCGTACTGATGGGTAGGGGGCGGGCGAGGAAAGTTACCGCCGGTACGGCCTAGGCTGCTGACGTGGCAGAGGACACCTCAGGACCCGGCGAGCGGCGCGAGTACCGCATGGACGAGCTGGCCCGGCTGGCCGGCATCACCGTGCGCACCCTGCGCTTCTACCGCGAGCGCAAGCTGATCCCGCCACCCCGCAGGGAGGGCCGAATCGCCTGGTACGACGACCAGCACCTGGCCCGGCTGCGCACGATCACGGCGCTCCTGGAACGCGGCCACACCCTGAACGGCATAGCCGAACTCGCCGAGGCCTTCGACCACGGCCGGGACGTCGGCGACCTCCTCGGCATGGACAACCCCACCGAGGAGACCCCGGTCCGCCTCACCCCCGAGGAGCTCGCCGACCACTTCTCCGGAGAGGTCACCCCGGAGAACCTGGCCGCCGCGCTGGACCTCGGCTATCTCGGCGTCGACGGCGAGGAGATCGTCCACATCAGCCGGCGTCTGCTGGACGTCTCCTCCGCACTGGTCCGCGAGGGGATCCCGCTCGCGGAGGTGCTCCGCACCGGCGCCGAGGCCCGCGTCCACGCCGACGCCCTGGCCGACCTCTTCGCCGCCCTGATCCTGCGCCACGCCCCGGAGGAGACCGTCCACCGCCTGCGCCCCCTGGCCCGCAGCGTGGTCGACGCCGAACTCTCCCTGGCCCTGGACCGCCGCCTGCGCAAGCCTGACTAGCGCGCGAGCCGGACCAGGGCCTGTTGCTAGGCGTTCCCCACGTACCCGAGGTCGACGGGTGTCACCGGCGGTCCGTTCCGGCGGACGCCGGCCAGCAGCTCCGGCAGCCGCGGCGGCCACAGCTGCTCGGTGGCACCGGCCAGCTCCCGCGGCGACCACCACCGCCACCGCAGGATGCCCTCCTCGGCGTGCGGGGCGAGGAGGTCGCCCTCGGGGTCACGGCGCGGTCCGGCGGCGAGGAAGATGTGCTCGCTCTGCCGCACCGGCACTCCGGCCCGGGTGAAGTCGTGCTCCCACCGGCACAGCAGGGTGCCGTCGAGCGCGATGTCGTCCCACCCGGTCTCCTCGCGCAGCTCCCGCCGCGCGGCCTGCCCGGGCGTCTCCCCCGGCTCCATGCCCCCGCCGGGCAGCGCCCAGTGGACCCCGACCTCGTCGTTGTCGTACCGGAACATGAAGACGGCGCCGTCCGGCTCCAGCACGGCGACCCGGGCGGCCCGCCGGGGCGTCCGCATCAGCCGGCCGCCCCCTCGAAGACGACCGTCACCGGCGCGTGGTCCGACCAGCGCTCGGCGTGCGTGGCGGCGCGCTCGACGTAGGCCTTCACCGCGCGGCCCGCGAGCCCGGGCGTCGCGACGGCCAGGTCGATCCGCCACCCGGTGTCGTTGTCGAAGGCCCGCCCCCGGTAGGACCACCAGGAGTACGGCCCGTCCACGTCCGGGTGCAGCGCCCGCACCACGTCGACGTATCCGCCGTCCGCCGGGTCGAGCACCCGGGAGAGCCACTCCCGCTCCTCCGGCAGGAAACCGGAGCTCTTGGTGTTCCCGCGCCAGTTCTTCAGGTCGGCCTTCTCGTGGGCGATGTTCCAGTCCCCGCAGACGACGACCTCACGCCCGTCGGCGGCGGCCCGCTCCCGCAGCCCCTTGAGATGGGCCAGGAACTCGCCCATGAACCGCATCTTCTCGTCCTGCCGCTCGGTCCCGACCTCCCCCGAGGGCAGATACAGCGAGGCGACGGTCACACCGGGCAGGTCGACCTCCACGTACCGCCCGGCCGTGTCGAACTCCTCCGACCCGAACCCCACCCGCACACGATCGGGCTCACGCCGGGTGTACAGGGAAACCCCCGCACGCCCCTTGGCGGCGGCCGGCGCGTGCACGACATGCCACCCCTCGGGCTCCCGCACGGTCTCCGGCAGCTGCTTCGCCTCCGCCCGCACCTCCTGCAGACACAGCACATCGGCGGAGGTCCCGGCCAGCCACTCCACGAATCCCTTCTTGGCGGCGGCCCGCAGTCCATTGACGTTGACGGAGGTCACAGTGAGCATCAGGGAACGATACGACACTCCCCGTCCGGTCGTGTTTTACCGTAATCGGCATGGATATCCGCCCGGTCCCCTACGACCACCCCGACGCCGTGAAGCTGGACAGTGAGGTCCAGGCCGAGTACCACGTCCGCTACGGCGACGGCGGCGACGCCACCCCCATGGACCCCGCGGACTTCAGGCCCCCGAACGGCGTCTACCTGATCGCGTACGACGAGTCCGGCGTCCCCGTGGCCTCCGGAGGCTGGCGCGTCCAGGACGCCAACGGCGAGGGCAACCGGGACGGCGACGCCGAGCTCAAGCGCATGTACGTGATCGAGCAGATGCGCGGCCGCGGCCTGGCCCGCCGCATCCTGGCCGCCCTGGAGGACGACGCCCGCGCCGCCGGCCGCGTCCGCATGGTCCTGGAGACCGGCACGAAGCAGCCGGAGGCCGTCGCCCTCTACGCCTCCAGCGGCTACGAGCCCTGCGAGAAGTTCGGCTACTACCGCTTCCACGCCGACAGCCTCTGCTACGCCAAGCCCCTCTGACCTCGGGCTTCGGGTCACTCTCCAACAACCCCCGTAAATAGTCGGGGTGTTGTCGGCGCCGCACCCTAGGGTGGGCCTCCCGATCGCATCGAGCGGTCGACGCGTTTCAAGGGGAGGTCACGCACTTGCGTACACGAAGATCCGCGGGAGGAACGGCACTCGCCGCCCTCGCCGCGTCAGTGACCCTGTTCGTCAGCCCGGCCCAGGCCCAGGGTCAGGCACAGGACCAGAGCCAGAGCCAGAGCCAGAACAGCGTCGTGCTGCCGGTGACCTCGCACTGGCAGACGCTCGCCGACAGCCGGCACGTCTACGTCTCGGCCCCCGGACAGGACTCCGTGGTGGCCACCGACCACGACGGACAGGTGATCAAGACCGTGGAAGGCCTCGACGGGGCCCGCGGCATGACGCTCACCGCCGACGAGTCCCACCTGTACGTCGCCCTCCCCGAGGCCGACGCCATCGCGGAGATCGACACGGTCACCCTGACCGAGACCCGTCGCTTCCTCACCGGCACGGACACCGAACCGGAGAATCTCGCCCTCGCCGGCGGCCGGCTCTGGTTCTCCTACCAGGCGACCGTGTTCGACAGCGGCATCGGGTCCGTGGCCGTCGCCGAGACCGCCCCGAGCGTCGATCTGGACGACAACCCGGTCTGGTACGGCAAGCCCCGGCTCGCGTCGTCGCCGGGTGCGCCCGACCGGCTGGTCGCCGCGGAGAGCGCGGGTGCGGCCGGAATGCGGGTGTACGACGTGGCGTCCGGCACCGCCGAGGAGATCGCCTACACCGACGGCGTCGTCGACGTCGAGGACCTGGCCGTCACGGCGGACGGCAGCAGCGCGATCACCGCGAACGGCGGCACCTACTACCACCAGCGGTGGTCGCTGCCGGACCTCACGGAGGAGACCGGGTACGACACGGGGGCCTACCCCAACGCCGTCTCCATCGCCTCCGACGGCACCGTGGCCGCGGGAGTGATGGCCTCCGGGGACTGGGACATCTTCGTGTACCGGCCGGGTGAGACCGCCCCCTTCCGCACCGTCTCGCTGAACTACGGTCATATGGAACTGCTGGAACGGGGAGTGGCCTGGGTACCGGACGGCAGCCGCCTGTTCGGCACCCGTTTCCCGTACTCCGGCGAGGTCGTCCTCGACATCATCGACGACGTGCACAAGGCGAACAGCGACATCACCCTCACCGCGCCGCAGACGCACCCCTACGGCCAGCCGGTGACGATCAGCGGGAAGCTCACTTCCCTGGTGCCGTTCCCGAAGCACAAGGTGGTCACCGTCACGCGGAACAACGAGCCCTTGACGACGGTGAAGGTGAAGTCCGACGGCAGCTTCCACTTCACCGACCTGCCGGCCGACTACATGCGCTACCCCGAGTACGTCGTGACCTACGCGGGCGACGCCGAGCACGTGTCCGGCAGGGCCGCCGTGACGGTGGAGATCGTCACCTAGACGGCAGTTCCGAGCGGGGCCGGACGACCGGCGTCCGGCCCCGTCCTCACCCGTGACAGGAGACCTTTCCCCATGAATGTTCCCCAGCCGGCGGCGGACGGCGGCCGCAGGACCGACGTCTGGCCGTTGATCCGCGCCGAGCGGGCGGCGCTGGCGGCCGATCTCGCGGGCCTGACCGACGAGCACTGGCAAAAGCCCTCGCTGTGCGCCGGTCTGACCGTGCGTGAGGTGCTGGCGCATCTCACCGCGGGCGCGAGCCTCAACTCCGTGCGCTGGATGGCGGGCGTGATCCGCTGCCGGTTCGACTTCGACAAACAGGTGGCCGTGCAGCTGGCCAGGCAGCTTGGCGCGGGTCCGGCCGAGACCCTCGAGCGGTTCCGGCGCGTCGTCCCGAGCACGACGAAGCCTCCCCTGCCCGCAATCGCCATGCTGGGCGAGACGCTGGTGCACGGGGAGGACATCCGGCGCCCGCTGGGCATCCGCCGGGACTACCCGATCGATGCCGTCACGCGGGTGGCCGCGTACTACCAGGGCTCGGACCTCGTGGTCCTCGCCAAGGGACGCATCGGCGGGCTGAGACTCGCCGCGGACGACGGCCCCTTCACCACCGGCTCCGGACCCGTGGTGTCCGGGCCCACCGTGGCCCTGGTGATGGCCATGACCGGACGCGCGGCGTACTGCGACGAACTCGACGGCGACGGCGTGGAACTGCTCCGCAGCCGCTGCGGGACCGCCTGAGAAGCCGGTTCCGCCGCGGCCGATGATTCCCGCCGGCCGGTGGAGTCTGCCCCAGCGGGGAGCAGTCACGCATCCGACCACATGAGGCAAGGAGTCAGTGATGGCGGTAGGCATCTTCGCCGGTATCGCGGTACGGGACTACCGGAGCGCGCTGGAGTGGTACCGGCGGCTGTTCGGAGCGGAGCCGGCCTTCTTCCCGAACGACGTCGAAGCGGTGTGGCAGCTGGCCGAGGACCGGTACGTGTACATCATCGAGGACGCCCGGCGCGCCGGCGGTGCGGTGGGCATGGTCTGGGTGGACGACCTCGAGTCCGAGGTGGCGGAGATCGGCGAGCGGGGGCTGCGGCCGGTGGACGTCGAGAAGCACGGCGATGTGTGGAAGTACGTCTACCACGATGCCGACGGCAACGAGACGGGGATCGGTGGCAGGGCCTCAAGGCCCGAGTGAGGGCGTGCCGTTCCGCGGCAGCCGGTACGACATGTCAAAGCCCCGGTCGGGAATTCCCTACCGGGGCTTTGAGCTGCGTGGACCTGAGGGGATTCGAACCCCTGGCCCCCTCGATGCGAACGAGGTGCGCTACCGGACTGCGCCACAGGCCCTTGCAACGAGTGAAACTTTAGCACCCCGATCCGGGTGCTCGGAAATCCGTTGTCCGGGGCCTATTCGTTGGCGGCCTTCGGGCGCTCGCCGTCCTCGTACTGGTCGAAGAGGGGGGTGCGGCCGCGCTCGCGGGAGCGCCGGGCGGAGGCCGCCCGGCGTGCGTCGGTGCGGTCGCCGTCGTCGTCGGAGGCGTCGGCGTCCGGCTCCTCGGCGGCGGCCCGCGCCTCGTCGGCGGGCACGGCGCTGGAGCGTGCCGAGCTCCAGGTGTCCGGGGCTCCGAGGTCCACGTCCCTGGTGGCACGGGGGGCGACCGGGGCGGTCACATACGTCGGGAGCGGCACCGGGACCGGGTCCCAGCTGTCGCCGCCCCGGCCGGGCCGGTGCTGCCGCTCGCGCTGCTGGTCGACCCACTCGGCGTGGTCGGTCTGCTCGACGAGCGCGCGCCGGTCCGCGGCGAGGGCGGAGAGGCCGGGGTCGGTGGTGATCCCGGCTTCCGGGCCCTCCGGTTCGTCGGGGTCGGCGTCCTCGACGGACGGGCGGCGGCGCGGCTGGCGCTCCCGCTCGCGCAGCCGCTGGGCCGCGACCTCGGCCTGACGGCGGTCCATCTGGTAGGCGAAGCGGCGGCGCTCCTGGGAGCGCAGATAGACGATGTAGGCGCTCAGCAGCAGGGCCGGTACGCCCGGCGCCCACAGGAACGCCAGTCCGCCGACCGCCGCGACGACCGCGCCCAGCGTGAAGGCGGCGAACAGCAGGGTGGTGGTGCGCCGGCGGCGGGCCAGTGCCTTCGTGCGCCGGGCGCGGGCCGCGGCGGCCTGCGCGGCCCGTGCGTCGGGGTCACGGCGGGCGGCCGGGACGCGTCCGCGCGCGGCGGCCGGTTCGGGCGCCCTGCGGTCCACGCGCTCGCGCGGCGGCCGGACGGGTTCCGGTTCCGGCCGCTGCGCGGGGGGTGACGGTAGGGGCGCCTGGGTCTGCGGACGGGTCTGGGACACGGCGAAGGCCCGGACGTCCACCGAGTCGGTGGCCGCGTCCGGGTCGTGGACGCCGTGCTCCTCCTCGTCGGTGGAGCGCGCCCGCAGGTCCTTGGCGTACCGGCGCTCCATGCCCGCCCGTCCGGACAGCAATCGGATGGCGGTGCTGAAGCGTTCCGTCGGACGGGCCTCGTTCAGCTCGTCCTGCCTACGGAGCCACATCGGCACCAAGTAGGCGGCCCAGGCCCCGACGATGACTGCGTAGATGAGGCCGCTGCTGCTCACGCCTCACACGGTAGAGGGGTTTGCACGGGGCCATCCGCCAATTGGGCCGGTGTGTCGCACGATCTGGCTGATATTTCGAACTTTTCTTGTGATCGATGCGATCAGACAGCCACTCGAACCCGGAATTCCGCGCCCGAAGGCGGTCATCCATCGCTCAAATTCGAACGTATATTCAATTTCCCGGTCCGTGCGGGATTCCCGGGTGGTGCCGCTCGCGTCCGGGCAGCTCGTGGCCGGACCGCCCCCGGGAGCGTGCCCGGCGCCACCGGGCGAGCAAACCGTCGGGGACTTCCTCCGCCGTGAGCGCGTAGACGAGATGGTCGCGCCAGGCGCCGTCGATGTGGAGATAGCGCGGACGCAGCCCTTCCTCGCGGAATCCGAGTTTCTCCACGACCCTGCGGCTGGGCCCGTTCTCGGGGCGAATGCAGACCTCGATGCGGTGCAGTCCGACGGTGCGGAAACAGTGGTCCACGACCATCGCCACGGCGGTCGGCACCACTCCCCGGCCGGCCACCTCCTCGTCCACCCAGTAGCCGATGTGGCCCGAGCACATCGAGCCCCAGGTGATCCCGGCGACCGTCAACTGACCGACCAGACGGCCCTGGTACTCGATGACGAACGGCAGCATCCGGCCCGCGTGCGCCTCGGAGCGCAGATGGCGGACCATCTGACGGAAGGTCGGCCGGTGGGTGACCGGTCCGCTGGGCGTGGGCGGCGGGATGGTCGCCTCCCAGGGCCGCAGCCAGTCGCGGTTGCGCCGGTTGACCTCGCGCCAGGCCTTCTGGTCGCGCACCCTTATCGGCCGGAGGACGATGTCGCCGTCCACCAGCACGGCCGGCCAGTGTGGGCTGTTCAGCTCGCACCCCCGCCGGTGGCGTCCGCCCGCGGATGGTCCCCGCCGCGCAGCTGGTCGACGGCGTGCTTCAGCAGCGGCTCCAGGACGGCCAGGCCGTCCTTCACCCCGCCGCTGGACCCGGGCAGGTTGACGATCAGCGTGCCGCCCGCGACTCCGGCCAGGCCCCGGGAGAGGGCGGCCGTGGGCACCTTGTCCCGGCCGTACGCGCGGATGGCCTCCGCGATGCCGGGGACCTCGAAGTCGATGACCCGGCGGGTCGCCTCGGGGGTGCGGTCGGTGGGCGAGACGCCGGTGCCGCCGGTGGTGACGATCACGTCGTAGCCGGCGTCGGCTCCCGCGCGCAGGGCCGCTTCCACGGGGTCGCCGTCGGGGACCACCCGAGGGCCGTCCACGGCGAATCCGAAGCGCCTGAGCCCTTCCGCGACCAGCGGGCCGCCCTTGTCCTCGTAGACCCCGGCGGCCGCCCGGTTGGAGGCGGTGACCACGAGCGCGGCGTACGACGCGAGGAGTGCTCCGCCGATTGTCGCGTCCCCTGTCATGACCGGCTCCAGTCGCCCGACTTGCCGCCGGTCTTCTCCTCGACGCGCACGTCCGTGATGACCGCCTCCTTGTCGACCGCCTTGACCATGTCGATCACGGTGAGCGCGGCGACGGAGACCGCGGTGAGCGCCTCCATCTCGACGCCCGTGCGGTCCGTCGTCCGCACGGTCGCCGCGATCTCCACGGCGTCGTCCGCGACCGACAGGTCCAGTTTCACACCGGACAGCGCCAAGGGGTGGCACAGCGGGATCAGGTCGGGGGTGCGTTTGGCGCCCATGATGCCCGCGATCCGCGCGGTGGCCAGGGCGTCGCCCTTGGGGACGCCCTCGCCGCGCAGCAGCTCGATCACGCGCGGGGCGACGAGGACGCGGCCGGTGGCCCGCGCGGTGCGCGCGGTCACGTCCTTGCCGGACACGTCGACCATGCGGGCGGCGCCCGCCTCGTCGATGTGGGTGAGACGGGACTGCCCCGAGGGGGCCGAGGGGTCGGAGGGTCCGGGGGTCGCCCCCCGGGAAGGCACGGTCATGATCGTGTGGCGCTCCCGGTCCTGGCCCGTGGCGGTGCGGCGCGCGGGCCTGCTGTGCGCGACACGGTACCGCCAACCGGTCCCGCTCAGCCGAGCAGGACCACCTCGACCTCGGTGCCGGGCGCGACGGACTCGGCGTCCTCGGGGACGACGATCAGCGCGTCGGCCTGTGCGAGGGCCGCCACGAGATGGGAGCCGGCGCCGCCGACGGGCGTCACCGTGCCGTCGGTGTACCGGGCGCGCAGGAACTGGCGGCGTCCCCGGGGCGAGGTGAGCGGGCGGTCCGCGGTGAGCTTCGCGCGGGCCCTCGGCCGGTGCACGTCCGTCAGGCCCATCAGGGTGCGGATGGCGGGGCGGACGAACAGCTCGAAGGAGACGTAGGAGGAGACCGGGTTGCCGGGCAGGGCCAGCAGCGGGGTGTGGTCGGGGCCGATGGAGCCGAAGCCCTGGGGCTTGCCCGGCTGCATGGCCAGCTTGCGGAACTCGACGCCGCTGCCGGGCTCGTCCTCGTCCGCCGCGTACGACAGCGCCTCCTTGACGACGTCGTACGCCCCGACGCTCACCCCGCCGGTGGTGACCATGAGGTCGGCGCGCACCAGCTGGTCCTCGATGGTGTCCCGCAGGGTCGTGGCGTCGTCGGCGACGGCGCCCACCCGGTAGGCGATCGCGCCGGCGTCCCGCGCGGCGGCGGTGAGGGCGAAGCTGTTGGAGTCGTAGATCTGACCGGAGCGCAGTTCCTCGTCGGGCTGGACGAGTTCGCTGCCGGTGGAGAGCACCACCACGCGCGGGCGCGGCCGGACCCGTACGGTGCCGCGGCCGATCGCGGCGAGCAGGGAGATCTGCGGCGGCCCGAGGACGGTGCCGGCCGCCAGGGCGCGGTCGCCGGCCTTGACGTCGCTGCCCTTGGCGCGCACGTGCGCACGCGCCTCCGCCGGCCGGTGGACGCGGACCTGCCCGGTGGCGCCCCCGGGGTCCAGGCTGCCGGCGCGCATCCCGGTGACCGGGCCCTCGCCGAGGCCGCCGTCGGTCCACTCGACGGGGACGACGGTCTCGGCGCCGGGCGGGAGCGGGGCGCCGGTCATGATGCGCGCGGCCTGGCCGGGGCCGACATGGAGGAGGTCGGCCTGTCCGGCGGCGACGTCCCCGACGACCTCGAGGGCCGCCGGGTACTGCTCGCTCGCGCCCGCGACGTCCGCGACCCGTACCGCGTACCCGTCCATGGAGCTGTTGTCGAACGGGGGCAGGGAGACCGGCACCGTGATGTCCTCGACGAGGACGCAGCCCTGGGCGTCGAGGAGGTGCAGCTCGATGGGTTCGAGGGGCCGGACGGTCGCGAGGATGTCGTCCAGGTGCTCGTCCACCGACCAGAGGTGGTCCGGTCCTGCGGTGCGGGGCGCGGCGGTGCTCAACGTTGCTGCATCTCCTCGGTCACGTAGCGCTGGAGCCAGGTCCGGAAGTCCGGTCCCAGGTCCTCACGTTCGCACGCGAGTCGGACAATGGCACGCAGGTAGTCACCGCGGTCGCCGGTGTCATAGCGGCGGCCCTTGAAGACGACGCCGTGCACCGGACCGCCGATCTTCTCGTCCGCCGCGAGCTGCTGGAGGGCGTCGGTGAGCTGGATCTCGCCGCCGCGGCCCGGCTCGGTCCTGCGCAGTATGCCGAAGACGGCCGGGTCGAGGACATAGCGGCCGATGACGGCGTAGTGGGACGGCGCGTCCTCGACGGCGGGCTTCTCGACCAGGCCGCTGACCTTGACGACGTCGGCGTCGGTGGTGGTCTCGACGGCGGCGGAGCCGTAGAGGTGGATCTGCTCGGGGGCCACCTCCATGAGGGCGATGACACTGCCGCCGTACTCCTGCTGGACATCGATCATGCGCTGGAGCAGGGGGTCGCGCGGGTCGATCAGGTCGTCGCCGAGGAGGACGGCGAAGGGCTCGTCGCCGACGTGCGGGGCGGCGCACAGCACGGCGTGGCCGAGGCCCTTGGGGTCGCCCTGGCGGACGTAGTGCATGGTGGCCAGGTCACTGGACTCCTGGACCTTGGCAAGGCGGCCGGCGTCGCCCTTCTTCTGAAGAGCCGACTCCAGTTCGTAGTTGCGGTCGAAGTGGTCCTCCAGGGGGCGCTTGTTGCGGCCCGTGACCATGAGGACGTCGTCGAGACCGGCGGAGACGGCCTCCTCGACCACGTACTGGATCGCCGGCTTGTCGACGACCGGCAGCATCTCCTTGGGAGTGGCCTTGGTGGCCGGCAGGAACCGGGTGCCGAGACCGGCCGCCGGGATGACAGCCTTGCTGATCCGAGGGTGTGACTGAGACATGTCGGACACCATATCCGGTGCCATTGTGCGGAATCTGTGGCTCCGAATATTTGCTGCTCATATGAGCATTTTCGGAACGGTACAGGGACGAACTTGAGACACAACGATCGCGCCGACGAGTCTGACAAGCGGGAACGGCGCCGGGAAATCCTCTCGGTGAGGAACGGGTTGACACCCGATGACGTGCGGGTGTCGGCCGCCGCGCTGGCCCGGCGGGCACTGGAGCTGCCCGAACTCGCGCACGCGCGCACGGTGGCCGCGTACGTCTCGGTGGGGAGCGAACCCGGCACGCTCGCGCTCCTGGACGCGCTCCGCGCCCGCGGGACCCGCGTGCTGCTGCCCGCGCTGCTGCCCGACAACGACCTCGACTGGGGGGCGTACGAGGGCGGGGAATCACTCACCCGGGTCCAACACGGCACGCGAATGGCGCTCTTCGAGCCGTCGGGCCCGCCGCTCGGACGGGACGCCGTGACCGGGGCGGACGTGGTGCTGCTGCCGGGCCTCGCCGTCGACGCGCACGGGACGCGTCTGGGACGCGGCGGCGGCTCCTACGACCGGGTCCTCGCCCGCCTGGACCGCGCGGGCGCGCACCCGTCCCTGGTGGTGCTGCTGTACGACACGGAGGTCGTCGCCCGTGTCCCCGCCGAGCCGCACGACCGGCCGGTGCACGCGGTGGTGACACCGTCCGGGGTGCGCCGGTTCGACTGAGCCGCCGGTTCCGCCGCACACGCGGAAGCGGCCCCCACACGCGTGTGCGGAGGCCGCTTCCGGCGGGACGGTGACGGGGTCAGGGCTTCAGCAGCAGGGTGTCGCTGGTGCTGCCCTCGACCGCCTTCTCCGAGTACGACCACTCCAGCAGCTCGCCCTCGGCCCACTTGTCCGTCTGGTCGACGTAGTGGGCGCTGTAGGCGTGGCCGGAGGCGCCGGTGAGGTTGATCCACCGGGACTTGTCGAGGTCGCCGAGGTTGACCACCATCCGCATGGACGGCACCCACACGACCCCGTAACCCCCGGCGGCGTTCCAGCCCGTCGCGTTGACGGTGGCCTCGCCGCCGCCGAGCTTCCACGGGCCGCGGTTGAGGAGGTACTGCAGGAAGCCCGGGCCCTCGGTGCCGAGGGTCTGGTTCTTCAGGAACAGGCGGTGCAGCCGGCCCCAGCTCCAGGTGTCGATGTCCTTGCCGAGCTTGGCGGTCAGCTCCCAGCGGGCGTCGATCATGGCGCGCTTGAACAGCTCGTCACGGTTCTCCGCGGCGGGGCGGGTGCCCGACTTGGGCGTCGTCCACCAGTCGCTGTCCTCCTTGTCCATCAGCTTGCGGACCACCTCGAACCAGCGGTCGCCGCCGTCCGGCTGCGCCTGGTCGGCGTCGCGCTGACCGCACTCGCGGACCTTGGCCGCCTCGTCGGCGGGACCGGTGGTGTTGACCGGCTCGACCCACAGGCACTGGCCCTTGACCCGCAGTTCCTTGGGCAGCTTGTGGCCGAAGGCGAGCCTGAGGATGTTGCGCCAGACCGAGTTGAAGTAGGCGGCGGCCGCCGAGTCGGCGTCCTGGGTGTAGTCCCAGCCCTCCAGCAGCTTCTGCGCCTCGCGGACGTCCGCGTCCTCGGTGTCGATCTTGAGCAGGTGCGGCACCAGCAGCTTGGCGATGGTGCTGGAGTTGTCGAGCTGCATCTGCCGCATGTCGTCGGTGGAGATCTTGCCGCCGTCCTTGATCTTCGACTGGATCAGCTCGGTGATCCGCTGGCTGCGGGCGCCGTAGCCCCAGTCGGTGGTCAGGGTGTACGGGTAGTCCTTGCCGACGACGGCCTGGTTGGCGGTGACGATGTAGCCGCGGTCCGGGTTGTGCTCGTAGGGCAGCGCGTCCTGCTCGATCCAGCCGGTCCACTCGTAGTCGGGGTCCCAGCCGGGTGCGGGGAGGGAGCCGTCATGGTTC
>Ga0247819_10000509_pt1 | contig 23096 bp, 20 predicted proteins | sample 13C_Xylose_Day6_FD_193428 | JGI IMG/M metagenome (GOLD analysis project Ga0247819, IMG submission 193428) | Soil microbial communities from agricultural site in Penn Yan, New York, United States - 13C_Xylose_Day6 | ecosystem: Environmental > Terrestrial > Soil > Agricultural land | place: USA...
GACCTGTCCGCCGGTCACTTCCGGGGCTTGATCTGTCCTTTCGTCATCCTCGGGCTTGACCCGAGGATCCAGCGGCTGAAAGCCCCACAGGGAGGCACGCTGGATGCTCGGGTCAAGCCCGAGCATGACGGAGAGGGGCGGCGCGTGGCGCGCCTTTGCCGCCTTGGGAGGACGGCTATGCCGCCTTGGGAGCACGGATCAGCTTGCCGAGGCGAGGCAGGTCTTGAGCGACGTGCCGATACCTTCCATCAGCTGGAAGTAGAGGTCCGGCCCGGCATCGAGCGTGGCCGCCTCTGGATCGAGCGTCCCGGATTTCGCCGGCGTGCCTTCGATCACCACATTGATCAGTTTCGGTTCGAACTGCGGTTCGGCAAAGACGCAGGTCGCACCCAGTTCCTTGATCTTGGCGTGGATCTGCGACAGCCGATCGGCGCCGGGCAGAACCTCCGGGCTGACCGTGATCGAGCCCGCCACCCGCACCTGGTAGCGATGCTCGAAATACTGATAGGCATCGTGGAAGACGACGAAGGGCTTGTCCTTCACCGGCGCGACGGTTGCGACCAGGCTCTTGTCCAGCGCGTCGAGGCGCTGGTTGAGTTTCTCGAGATTGGCCTTGTAGGCGCCGGCATTGTCCGGGTCGGCCTCTGTGAGCGTCTTTTCGATCTCGGCTGCCATCGCCCTAGCATTTTGCGGGTCGAGCCACAGGTGCATGTCGAAGCCTTCGTGATCATGGCCCTCATGCGCATGATCGTGGTCATCTGCGGCAGCAGCCTCGGGAGCTGCGGCATCGTCGTGTTCCGCTTCGCCCTCGGCGTGCTTGTGGCCCTCCTCACCATGGCCCTCGTCGTCGTGATCATGCGCCTCGAAGGCGCCGCCTTCGCGGAACTTCAGCTTCTCAAGACCCGGCGCTTCGCTGAGCTCCACCACCTTGGCGCCGCCGCTCAGCGCATCGAGCGGCTTGTCGAGGAAGGCTTCGAGCCCCGGGCCGACCCAGAAGACCACCTTGGCCGCCTGCAGCGCCGCGGCGTTCGACGGTTTCATGTTGTAGGTATGGGGCGAAGCAGCACCCTCGACGATCAGCGACGGTTCGCCGACGCCCTGCATGATCGAAGCGACGAGCGAGTGGACAGGCTTGATCGAAGCCACCACATTGGGGCCGGCCGCTGCAACGGGCGAAGACAGCAGGATTGTGGAGGCAAAGAGCAGGGCGGAAGACGATTTCATCGGTTTCTCCGGGCTTGAATGTCACGCAAGGCCCTGAACCGACTATCGTTTTCGGCCAGGGACAGGCGCAGTTCGGACACTTGAAACACCGAGCATACGTCCGGTTGAACGTGTCGATGTTTCAATGTAATGTTATTACATCAATTGCGTTATGCTATAACGTGTGCGATAGCCAGTGGCAACCGCCAATCCGGAATTTTTTGATGCTGAATTTCCGATCCCCAGAAACGACACCGCTGGTGCGGTTGAACAATGCCGGCGTCAGCCGCAACGGCCGCTGGCTGGTGCGTGGCGTGGAGTTTTCCATCAGCCCGGGCGAGATCGTCACGCTGATCGGCCCCAATGGCTCTGGCAAGTCAACGACCGCGAAGACGGCGATCGGCGTGCTGAAGGCCGACGAAGGTTTTGTCGAGCGCAAGCCGGGCCTGAAGGTCGGCTATGTCCCGCAGAAGCTTGCAGTCGACTGGACGCTGCCCTTGACAGTCGAACGGCTGATGACGCTGACCGGCCCGCTGAAGGGCAGGGAGATCGAGGAGGCGCTGTCGGCGACCGGCGTTCTGCATCTGGCGAAAGCCGAGGTGCAGCATCTGTCGGGCGGTGAATTCCAGCGGGCGTTGCTCGCGCGGGCGATCGCCCGCAAGCCGGACCTGCTGGTGCTCGACGAACCGGTGCAGGGCGTCGACTTCAGCGGTGAGATCGCGCTCTACGAACTGATCAAGCAGATCCGCAACCGCACCGGCTGCGGCATCCTGCTGATCTCGCACGATCTGCATATCGTCATGGCCGAAACCGACACGGTCGTCTGCCTCAATGGCCATGTCTGCTGCCGCGGCACGCCGCAGGCCGTCAGCCAGAGCCCGGAGTACCAGAAGCTGTTCGGCAGGCGCGCTGCCAGCACGCTTGCGGTCTACAGCCACAATCACGACCACACGCATCTGCCTGACGGGCGCGTGCTGCATGCTGATGGTTCGATCACCGAGCACTGTTACCCGGGCGACGGCCATCACCACGACGAGGACGACAACGTGCATGACCATGGCGAGGATTGCGGCTGCGGCCACCACACCCGCCTGCATGGCTTCGAGGTGAAGGAGAAGCGCGATGCTTGACGATTTCTTCGTCCGGGCGCTGATCGCCGGCATCGGTATCGCCGTGATGGCGGGGCCGCTCGGCTGCTTCGTCATCTGGCGGCGCATGGCCTATTTCGGCGATACCATGGCGCATTCGGCGCTGCTGGGTGTGGCGCTGTCGCTGCTTCTCGATCTCAACCTGATGGTGGCGGTGTTCATCGTTGCGGCTGCCGTGTCGATATTACTGCTGTTCCTGCAGCGGCGCGGGGCGCTGTCGACCGATGCGCTGCTCGGCATCCTGTCGCATTCGGCGCTGTCGATCGGCCTCGTCATCGTCGCCTTCATGACCTGGGTGCGCATCGATCTCGTCGGCTTTCTCTTCGGCGACATTCTCGCTGTGTCGGAATCCGACATCGACATCATCTGGGGCGGCGGCATCCTGGTGATCTTCGCGATCGTCTATCTCTGGCGGCCGCTGCTGGCCTCCACGGTCAATCCTGAACTCGCCGAGGCCGAGGGCATGAAGCCGGAGCGGGCGCGGTTGTTCTTCATGCTGTTGATGGCGCTGGTGATCGCCATCGCCATGAAGATCGTCGGCATCCTCTTGATCACCTCGCTGCTGATCATCCCGGCGGCCACAGCCCGCCGCTTTGCGACGTCGCCGGAAATAATGGCGGTTCTTGCCTCGGTGATCGGTGCGCTTGCCGTTACCGGTGGGCTTTTCGGTTCGCTGCACTGGGACACGCCGTCGGGACCGTCTATCGTCGTTGCTGCACTTGCGCTTTTCGTACTGAGTCTGCTGCCGATCGGGCGGCGTCGGTTGGAGACAGCGTCTCATTCCACGCCTGGAGGGCATCATTGATGACGACCCCGCAACTGACCAAGAACCAGACGATGGTGATGAATGCGCTCAGCCATTCCGAAGGCCCCTTGAGCGCCTACACAATCCTCGACAAGCTGCGCGACCAGGGGTTTCGCGCGCCACTGCAGGTCTATCGCGCGCTCGACAAGCTGCTCGAGTATGGCCTCGTGCACCGGCTCGAAAGCCTCAACGCCTTCGTTGCCTGCACATGCCCGCACGAGCACGAGCATGATCACGGGGTCACGGCGTTTACGATCTGCGAGGGGTGTGGGCAGGTAACCGAGTTCCACGACACCGCGATCGAGCAGCGGTTGTCGGCGCTGACGCGTGCACAGAACTTCAAGACGGAAAAGACCACCATCGAGATCCGTGGTCACTGCCAGAGCTGCGCCTGACTGAGCGCGGCGGGCTCGTCGCGCTTAGAGCAATTCCAGGAAAAGTGCGAAGCGGTTTTCCGTCAGCGTTTTGTGACTCCGTTTAAACCGGAAACGCTCTAGTCGAGCTTCGTCAGCTGCATCGCATAGCGCTGCCAGTTCTTGACGTAGTGGCTGGCCGAGCGCTTCAGCCCTTCGACGGCGGCATCGTCAAGCGTGCGGATGGCCTTGGCGGGCGCGCCGACGATCAGCGAATTGTCGGGGAACTCCTTGCCCTCGGTCACCAGCGCATTTGCGCCGACCAGGCAGTTGCGGCCGATCTTCGCACCGTTCAGCACCGTTGCGCCCATGCCGATCAGCGAGTTGTCGCCGATGGTGCAGCCGTGGATGATGGCGCCATGACCGATGGTGCAGCCTTCGCCGATGGTCACGGGAAAGCCGGGGTCGACGTGAATGACGGTGTTTTCCTGGATATTGGTGCGGGCGCCGAGCCGGATCAGCTCGTTGTCGCCGCGCAGCGTGGCGCCGAACCAGATGCCGACATCCTCGCCGATTTCCACCTGGCCGATGATGTTGGCATCAGGCGCCACCCAGTAGCTGCCCTCAGTAGGCGTTTGCGGACGCAGCGGTCCAAGGGCATAGAGCGGCATCGGGCAATCCTTGTTGTTGGAGCATTCCCTGAAACCGCGTGCAGCGCTTCCTTTATCGGGAGATGCGTCAAGACAATGCGATGGGGCGCTTCCGCGATGCGTTCCGAAACGAAAGCGGAAGCGCTCCGATCTTAGAGAACGGTAACGGCAAGCGCCGCGACGCCATCGACGCCGCAGGTCACCGCGTCGCCGCGCACCACCGGACCGACACCCGAAGGGGTCCCGGTCATGATGATGTCGCCGGGGGCGAGCGTGAACAGCCGTGAAAGCTCCGAGATGACTTCGGGTATCTTCCAGATCATCTGCTCGAGATCGCCCTGCTGGCGTAGCTCGCCATTGACCTTCAGCCAGATATTGCCGTTGACGGGATGACCGATCGCCTCGACCGGCACGATCTCGGAAACAGGCGCCGAATGTTCGAAGGCCTTGGCCGCTGCCCAGGGCTTGCCCGCCTTCTTGGCCTCGGCCTGCAGGTCGCGGCGGGTGAAGTCGATGCCAACAGCATAGCCGTAGACGCAGTCGAGCGCCTGTTCGACAGGGATGTCGGCGCCGCCGCTTTTCAAGGCGACAACCAGCTCGACCTCATGGTGCACATCGGCCGTGCGCGGCGGATAGGGGAAGGTCTTATCGGCCACCAGCAGGTTGTCCGGGTTCTTCTGGAAGAAGAACGGCGGTTCGCGATCCGGGTCGTGACCCATCTCGATGGCGTGGGCCGCATAGTTGCGGCCCACGCAATAGACCCGGCGCACCGGAAAACCCACGAGGCTACCGGCGATCGGCAACAGGACGGGTGGTGAAGGTGGAATGACTGTTTGCATGATTGTCCGGCTGTTTCGAATCCCAGCCGGACGTTAACACCCTGTTCGGGTGCTGCAAGGGTTTATCTCAGGCGCAGCAGGCGTAGGCTTGCAACTGGGCGCGCGTGAGAAACCGTCCATCCGACCGAGAGTTCAGTTCCGGATGGCTGTATTCGAGGCTCGGTACTTGAAGTTCCAGGGCTTGGCGCACGGTCATGATGCCGACATCGCGACGATCGCCGTCGCGCTTCACACTGACTTCAACGATGCGATAGAGATTCTGCTCGCTCATGATATCTCTCCCGTTTTCGTTGTCCCTTTTTTCTGGGACATTATGCTTTTTCCCTTGATGGGACTCAGACGCTTCGAAATTGGTTTTTGTGAGGCACCTCATGATATAGCGCAGAGAAATGAAGGCTTCACGACAGAAATCGGGCCATTTCCGGGAAATTTGCGTGCTATTTGAAGATGCTGCGCCGAATCGGCACGGTAACTCCACCACCGGATGCCATGCTCAGGCACTGTCTGGGGCGCGATCGCGCCGCCGCAAGTCATTTCTTCCAAGAGGGCGCAGATGCCAATCAACAGGCCCTCCGGCGTGCTCTTCGCATGCCAACGGCAAGGGGCGAGTGCAGGGCACTCAATGCGGGTGGCAAATGCCTCTTAATGCGCTTTCAATTCGGCTTCATTTGCAGCCGAGATGAACAGCGATCGCGCTTCTTCCACCGTGCGACGGCCGTCGATGGCGGCGCGGCAGGCGCTGCGGGCGGCGACGTAACTCGGTCCGCGCCGCGGCCAATGGTCGGCAAGGCAGGCAAGCGCGTCTGACGGGCCCTTGACGGTGCGGACATCGCCCGTCACGAAGTCGAGTTCGATCGGCTGGTTCCAGATGATTTGATGCATGCGTCTCCTCCTCGAGATCATCTCAATGAATGTCGGCATCGCGACTGCTTGCGACAGGGCTCCTCCCACGCGGCAAGGGTCAACTGTGCTAATGTAGCGCAGGATAACGCTTTTGTAAGCAGCTTTTCCGGGTGCGTCTTGCCGAAGCACAACCGCTGGACTTCGCCCCTAGGCCGAGGTCGATGTCTCCGCCAAGCGTGAGGCGAACAAGCGGCCGACGACAAGCAGCAATTGCTCATTGGTCGTGCCGGCCAGATATTCGTCGATCAGCATGCGTGCATGGCGGCGGGCACGGGCGCTGTCGCGCGGCCAGTGTTGCTCGGCGCAGATGTTGTCGAAGACGCGCTGCAGCGTGTCGATATCAGGCTGCGACAGCGCGATACATTGTGTCGAGCGCAAAGGGTTCACGTCTTTCTCCCCCGGCACCCAAGCCCCGGTGCCCGGCGAACTATGCCATAACCCCCCATAATAGAACCCCTTGGGAATAAGGGGTTCGCGAAGCGGATTGGAGAGAAAGCTCGATCAGCGCCAGGCGCTCGTCTGGACGGGCAGGGCGAATTTCGAGCGCGGGCATCTCCGCCTTTCTGAAGCATTGCCGCGACGCTGGTGCCCGCAGCGCTGTCGCCGGTTCAGGCCGGTCCGACGCCTGCCACCTTGGTCTGGCGGCCGCCTTCCTCGATCCTGACATAGTCGGGTCCGATCCGGGCGAATTGGTCGCAGCGCCTGCCACCATCCTCGAAGGTGATGCAGACTTCGTCGCCCGCAATCGTGTAGGTTCCGCCGTCGCGCACTTCGTAATCGCGGTAGCCATATCGGCCGTCGGCAAAATAGGAGGAGACGACGCCGTTAATGGTGTAGCGCAGCGACTTGCCGACGATAAGGGCCTGAAGATCGGTGCCGGAGAGCGTCGGCACGGAAGGCGGTTTCGGCTTCGCGATCTCCTGATCCTCGAGCGCCACTGACTGGCAACCCGCGAGCTGGAGGGTGAGGAGTGCCACGATCGCACGTTTCATGCCGTCTTCCCTTGTTCCTGCCTTCTGTATCGATACAGGGACGCTGCCCTAATCGCCTGTGATACCGCCTGTCAAGCCGAAGATGCTTGCGTCTGGTTGTTTGCGCGGCCCGGCCACCTGCGAATTCGTTTCCGTGCTGCGGTTCGAGCCATATCTACCGCTTCAATATTGCGCGTTGGCGAAGATCTCGCTCAACGTCCACCGGGTATCGCCCTCGGTGCTTTCGATGTCGTCGACCTGCCAGTTTCCGGCTTCGTTCATCAGACTGTAGCGCAGGGTGACGGGCGCCGAAAAATTCTCGAAGCGCACGGTGACGACAGCGGATGGGCCGGTGATTTCGGCCTTGCCGATGCGCAGGTTGGCGATGTCCCAATCCTGCCCGTTGATGACGGGGTCGAAGCCGATGGCGCCGACCTCACCCTGGCTCTTCTCCGCGTCGGTCTCGTAAAGCTTGGTGAGATCGTTGGAGAAAAACGCGTCGCGCTCCGAGGTGTCGCCGTCGCCAAGATATGGCGCATAGAGCGCCTCGATGAGCGCGGTCGGGGACCTGAATGGCTGAGCCCAGGCGCCTGTTGCAACCGCCGTCGCAAGCCCCAGCACAAAAGCAAATATGACATTTTGCATGAATGGTCCCCGATCGAGTCGCCTGTGATTTTTTATCAAGGATGACGGCTCGAGCGTGAGCCATTTTTGGTGCGTTTTTGCGCCCGGCTTTCCGGCCCCGCCGAACTGCCTCCGCCCGACGAAGGCTTCGGATGTCGCGACGCAAGTCTTGCAGGCGGCAGGGCGCAAGCCATCAAAGTCTGCCAGAAACTCTGGCGCGAAATGAAGCGTCTGTCGCAACAGCCCGTGGCGTTGCCGGCATTTCTGATCCGAAGCGTCCCGCCGTGCCGTTCGCGTGAGCAGCCACGCCCGATGACGGCGATCCGCAGCCAGGAGCCTTGCTGCCCGTCAAAGGCTCGCTTTCTTGCCTGCGCCATTATATAAGCCGGCAACGGTACAAGACGCTGGCCGTCGGCGGGCGCGTGGCCATCGCGCTGCCCTTTGCCGCCGCGAGCGAACAAGAGACAGAAGAAATGACTGAGAACGCAGCAAAATCTGCGGCCGGAAGAGCGTATTTCAAGGCTCCGATCTTCGCCGTGGCGCCGATGATCGACTGGACCGATCGGCACTACCGGTTTTTTGCGCGCCGGCTTTCGCGGCATGCGCTGCTCTATACCGAGATGATCGTCGCCGACGCGATCCTCAGGGGCGATCGGGTGAAGCTGCTCGGTTTTGATGCGTCGGAGCATCCGGTGGCGCTGCAGCTGGGCGGCAGCGATCCGCGCAAGATGGCGGAGGCGGCCCGCATTGCCGAAGCGTTCGGCTATGACGAAATCAACATGAATGTCGGCTGCCCGTCCGACCGGGTGCAATCCGGCACTTTTGGCGCCTGCCTGATGCAGGAGCCTGGCGTGGTGGCGGAATGCGTGGCGGCGATGAAGGCCACGGTCACGATCCCGGTGACGGTGAAATGCCGCATCGGCGTCGACGAGCAGGATCCGGAAGTGGCGTTGCGCGATCTGGTGTCGCGCGTCGTCGACGCCGGTACGGACGCGGTCTGGGTCCATGCCCGCAAAGCCTGGCTGCAGGGGCTCTCGCCCAAGGAAAACCGCGACATCCCGCCGCTCGACTACGCTCTCGTGCACCGGCTGAAGGCTGAAAACCCTAATCTTTTCATCGGCCTCAACGGCGGACTTCAGACTTTGAATCAGTCGCTTGACGAGCTCAAGCATCTCGATGGCGTGATGCTCGGTCGGGCCGCCTATCACGACAGCGCCATGCTTTCGTCGGTCGATGGCTTTTTCCCGCATCCGCTGACCGGCGCGCCGACGCTCATTCACGACGCTGCCGACTTCTCAGAGCGCGGCCACCGGCTGGACCTGTCCTTCTGGGCGGAATTGCGCGAAGCGATGGCCGATTATGCGGCCGGCCACATCGCCAATGGCGGCCGGCTCGCCCATGTCACGCGGCATATGGTCGGGCTGTTCCAGGGCTGGCCGGGTGCACGGCGCTACCGCCAGATCCTGTCGTCTGACGCCACCCGCCAAGGGGCTGGGCCGGAGGTCATCCACGCCGCCTTCGATGCCGTGTTCGAGGCGGCAGCCGCAAAGCAGGCGGCCGAGTAGGTCCGGAGACGTCGCGGAACGTCATCCTCTGCATGTCGCAGAGGGCCAGCGTCGGCACGGCCGGAATGTCTCACATGGCGACTAGGGACTGCGCCTACAGCTGCAACCTTGCGCCGCGGACGCGGCGCTGCTGGATTTCTGTGACGAGCACAGAAATGAGGGGCGACTTGTTCGAGGCAGAGCGGTGGCCCCGCTTGCTGGCCACATGGTGTGTTGTCGATCCTCACGGTGATCGAGAACGCCTGAGGCCAAATGAAAAGAGCTGGCGGACCCGCCAACATCGGCCGTCGTCCTCACACCGACGCGAGTCTCTCATTTGAGCCGGCGCCATACTCAGCCTTGAACCGCTGTCATCCTCGGCCTTGAGCCGATGATCCCCCTGGCCGCCCCGCGAATACTTGCGGATGCGGATGCCGAGGTCTCCTCGGTCGAAGCGAAGGCGGCTTCCGGCCAATGCGTCGGCACCCGCCCCGACACAAACCAACAGCCCAAACGAAAACGGCGCCCCCTGGGGAGCGCCGCTTCCAAAAAGTCCAGTCGGACGATCCGGCTTACGAAGCCTGGATGTTGACGGCCTTCGGGCCCTTGCCCATGCGGTCAGCTTCGGTGTCGAACGTGACAACCTGGCCGTCCTTCAGCGTAGCAAGGCCAGCGGCCTGTACAGCGGAGATGTGGACGAATACGTCCTTAGCGCCGCCGTCCGGCGTGATGAAACCAAAACCCTTGTCCTGGTTGAAGAATTTTACGGTGCCCTTAGTGGCCATGGAAGAAGTCCTTTTCCTTCAGTCTTAAAGCTATACCCGCGCCCCCGTGAGGATGTGGGTGTGTCGTCTTCCGCATACAAGCGGATAGGCGTCGAGTAGTCACGATAACGGGGAAAGAACGTCCATTTGCCGCTTCCGGCCGGCCCGGCAAGCCGGGCACAAAAGAGAAAGTCCAGTCTCCGGGATTGAAAACGCCCGAACGGTAGCAGCAGTGACAGTATTTGCAAAAAAACGCAAGAGCCATTCGCGCGGCTTATTTCGGGAAAATGTGCCGCCAACCACAGCATTCTCAGGGGTTTTGGGCTTCTGCAATTCAAAGCGCCACAGCGACCTTGGCGCGTCTGATTAGACGCGCGGCGCTGTAGCGGCTGCCGCTTGGTGCAGACGAACGGCGAGGGGACGCAGAGCCGGGCGGGCTATCGGCGAGCATGTTGCAGACTGCCGCGTTCCGGCCGCTGGATGATCGCGATCTTGGTGTCATTCCTCAGCGGGCAACCATCGCCGCTATCGGCAAAAGTGGAAGAGGCGACCAAGGTTTTGGGGCAGGCGCGTGCCGCAGAAAAGAGCGAAGGTCACCCGCGGCGGGCGGAGTGCGTGTGAGGGCCGTTGATGGCGACGTCCGTTGATTGTCGCGGCCACGCGCGGGCCGATAAGCAGCCGAACAAGCGGGCCGAACGCGCATCGGTTTCCGCGTGCGCCAAGGTGCGTCGCCCTTCGATGGACCGCCTTCCGGCCATCGCTCCTGTTGCGGGCGACGCAGGTCACGTGGTCGGTTTGCGCCGTAACCATTGGTCCTGCATGGAAAAATCGGGGACGGCCCGTTTCCGACCACAATTTCGTCCCGACCACGGACGAACGTGCGCGCCGCCGCGTCGGAAGGGCGAGTGCTTCGGCGCGCCTCGACTTGATGAACGCGGCGCCCGGATCCGGTGATGATCCCATCACGCCGCATCAGCACTTGAACAAGTTTGGGATAACGCGCAGGCTTTACCGGTGATTGGTTCCGGTCTTCGGTTGCGTGCGTTAGGTCAGGCGGAGAAATCGGAATGCGAGACGAACAGGGGGCAGCGTGATCGATCCCTACGAGATGCTTGGCGTGGACCGCGACGCGAACGACCAGGCCATCCGCACGGCCTATCGCAAGGCGGCCAAGGCGGCCCATCCCGACTCGGGCGGCGATGCCGAGCAATTCGCCCGGCTGCAGGCGGTCTATGATCTCCTGAAGGATCCGGTGCGCCGCAAGGTCTTTGACGACACCGGCTACGACCCGCAGCTCGCCGAGCCGCGCGACCTCAAGGGCCTGATGATGCTGGAGACCCTGGTCAACGACTTCATTCTCGACGAGCGCGAGCCCGGCAGCTTCGACCCCGTCGCCGCCATGCGCCGCAAGCTTTCCGACGATATCGTCAAGAGCCGCTTCCACATCCTCGAGCTGGAGCGCCACCGCGCCCGCGTGCGAAAACACCTCGACCGCCTCGGCCGCCGGCCGGAAACCGACGTCCTCGGCTCGATGCTGCGCGCCCGCTCACGCTCGATCGCCGAGGCGATCAAGACCACCGAAGAGCAGATCAAGACGATCGAGCAGGCCTATGAAATGCTGGAAGGCTATTCCTACGAGCTGGAGGCGCTGGAGGTAAAGGCGCACGCCGCGGAGTAGCGCTGCTCGCATCTTGCCGCAGAAGGCAAGGGAGCCGTGCCGCTCGCCACTCGCGGCCCGACGCCGGCAGCCTGCGGACGTTCTGCCTCCAACTGGCCGTCACTGCGCTTGAAAACGCGGCGATCCGGTTCGCGTACAGCGCCGCGCGTCTTAATCAGACGCGCAAAGTCGCTGCAGCACTTTGAATGGCCGCCTGTTTTGCTATGGGCTTTGCGAGATGCAGGAATACTCGTCAACGGCGTGCAGCTGCAGCCGTCTGCACCATACTCGACGGTCGTTTTTGGGACACGCAAGGCGGTCGCGTCGGTTCAGAGCGCAGGGAATGAGTTTGCGGCGGTGGTGGCGGAACGGAGACGGGCTGGTGCAGGATCGGCATGACCATAACCACACGTTGCTTTCCTGGCTGTTTCAGGTTTAGCTGATATCGCCTTTAGCTGATATCACCGCACCGGGACTAGGGTGAACGCAGATGACCCGTCGCAGGAAACTTCATGCATCTCTGAGCGTCCTGGCGGTTGTGCTGGTCGCCTATCTGCTGGTCAGCTATTTCCTGCTGCCGGAGCTCTGGATCTTTCACGACAGGAGCCGGGTTGACGATTTTAGCGCCATGGTCACCACCACCGAGCAGGATATTCCCGGCGACCCTATCAACGTCGGCCTCGTTGGCTCCAAGGAACAGGTGATCCGCGCCTTCGCCGCGGCCGGCTGGGATCCGGCCGACAAGATAACCCTGCGATCCTCCGTCGACATCGGATTGAGCGTGGTGCTCGATCGGCCGGACCTCGATGCACCGGTCAGCCCTTTGTTCTTCGAGGGCCGGAAACAGGATCTGGCGTTTGAAAAGCCCGTCGGTAACAGCGCCGACGAGCGAAACCACGTGCGCTTCTGGCAGACCAAACATACCGGCTCGGATGGCAAGCCGCTTTGGCTCGGCTCGGCCAGCTTCGACCGCGGTGTCGGCTTCAGCCACGACACCGGCCAGATCACCCACCATATCGGCCCGAACCTGGACGCAGAGCGAGACTTGGTCATCGGCGATTTGCAAAAGGCCGGACAGGTTTCCTCGACCTACGACATCCCCGGCATAGGCGCCACCACGACCGGCCGCAACGGCGGTGGCGATCCCTATTTTACCGATGGCAAGGCGCTGGTTGGAGTGCTGGGGCAGGTGACGGCTGGCACTGGCGGCTAAAGCGTGGCCCGCAAGACGATGGCTCAAGCTCGGCGATGTCGTGAACTGACGACCGGGCTGCCGCGGATTCGAGACCGTCGGCCAACACCTCAGCCGTTGCGGACTTTGATAAAGTTCCTATCCTACAGCGCCGCGCATCTGACTAGATGGGCAAAGGTCGCTGTAGCACTTTGAACTGCTGCATGTTTCTTTAAAGCGAATAGGATTTAAGGAAACATGCAGTAGCCGCCCATGGGACGCGCCAGACGGACAGAGGGCAGTGGAATAACGGGAACGGGGCCGGAATGAGTGCGATCTTGATTGCCGTTGCCGCGTTCCTTTGCCTGAGTGTGGCGGCGCTTGGCATGATGCACCTCTATCCGAAGCTGCCGGCGCGTCATCGCGATGATGACACCAATACCGTCGTGCGGCTCGTTGCCAATATCTTCGTGGTCATGGCGTCGTTGGTCTTCGGCCTGATGATCAATTCGGCCAAGAATACGTTCGAGGGGATCGACGACAATGTGCATTCCTTCGCCATCAATCTGATCCTTCTCGACCGGACGCTCAGGACCTATGGCCTCGCCGGCAACGATGCGCGGCAATATCTGATCGCCTATGTAGAGGGGGTGATTGCCGATCCCGAAAGGGTCGACAATGTGCAGCACCAGGGACCCAATTCCACGCAACAGCGGCTGGATACGGTCGGTAACAGCCTCGCGGCCATTCAGCCCGCCGACAGCCTGCATGAATCCATGCTGGTGAGTGCCCGCCAGCAATATAACCGCATCGTCGAACAGCGCTGGACGATCGTCGAGCAATCGGAAGGCGCAATACCGATGCCCGTCATCGGCATGCTGATGGCGTGGATGACGCTGATCTTCGCCAGCTTCGGCTATCGCGCGCCGCAAAACGTCGTGGTCGTCGCCATGTTCGTGGTTTCGGCGATGTTCATCGCCGCCTCTGTCTATGTCGTGCTCGACATGGACATTCCGTTCACCGGCGCGATCCTGATTTCAGATGCGCCCCTGCATAGGGCGCTGGCGGAGATGAAGCTGTAGCGCGGAGCGGTGATGCATGCTGGGCTAGCCGCTGCCGTCCGCAAAGCTTTGCGCGATTCCGGGCAATTTGCCCGGCTGCAGGCGGCCTGCGTTCTCCTGAAGGATCTGGTGCGCCGGAAGATCCATGCCGACACCGGCTACGATCCGCAACTCGCCGAGCCGCGCGACCTCAAGGGCCTGATGATGCAGGAGCTTGATAGGCACAGGGGGGGTGGAGTTGAATTAGCCAGCCCATCATTCGATTAAGACGTGCGGGGGTACTCAAGCCATCGGGCCGGAGCGCGGTCTTATGGAAAGCTAAAGCAGAGGAAGCCCACGTGGCCGCATAAGGCAGTCCTGTTTGGCCAGGCCGCCTGAGGCGACGGAACTGGATGAGTTCAGTTCTGCCGAATGATTGACGACTCTGCGGCTGCTCTCCCAAAAAGAACTATGCTTTGATGTAGCGGAAGTTAAACGCAGATGCGTTCTCATTTACGGGTTTGATTCGACCGGAACCTCTCAGTTTCTGGAGTGCCAATTTAACTTTCTGCATATCATCCTCGCCGCGCGGTCATCTCGTCTGGTCAGGTCACGTCGACAAGATACTCATAGAAGTGGATCCCAAGCTTGACGCCAGCGATAGGCTTTGCAACCCGCGCCGCCCTCACATTGAATGGCGCTGCGCCTTGAGAAAGGTCCTATCCTTGGCGCGTCTGGTTCGCGCATACTGGGCGTGGTGTGATGAGAGCTGCGCCGGGATAACGCAAACTTGTTCGCCGTTGCCGACGCTACTTCCCCGGCCGCCCCGTCTTGCCCTTCGTCCGCCCCTTCTGACGCTTTTCGTCGACGGGGTCTTCATAGGAACCGACGCCCGGTTTGGCGCGGATGAGCGGCTTGTCCGGCACCTTGCCGATGACGGGTTTTTCGGTGCGGCCGACAGTCATTTCGTCGAGGCTGTTCTTGCGGAAGAGCGATTGGCTCTCGGCATCCTTGCGGCCGGCCGGCGTTGCCACGTCGCGGCCCATTTCGTCGAGTTCGGGCTTGCGAAACAGCGGGCGTTCGGTGTCGGTGCCCGGACCCATGTCGTCGAGCGACGGTTTCTGGAACAGGGAATTGTCGTCCGCGATGGTGGTGGGTCCTCGGCTCAAGGCTGAGGATGACGGCGAGGGGGAGGCCTTACCGCTATTTGGTGCCGTTGCCTTTTTCCGCCCCGTTCCACCTTCGATCGCCTTGGCTTCTTCCCGTGCCATCGGGTCGTCCATGGCGGCGAGTTCGGCGGCTTTGAGGCGCTTGATCTCGTCGCGCAGGCGGGCGGCCTTTTCGAAGTCGAGGTCGGCGGCGGCGTCGCGCATCTGCTTTTCCAGCGCGTTGAGGTGCGCCTGGAGGTTGTTGCCGACGAGGTGGCCGCCATCGGCAAAGCCCTTGCCGGCGACGCCGGAGATGTCGGCGCGCACGTGGTCCTTCTCGTAGACCGAGTCGAGGATGTCGGAGATCTTTGCCTTTACTGATTCCGGCGTGATGCCGTTGGCCTCGTTAAAGGCCATCTGCTTTTCGCGGCGGCGGCTGGTTTCGTCCATGGCGCGCTGCATCGACCCGGTGATCTGGTCGGCATAGAGGATGACCTTGCCGTCGACGTTACGCGCGGCACGGCCGATGGTCTGCACCAGCGACGTCTCCGAGCGCAAAAAGCCTTCCTTGTCGGCGTCGAGGATGGCGACGAAGCCGCATTCGGGAATGTCGAGGCCTTCGCGCAGGAGGTTGATGCCGACGAGCACGTCGAAAGCACCCAAACGAAGATCGCGGATGATCTCGATGCGCTCCAGCGTGTCGATGTCGGAGTGCATGTAGCGGACGCGAATGCCCTGTTCGTGCAGGTATTCGGTCAGGTCCTCGGCCATGCGCTTGGTCAGCACCGTCACCAGCGTGCGGTAGCCGGCAGCGGCCGTCTCGCGGATTTCGCCCAGCACGTCGTCGACCTGGGTTTTCGCCGAGCGCACTTCCACCGGCGGATCGATCAGGCCGGTCGGGCGGATGACCTGTTCGGCAAAGACACCGCCGGACTGCTCCATTTCCCAGCTGCCGGGCGTGGCCGAAACCGCGACGGTGTCGGGGCGCATGGCGTCCCATTCCTCGAAGCGCAGCGGACGGTTGTCCATGCACGAGGGCAGGCGGAAGCCGTATTCGGCCAGCGTCGCCTTTCGGCGGAAGTCGCCGCGATACATGCCACCGATCTGGCTGACGGAGACGTGGCTCTCGTCGATGAACAGCAGCGCGTTGTCGGGGATGTATTCGAACAGCGTCGGCGGCGGCTCGCCGGGATTGCGGCCGGTGAGGTATCGCGAATAGTTCTCGATGCCGGCGCAGGAGCCGGTGGCCTCCAGCATTTCGATGTCGTAGCGGGTGCGCTGCTCCAGCCGCTGGGCTTCGAGGAGGCGGCCGCCCTTTTCCAACTCGGCCAGCCGGTGCTTCAGCTCTTCCTTGATCGCCTTGATGGCGCCGTTCAGCGTCGGGCGCGGGGTGACGTAGTGCGAGTTGGCGTAGATTTTTACCGATTTCAGGTCGCCGGTCTTCTGGCCGGTCAGCGGATCGAACTCGGTGATGGCGTCGATCTCGTCGCCGAACATGGAGATGCGCCAGGCGGCATCTTCCAAGTGGGCCGGAAAGATTTCGATGGTATCACCGCGCACGCGAAACGAGCCGCGCTGGAAATCCATGTCGCGGCGCTTGTATTGCTGCGCCACCAGGTCGGCCAGCAGCTGCCGCTGGTCGAGCGTGTCACCGACGCTCATCTGGAAGGTCATGGCGGTATAGGTCTCGACCGAGCCGATACCGTAGATGCACGAGACCGAGGCGACGATGATGCAGTCGTCGCGCTCCAGCAGCGAGCGGGTGGCCGAGTGGCGCATGCGGTCGATCTGCTCGTTGATCGAGGATTCCTTCTCGATGAAGGTGTCCGAGCGCGGCACGTAGGCTTCCGGCTGGTAGTAGTCGTAATAGGAGACGAAGTACTCGACCGCGTTGTCGGGGAAGAAGTTCTTGAACTCGGAATAGAGCTGGGCGGCCAAGGTCTTGTTGGGCGCGAGGATGACGGCGGGGCGCTGGGTCGCCTCGATCACCTTGGCCATGGTGAAGGTCTTGCCCGAGCCGGTGACGCCGAGCAGCACCTGGCTGCGCTCGCCGGAGGCAAGGCCCTCGACGAGATCGGCGATCGCCGTCGGCTGATCGCCGGCGGGCTCGTAGTCGGAGACCATGCGGATCTCGATGCCGCCTTCGGATTTCGGCGGCCGGGCAGGGCGGTGCGGCGTCCAGAGCTTGCCGTCCTTGAACAGCGGATTGCCGCTCTCGATCAGCGCCGACAGCGCCTCCACGGTGGCGGTGACGCCGGAAGTGGACAGCTTGTCGGCATCCTCAAGCGACACGTCGAGGCCGGCGACCGGATTGAGGCCCGCCGCGGCGCGCGTCTTCGGGTCGGTCGTGCCGCCCATGGACGTCCCGCGGGACGTCCTTCCGCTCACGCTGTCGGCGCCTTGCGCCTTCGCTCCGCGTGGGCCTCGCATTGGCTCGGACGCCCCTTCGGGCTTGCGGCCTGCGGCCGATTTCGCGGCGATCTCCACCTTCTTGCGGTGCTTGCCGGCCTTGGAGGCGACCTCGCGCTGGCTCTCGAAGGCGGAAGCCTCGGCATCGGCCTCGAGCTGTTTCACCCAATCGGAGACGTTGCCGGATAGCGGCGTTCCCGACAGCGGCGCCTGCGGGGCTTCCTCGAAGCCGCCGGGCACTGTGGTTTTCCTGGGGGGATTTTTTGCAGACTTCTTCGGATCCTGGGCCATGGCGGGAATATGGACAGAGTCATAACGAAAATAAAGGGGGAATGAGTACAAAAGGGAAACGAAATGCATGGATTCTTCCGGGTGTTTACCGGTCCTGGGGCGACGGTTTGCCCATGTCGGTGGCCGAGCTTGCCCGCCAACGGGGAGAGGTAGTCTGCGGGCGCATGTGCGACCCCCGATCTAGCAAGATCAACTGGAGCTTGCAGTCGTTCCAACTGCTGCATCTTGCCGTCATCGGTTCCGGCTCAAGAAAACAGCCGGCAATGACGCCAGTCGCAGCTGAAAGCGCGACGCTTGCATCGTGTGCATCTTGGCTTCCCTATGGCCCGGCGGAAGCAGACTACCAGCCCGTTCGCCTTGGCCAGGCAATGCCCACCGTTTCCTCGTCTTCCTGTCGGCTCACGGCAGCTTTCGACGGGTGACTTCCGGTGTGTCGGTGCATTGAGTTGTCTATCTGGCGTTGTATTTGCGCCTGCCGTTCGTGAGGCAACATGCCCGGCGCATCTGGCGTTTTGGACGTATTGTTTTCGCGCCGGCAACGGGGAGGGGTTAGCTTTTGCTAGTTCTGGTTGCCGCCGGTTACCTCGAATGGGCGAGCAGACATCCGGCCATGCCGCGTGGTAAAAAGAGTGGTTTGGAGGGGCTCATGTCGCGTTTGCGCAGTGCCGCACTCATCGCTGTTAGTGCCACGCTTTTTTGTCCAGTGCCGAGCTTTACTGCCGAGCCCATTGGCCAGGCAGTCTCGATCAGGACGGAAGTCTCCGGCAAGAGTGGTCCGTTGGCGGTCAGGGACCCGGTCTACCGGGATGAACGGATCCGGACGTCAAAGTCCGGCCTTGGACAATTCGTCTTTCAGGACGGGACCAAGCTGGCTGTCGGCTGGGGATCATCCGTGGTCATCGATCAGTTCGTCTATGACGGCAGCAAGTCGGTGAAGAAACTGACGATCATGGCCGCCAAGGGAACCTTTCGCTGGGTCAGCGGCAAATCCAAACATTCGGCTTACGAAATCGTCACGCCGGCCGGCACCATCGGCGTGCGCGGCACGGCGTTCGATTTTTATGTCGGCAGCGATGGAACGACCGCGATGGTGCTGCTCAGCGGCGCGGCGAGCTTCTGCGGCGCCGGCGGATGTCGCCAGCTGACGCAGCGCTGCGACTGTGTGGTGGCAAAGCCCGGCGGCGCCGTCAGCCAGGCCAGCCGTGTCAACCGCCGTACGCTGCAAGCACTCGGCAACGCCCAGGCCTTGCCGTTCTTGTCTGGCGGCCAGCGGCTTTCCGGCGCCATGGGTTGGGCCGGAGGCGGCTGCGGGCTACGGGCTGCAATCCAGCGCGAGAGTTCTCCGGCGCAGCAACCGGATCCGGTCGTCCGCGAAGAGCCTAAGCCGGAAACGCCGCGACCACAAAAGCAGCTTCGCGAACAGGGCCATGACAAGCATGATCGAGGTGTGAAGCACGATCGAGGTGAGAAGCATGATCGCGGTGGCGAGAAGCACGACCAGGGCCGCGACAAGCAGGATCAAGGCGGCGACAATCAGGATCAGGGCGGCGACAACAACGACACCGGACCTGGCAGCACGGAACAGAGCAGCGGCAATCAGACCAACGGCACTCAGAGCAGCGCCGGCCAGAACGTCGGCGCCCAGAGTGGCGGCAACAGCCAGGATGGCGGCAAACGCGGCGGTGGCGACCGTGGTCGCAACACCGGTGAGTAGCAGGAGACCGCGCAATAGGTGCCCCACCGGGCTGCCAAACGCGTCCTTGATGGTGACAATGACGATTGATCGCTACTCGGCGATTCGGCTTTCCTGCTCGGCGGGAACATCGATGAAATGCTCCGCCCGGCGAGTGATCCTGCCGTAGAAGGTCACCAGACCCGGCGTGATCGCCGCCGCCTTGAGCTTGGCGGCATTGGCCAGGCTGCGGCTGGTCGAGGCGCGTGCACGCAGGTTTTCGATCAGCCTCGAATGTAGTCTGTGCAACTCACCGAAGTCGAGCGAAGAGGCGACGCCTTCGTCGCCGGCGACGGCAAAGAGCCGGGTTCGCGTCGTCTTTCCCTTCAGCCCCAGGGCGCCTGCTTCCAGCAGCGCGCAACCGGGCAGCGCCTGCGCCGTCGCTTCCGATACGAGAATGTCGAAGCTCACCTCCTTGCACGCCGCCTCGATGCGGGCGGCGATGTTGACCGTGTCGCCAACAGCCGAATAGTTGAAGCGCGTCTCGGCGCCCATGTTGCCGACACAGGCGATCCCCGTATGGATACCGATGCCGATACCGACCGCCTGCGTCGCGCCGAAACCGAAGGCGTCGTCGGCATTGAGCCGCGCCAAGGTCTCACGCATGCCGAGCGCTGCCCGCAGCGCCTTTCGCGGATGGTTGGCGACATCGACCGGTGCGTTCCAGAAGGCCATGATCGAATCGCCGATGAACTTGTCGAGCGTGCCCTCATTGGCAATGACGTGCCGGCTCAGCGCATCGAGCAGGGTGTTGAGAAAGGTAACGACATCGGTCGGCGCCATGCGCTCGCTGATCTCGGTGAAGCTGCGCACGTCGACGAACATGACCGTCAGTTCTCGATCGTCGCCGCCGAGCCGAAGGGCGTTGCGATTGTGTTCGATCCGATAGAGCAACGACGGTGAGAGATAGCGGCCGAAGGCCTGGCGAACCTCGCGGCGCTCGCGGTCGGTGACGAGGAAGCGGAACGCCGTGGCCGAAAAATGGGTGATGGACGCCGCAAGGATCGGCGCCAGCGGATCGAAGAGCAGGCCGGCATAGGCGAACGCGACCCATGAGGCGACGAGCGCCAGCGCCGTGATCGCCATGCCGCAGGCAAGCGCCATGACGGGACTGACGAAAGTCGTCAACAGCACGAGCAGGCAGCCGGCAATCGCAATCGCCAGGATTTCCAGGCCATTGGCCCAGTCCGGGCGAGAGAGATAGTGGCCGGAGAGGATCTGCTCGACGATCTGGGCATGCAGCGAGACGCCGGGAACGTTCTGGCCGAGCGCCGTCGTGCGAACGTCCTGCAGGCCGGCGGCGGAGGTGCCGATGAACACGATGCTGCCTTCGATTGCCGCGCTGACGTCGGGAGACATGTCTCCATCCTCGAGAATGCGCCGTGCGGAGACATAGCGCTCGGTTGTATCGGGACTGACGTAGAGCCAGAGTTCGCCGGCGGCGGTCAAGGGCACGACGAAATCGCCGATCTTGGCAGCCGTCATCGTATCGGGCAGGTCGGGCGCGCCGGCGATGACATAGGTCGATGCGCCTTGCGCCACACGCAGCGCCTCCATTGCGAGACTAGGGTAGAGTTGCTGGCCGTCGCTCAGGAACAGGGGCACCGCTCGCACGACGGCCGAGGAGTCGCTGGGGTTGAGGCTGATATGGCCAAGACCGGCGGCATTGCTCTCCAGTTGCGGTCGCAGCGGCGTGGCCGACAGAATGCGCGGCGGTGCGCCGATCGGACTTTCGCCGGTGAAGGCGAAGCCCGCCTTGACCGGCGGCAGGTAGCTTCCTTCGTTGGTCAACCCGAAGCCGAGGACGACGGGCTTTTCCGCGATCGACTGTGCAAAGACCTCGTCATTGTCGGGCAGGCGCTCAAGCAGCGTGGGATCGATCTCCGGCACGTCGCGCAATACGTTGCGTGGCGACAGCCGATCCGGCTCGGCAAACAGGATGTCGAAGGCGATCGCCGACGCCCCCATCTCCGCCAGCCTGTCCGTCAGCTTCGCCAGCCGGTCTCGCGGCCAGGGCCATTGCCCGAAGGCGCGCAGCGAGGCTTCGTCGATATCGACGACCTTGACCGGCATCGGCTCGTAGGCGCGCGGGGACAGCCGCTGATATTCGTCGAAGGTGACGTCGCGCGCCTGTTTCAGAAGCTGCGGATCGCTGGCGCGCAGCAATGTCAGGACTACCACGACGGCCAGACCGATCACGACGCCGAGCTGTTGCGCACGTGTCATGGCGCCTCACGGTATAGCGGGCAGGCCCGCCTTGCGCAGCCCGTCGGTGAAATGCGCGTAGTCGGCGGGATCGACATAGGCGGTGAGGATCTGCCAGTAGCGCTTGAGATCAGAGGGGGCGTTGGCGATCGCCTCGTCGATAAGCTTGCAGGTATCCTCCGTGCGCCCGAGCTGGCCGAGGCAGGCGAGCACAACGACCAGATTGAAATAGGTGCGCCGCAACAGCAGTCCGCGCTCGGCATGGTGCTGCGCCTCCTCGTAATTGCCGAGATGATAGTGGGCAAGCGCGAGCCGGTTAAGGAAGAGATAGGTCAGCGGATCGTGCGGGCTCAGACGCAAGGCCTTGTGCAGTGGATCGAGCGCTTCGGCGAAGCGGCCGATGAAAATGCGGGCCCAGCCGAGTGCCATATAGGCCAATGCGAGATTGGGGTTGAGATCGATCGCCTGCTGCGCTTCGGCAACGGCCGCATGCGGACGATGGGCTGCGAAATTGGCAAGGCACATGACGTAGTGCGAATAGGGATCCCGATCTTCGAGCGCGATGGCGCGCTCGGCTGCGGCGAGCAGTTCAGTCCTGTCGCGGTCGATATCGTCGCTGAAGCCGAAGAAACATCGGGCGTAGAGCGAACGCGCCAGCATCATATGGGCGCGGCCGAAATCCGGATCGAGCGCGATGGCACGACGATGCCAGTCGATCGCCTCGGAGAAATGCGCGGCCGTGTCCTGGGCGTTGTGCAGCAGCGTGCCGCGCATATGGCATTCGTAGGCGTCGAGGTTCTCGGTGCCGCGCAACAGCGCTCGCCGATTTTCGCCGATCAGAATTTCCGGCTCGATGGCGGCGACGACGTGCTGGGTGAGTTCGTCCTGGATGGCGAAGATGTCCGCCACTTCGCGATCGAAGCGCTGCGCCCAGAGATGCACGCCGGTCTCGGCCTCGATCAATTGCCCGGTGACACGCACGCGGCTTCCTGATCGGCGCACGCTGCCCTCGACGATGTAGCGCACGCCGAGATCGCGGCCGATCTGCTTCGCGTCCGCTGCGTGCCCCTTGTAGGCGAAGGAGGAGTTCCGCGCGATGACGAAGAACCAGCGACAGAGCGAGAGCCCGGTGATGATGTCCTCGGTCAACCCGTCGGCGAAGTAGTCCTGGCCGGGATCGTCCGACATGTTGAGGAAGGGGAGCACGGCGATCGACGGCTTGTTCGGCAGGCGGAGCGGCATGCCGGGCAGGTCGGGCACCGTCGGGTCTTCGCGCCAGTCGACGCTGTGCACCAGCACCGGCCGCGGCATGTTCTTGAGCGTCTGCTCGCCGAGCTTGACCATGGGGAAGTCGAGCTTGCCCTCGATCTGGTCGTGCAGCGTTCCCGAGATGCAGACGCCGGCCGGTCGCGCCACCTGCTGCAGCCGCGCTGCGACGTTGACGCCGTCGCCCAACAGGTTTGTGCCTTCGACCACGACGTCGCCGAGATTGATGCCGATGCGGAACTCCATGCGTTTCTCCGGCGCCAGATCGGCATTGCGGCGTTGCAGGGCGCGCTGGATAGCAACGGCGGCGCGGACCCCCTGGACGGCGCTGTGGAACTCGGCGACGACGCTGTCACCGGCAGTGCTGAAAATG
>Ga0247819_10000512_pt1 | contig 23016 bp, 20 predicted proteins | sample 13C_Xylose_Day6_FD_193428 | JGI IMG/M metagenome (GOLD analysis project Ga0247819, IMG submission 193428) | Soil microbial communities from agricultural site in Penn Yan, New York, United States - 13C_Xylose_Day6 | ecosystem: Environmental > Terrestrial > Soil > Agricultural land | place: USA...
ATGTGTTTCATCGGTTTAAGCGGAACCGAGTAGCAAGCTTCAAGGGCTTCAGCTCGCTTTACGAGTCATGTTCGACTCCGGTGCAGACCACCTCGACATCCCCACTGATCCATTCTGCATGCCCGACCTTTCCCCTCACCCGCACCGCCATGCCTGACACAAAGGGCACAGCTTGTCCCGCCCCGCCCGGCAGCCACATCAGGCCCATTCCAAAGCTCGACCATCGGCTGGCTTCCGCATCAATTTGTGAGCCGCTCGCAAATTCCCCTGCGAACTCCGTCATTTCACCATTGAAGCGACGCGCAAGCTAAGCTATGAACCGCTCACAGTCCGCTTCGGCGGCCTTGCTGCAAACGGATGCACCCGTAGCTCAGCTGGATAGAGTGTTGGATTCCGATTCCAAAGGTCACAGGTTCGAATCCTGTCGGGTGCGCCATCTTTCCACCATTCCAGAACAATGATGGTGCTAGGTCCGCGCCCGCCGCCGACCGGACGTTTTCCTTCTATCAGTTGCCCAGGGCCGTATTTCCGCCGAAGACGTCATGAACTGCCCAGCCAGTATGTCCGTGACAGGCTGACGTGGCTCGCGCGCCTTGAGCATCCTCACCCCCTCAAGAAGACGATCCTCTGCGAGCCCGCTCGTTACCGCCAGCCGCTGCCATTTGTCCTCGTGTTGTCGCCGAGTTGATACAAACGCGGTATCTGCGGCCATGGCGTGCCAAGAAGCTATCCCGCCAGAGGGGCTTCCATGAAGATGAGATGGTTGCACAGTTCAGGAGGTGCGTCGTAATAAGGCGCGATCTCCTGGAATCCGAGAGAGCGGTAGAGGCTCAGCGCCTCATCGTGGTTGCGGCCGGTATCCAGCCGCATGGTCGCGTAGCCCCGCTCAGCAGCCACGCGCACGATGTTTTCGGCGAGACGGCGGCCCAGCCCTAAGCCTCGGCCCTCGGGGCTGATGAACATGCGCTTCATCTCGCATGTGTGTTCATCGATCCGCTGCATCATAACACAACCGACCACCTTTCCGTTCAGGCGGGCAACAAGGATCTCGCCATGTGGAGCCGAGTGGATCCTCGGCAGGCTGTCCAGGAGCGCGGCCCATTCTTCTGGTGTGTAATAGCGGTCGACGAACCAAGCGTTTTCGCCGTAGCGTGACCGGCACCAGTCGATGAAGCTGTTGCACAAGGCTCGAATGGCAGGGAAGTCGTCAGGCCCGGCTGGGCCGATCTCCGAGTTCTGTTCCACCTCTGTGCCCCACTCACAAATTTTGCATCGGCAAAGCGGGCGCTCCTTCCCGAGTTCCATGGACGCCGAAAAGGAGGCCGGGATCGAGTCGGGCTCAAGCAATCGCCCGCTGGCATTTGGAAATTTTCCTGCCCAGTGGCTCCATCGAACTTCGTGGATTGTGCTCACGCTATAATCAACTGTAGTCGAAAAAGGTCTTGCTGACTATCTGCCAGCGCTTTTCGGTTGTCAGACGAAGACCGCCGAAAATTCGAGCTGTTGGTTGAAGAGTTGCGGATTGCCACAAACTAGGTTTTTGCCAGTAGCCGTTCACACGGCCACTGGCAAAACACATCTCAAGCCCGAGTTGTCTCCCAGCCGAGGTTTGCTGTTCGAAAACTCACTGAGTAGCCAGGGCCGGAAGCTGCACCTTCCTGACGGGCGGCGGATTCCATTTTCCGATCAGCGCTTCGGATTTCGGAGCGTACATGCGCATCGTCAGAGTGAACGCTCCCTTCGGTGTAGGCAGCCAGTTGGCCTCCTTATCCGGACCGGGGGACTCGTTTTGAATGTAGAGATCAAGCGAGCCATCTGCGTTGTCTTTGAACGGCATCCAGCTACTGAGTGCGAAACGTTCGAGGCTGTTGCCAACCTGAAATCCGGCTGCGTCGTACAGCGTGATCGACCAGAAAGCGTTGACGGGCGGCATGGCATTCTTTTCGAACGCTATCGTGTATTTATTCGCGCCATCGAGCGGCTGCCCTGACTCGTCGGCGAGATTGAGAGGGTAGATGGCATCTTCCGGCAGATTCGCGCCAAGGCCTTGCTGCGCAACAATGGCCCGCTTCAAATAGTAGTTGCCGTATACTCCCATCGTATCGGTATTCATCGACCAGCCGTTCTCTACCCTCGCCAACGTCGCCAGCTTCCATTCCATCAGTCTCTGGGCGACTTGCGGCGCGCTCTCCAAGGCTTTCTGTACGGTCGGATCGAGCTTGCTCATGTCAAAGCTCTTGCCGGGTTCGATGCCGATCTTCTTCATCTCCGCGAGGATCGGTTGATCGGTCAGGTGGGGCGGCTCGACCTTGAGCAGTTCGGCGGCATATGCGAAATACTTGCCAGCGTCCATCGTATCGACCTGGATCTTTGGCGGTGTCTTCATGTCGACGCTGGGATCGATTTTAACCTCAACCGGCTTCGCTGACTTGCCCCAGTCCGATAGGAGCGTAACCTTGTACCCCGCTTGGATCTTGTGTACGGCATCGTAGTCAGCCGGGCCGTCGGTCTTTGTCCGACCGATAACCCAGACATGCGTCGTCGGCGCTTCAATTCGCTGGGTGTTCTCGGGGAGCTTGAACTCCTCAATGAACTTGTCGCGCAAGTCGGGTCTCCAGCCCGGCGGCGTGACAAGGAATGTCCCTGCGGTTGTGCCCGTGGTCCGCCAACCCGGCGACGCAAAAACATCCGTCCACATGTCCAGCATCGGAAGCAGGTAATAGCGTCCGTCGGTATCCGGAGCACTGATGACTACGGGCTCCTTCGTCATGTCGAGCCACGCGGAGGAATACAGCGTGTCGAAGTTTGGGCGGACCACACCCTTGAAATCCGCCGGAGGATACTCGGGAACGTTGGTGAAGACGTTCATCGGACCCTTCCCGAATTCCTTGCCGGGTTCGACGTTGGTGAATGTCTTTCGGCTGATGTCCATGGACAACAGCGGGTAGAAATACACATAGGCGTCCACGGCAATAGAGTGCGCCTCTGCCTCGGTAAGAGCGGGCTGCGCGGCCTGAGCCATCGCTGACTGCCCTAAAACTAGTCCTAGGGACAGACCGATCACGTGCCTGTTCATGGTGTTCTCCCGTTGCTTTATTTAACGGCTCACGTGGGTGATGCCCGCCCGAGGCAGCCTTTTCGCAAAGCTCCGTAGTAGCAAGTACGTTACGGTAACTTACGGCGTTCGCCCCCTCCTTGGCGGCCCATCGTCCTGCGGGGCCGGAGTATCATGAATGCTCTGGACGACTGAGGGTGGAGCGTACTTTGGCTCAGCGACCACTGGTTAGCGTGTACGTTTTCAGGAATGGGCGAAAGAGCCCCCTCATCGTGTTAGCGCGATGTGTGTCGCCTGCGCCTTAAAGGGCTTGCCCTGTCGCGTCATGGCGGTGTTAAAACAGAGCGTTCGCCGTGGGAAAGTTCTACGAGATCTTCTGTCTGCGCGGGAGAAAGCACCGGGCATCCGACGCTTTCAGCCTAGAGGTATCATGCAGTCCAGCTTCTGGGCGATGCTGGGCGCCGCCGACGCCTTGTCCCATGCCGCAGCGACAGCAGAAATCACCGCTCAGCAGGCGCAAGACGAACTCTTTGAGATCATCGTGGCCATGGTCAGCAGGACACCAGGAAGCGCGCAACGAGTTGATTTCCAAGTAACGTTGGAAACCAAATCCCTTCTGCCGTCCCGATTACTCCGACACTGAGCCGCGCTGCACGACACCCAAGGCTATAGCGAGCCAAAACACTCAAGGGCAGAACAAATCTATCGATACGCATCGGGAGATTGGCACAGCATATCGGCTGGCGCCGAGCGACTACCCCTCTGCACCCGCCCGCGCATACCGTCCCGGCGCCTGTCCAACGTGCCGGCTGAAGGCGGTGCTGAAGGTGCTGGCCGAGCCGTAGCCGACCCGTTCGGCGACATCGGCGATTTCGGCGTTGTGGCTGCGCAGCAGGTCCTTTGCCATCGCCATGCGCCAGGCGAGCAGGTATTCCATCGGCGCCAGGCCAACATTGCGCGTGAACCTTTCGAAGAACGCCGAACGAGAGAGCCCGGCCGCCTTCGCAAGCTCGGCCACTGTCCAGGAGCGCGCCGGGTTGCCGTGCATCACCCTGATCGCTTCCGCCAGCCGTTGATCGGCGAGCCCGCGCAACAATCCCGGCGGAGCGTCCGGCCGCTGGGTCAGCCGCAGCGCCTCGATGAGCAGCACTTCGACCAGGCGCGCCAGTACCAGATCGCGACCGGCGCGCTGTTCGGCGGCTTCTTCTGTCAACAGCCGAACCAGGATCGAAAGTCGCTCGGCGCCGCGCACATGCACCTGCGCCGGCAGCAGCGACACCAGCAATCCCGCATCCTCCGTTGCAAAGACGAAGTAGCCGCCGAGCAGCCGCACGCTTGGCGGTCCATCGAGGTCGCCGTGGCGAACCTCGTCGCCCGGATCAGGTGTTGCCTTCGGGTCGATGAATTCAGGGGTAACCGGCTCGAAGCCCGACATGGTGAAGCCCGGCGTTGTCGGCAGCAGGACGAAATCGCCCGCCTCAAGCGCCAGCACGTCCTGACCGTCGACCGCCAGACGGCAGGCACCTTCGAGAACGGTGCAGAAGCCGGGATGACCGAAATCGGAATAACGCACGCCCCAGCGGCCGGCACCGCTGATGCTTTTCGTAAACACTGCGCGGGGTCGCAGCAGCGTGATGATTTCCGAGAGTGGATCGATCATTTCCGGACTATCGCAAATCAAATACGGACTTTCAATTATATATCGTCCGGTTTTCGCTCGGTATCATGACACCATCTGAACCGAACAAGGAAATTGTCATGAAAACCGTATTGATCACTGGCTGCTCGTCCGGCTACGGCCTCGAAACCGCCCGCCTCTTTCACGCCAACGGCTGGAACGTGGTCGCGACCATGCGCACGCCGCGCGAGGATATCCTGCCCCGGTCGGAGCGCATGCGTATCGTGCAGCTTGACGTCACCGACCCCGACAGCATTTCGGTGGCACTGGAGGTAAGCGGTCCGATTGATGCGCTCGTCAACAATGCCGGTATCGGCGTGGTCGGGGCTTTCGAGGCAACGCCGATGGCTCATGTGCGGAAGATCTTCGAGACCAACACGTTCGGCGTCATGGCAATGACACAGGCGGTGATCCCGCAATTGCGCCGCAGGCGGTCCGGCGTCGTGGTCAATGTGACATCAAGCGTGACGCTCGCCGCCATGCCTCTTGCCGCCGCCTATACCGCCAGCAAGACGGCAATCGAGGGGTTTACCGGGTCGCTTACCCACGAGCTTCGCGCCTTCGGCGTGCGCGCCAAACTGGTCGAGCCCGGCTACGCTCCGAGCACGCGGTTTTCGCAAAATGTCGGCGTGCGCATCGAAGATCTGATCCCTGAAACCTATGCGGCCTTCGCGCAGCCGATCTTTGCCGCTTTTGCAAACCCGGCCCTGATTACCACGGAGAGCGATGTGGCGGACGCGGTATGGCGCGCTGCAAATGATACGTCGGAACAGCTGCATTTCCCGGCGGGGGCCGACGCCGTGGCTTTGGCGCGCGCGAGCTGAAACCGAGGGCGGCGTCATCCGCCGACAGCGCCATGAGGCCAATGGCAAGCCCGCGGCATGCACGCGATCGACAAGCGCTTCGGTGATCGTCCGATCCCTAAAGAACTCCTGGGTGCGGATATAGCCGGCCGTCAGTTTTGGATCGAGCGCCTGGATCTGCGCCACCAACTGGCGCGCCCGGTCAATATCGCCGCGCGCCATCCGCGCGGCGATACGATAGATCAGCGTGCGCCGGGTCTGATAGGGAAGCGCCCGCGCCACGGCAAAAAGCTCGTCATGCCGGCCGAGCACATAGAGCGAGGCGACGCGCTCCTCTACAATCCACACCGGTAGAAACGGGTCCAGCATCTCCGCCCGGTCGAGCAGCTCGAGCGCCCGCTCCGCCTCGTTCGCATAGGTGTAGAAAGCCGCACAACGGCCCGCGATGTAGGCATCGTTGGGCGCCAGGTCTATCGCCCGCTCGTGATGATGCCGCGATGCCGCGAAGTCGCCTTCCATGCACTTGATCGCACCCATGATGCGATGGGAGTCCGGGTCGGTAGGATCGAGATCGAGCGCGTGTGCGACCTGCTGCTCGCCGGCCGAAAGGTCGAAATCGGGCAGGTTGCTCCAGGCGCACACATGCATGGCGACCGGCCGTCCGAAGGTTGGATCCGCATCCATCGAGCGCTCGAACCAGTGCATGGCTTCGCCGATATGCCGATCGGCGACACCGATCAGGCGATGGTGGTCGAGGCCAAGCAGGTAGTACTCGTAGGCCGACATGTTGTCCGGCCGCTTCAGCCGCGCGGCGACCAGCTCCGCCTGCTCTATCCGTCCTGCCACTGTTGCGGCGATGCGGGCGGTCACCTCGTCGATGATGGCAAGCAGCTCCTCGAACGGCCGCTCGATCCGGTCGGACCAGACCAGATGCCCGTGGGTCGTCTCGCACAGCGACACGTTGAGCCGCACGAGGCTACCCAGTTTGCGCACGGAGCCCGAAACGACATAGCGCACCCCCAGTGCCCTCCCCACCTCGACGGGATCACGGATGGCAAGGACCACGGAGGCCGACCGCGAGCTGACGAACAGGCTCTTCAGCCGGCCGAGCTCCAGCGTGAGGTCGTCGGTCAGCCCCTCCGTCAGGAAGGACTGGTCGTCTTGACCGGCAGCGAAGGCGACGAAGGGCGTGACGATCACCGAATTGGGCCGCATCGCGGCCGGCGGCGCCTCGCGCGTCGGCGCCGAGAGAAACCGATGCCTGTCGATCGTCGTCCCGACCCGATAGACACGCATCGGCTCGCTGACACCCTTGAAGCGACGCTCGCCGATCTCTTCGAAGGCGCAGGGCGAGACCCGCCGCACCTGCTCGTACAGAGCTTGGGAAACTTCGATTTCGCCGGCGGCAGCACTCGATTGCAGCCTGGCGGCGAGATTGACACCGTTGCCCCTGAGGTCGTCGCCGACGGCAAGCACATCGGCAAGATGCAACCCGAAGCGCATGTGGTTGGGCGTGGCATCGGGGATGGCCGCAAGCGAGCTGCGCGCCTCCATGGCTGCGCGAAGGGCGTTGACCGGGCTCGTGAACTCCGCAAGCACGGCATCGCCGGCGGTGTTGAAGACCCGGCCATCATGGCGCGCGACCGTGTCGCCCACGGCCTTCAGGCACGCAGAGACGCATTCGACGGCTTCTTCCTCATGGGATTCCATCGCCGCGGTCGACCCGACGAAATCCGCCACCATGATCGCAACCAGCTTGCGCTGCATCTCCATCGCCTCGCCGACACTCGGCCGCCAGCGCGAGAGGATAGCACAATGCAAGGGATCAGGCAGCAGACGCTATTTTAGCAATCGCTTCATATATAGGTGAATGCCTGGTCGCGCGCCGACATCTGGGCGACAGGCAACGGCCAGCCGATCGCCAGCTTCGGATCGAACGCATTGAGCCCGCCCTCCGCCTCCGGCGCATAGGGTTTGTCATGCAGGTAGATCAGTTCGCAGTCTTCGCAGAGCGTCTGAAATCCATGCGCAAATCCACCGGGGATCATCATCGATCGCGCGTTCTCTGCGCTCAGAACCTCGCCGTGCCATTGCAGGTAGGTGGGCGAACCCGGGCGCAGATCGACGGCGACATCGAAGACGGAGCCGGCGAGACAGGACACGAACTTGGCCTCGTCATGCGGCGCACGCTGAAAATGCATCCCACGGATCGTGCCCTTGAGGTGCGTCATCGTGTGGTTGATCTGGGCGATCGTGCCATCGGCGCCGAAATCGGCAAGCTCTTCGCGGCAAAAGAAGCGCGAGAGGAACCCGCGCTCGTCGCCAAAGCGCTGACGCTCGATGACCAAAAGATCGGGGATAGGTGTGGCGATACGATTGAAACGCGACATCGGCTTTCTCGTGGAACGGGTCGGTGGGCAGAACAAGGGTCGTGTTCCAGCCCGCAGATATTGACGGCCAACAAATTCTCAGGACATAAGACGCGCGGAAATGCAAGCACGGACAAGCGTAGTGTGACCCTGCAGGGTGCGACTGGTGCAGGCCGTGCACAGCGAACGGCTTGAACAATGATCGAGGCACACCTCACGGCGCGGATAAGCGACCTGGCTGATTTGGAAGCCTCCGTGCGCGGTTCGAAATACGTGATCGGCGAGAACTCGGTCATCGACAGTTTCGTGAAGTTCAAGCCGGCCGGCGGCAGTGGCGACATCGTGATCGGCCGCAACTGCACGATCAACAGTGGATGCGTTTTCTACAGCGGTCACGGCATCACCATCGGCGACAATGTCTTGATCGCCGCGAATTGTACGCTTGCACCCGTCAATCACGAATTCCGCGACAAGAGCCGCCCGATACGTGAGCAGGGCTTCCAGGAAAGCAGAGGCGGTATCGTCATCGAGGACGATGTCTGGCTTGGGGCCAATTGTGTGCTTCTCGATGGAACTATCCTGCGCAAGGGCTGCGTGATCGCGGCAGGCAGCATCGTGCGCGGCACGGTCGAGGCCTATTCGATCACCGGCGGGAATCCATTGAGAACCCTGGGATATCGATCTTGAGATTTACCCTGCTCGGCGCCCGCGGCTTTGTCGGGCGCCACCTGTTGACCTATCTGACGTCACTCGGCCACGAAGTGATCGCCCCTGCACGCGACGCCCGCCTGACCGAGGCCTGCCATGGCACGCATGTGATCTACGCCATAGGGCTTACGGCCGACTTTCGGCAGAGACCTTTCGATACGATCGAGGCGCATGTCAGCTTGGCCGCCGAACTGCTGCGAGACTGCGACTTCACGTCGTTTCTCTATTTGTCGTCGACGCGGGTCTATGCCGGCAGCACGAACACGGACGAATTGGCAGCTTTGACCGTTCGCCCCGGCAACCCATCGGATCTGTACAATCTCTCCAAGCTTTCAGGTGAGGCAATCTGCAATGCGTCCGGCAGGCCGAATGTGCGCATCGCCCGCCTGTCCAACGTCGTCGGGCCGGCATCGGCCACATCGGAGAGTTTCATCGGCGATCTCTGTCGGGAAGCAGCGGCCGGTCACATCACGCTGCGGAGCAGTATGGCGTCGGCCAAGGACTATATCTGGATCGACGACGCGGTTAAACTCTTGACGCAAATTGCCGAAAATGGACAGGAAACGATCTACAACGTGGCGAGCGGTCAACAGACCAGCAATGCTGACTGGGTGACTGGGCTCGCTCGCCACACGGGCTGCCGGGTTGACGTCGCCGACCATGCTCCGACAATCACATTCCCACCGATAGACATCGACCGCATACGGGCCGAGTTCGCGTTTAAACCAGAGCGCGTTATCGACAGAATTGCGGACATACTCTCGTTTGCCCCTTAAAACACGCTGGCGATCCTCAGCATCGACCGAAAGGACTTCGGATGGACCCGATCAAGCAATTCTCCGCAGAGCGCATGGCTGCCATTGCCGGCTACGGCACCGACGAGGCGTTCACCGCGCTGTCGTCGCAATGGCGGCAGATGTCCATGGACAAACGCTACGTCTACAATTTCGACTGGATGGGGCGCCCGATCATCCAGTATCCGCAGGACATCCAGGCGATGCAGGAACTGGTCTGGGCGACAAAGCCGGACCTGATCATCGAGACCGGTATCGCGCATGGCGGCTCGATCGTTCTGAGCGCCTCGCTGCTGGCGATGCTGGATATGTGCGATGCGATCGAAAAAGGCGTCACGATCGATCCGAAGGTCTCGAACCGCAAGGTGATCGGCATCGATATCGACATCCGCAAGCACAATCGCAAGGCCATTGAAGAGCATCCAATGGCGTCGAGAATCCAGCTGATCGAAGGTTCCTCGATCGCCAAGGACGTCGTTGACCAGGTTCAACAGGCGGCGCAGGGATACGAACGGGTAATGGTGTGCCTCGACTCCATGCACACGCACGATCACGTGCTCGCCGAACTGGAAGCCTATGCCCCCCTCGTCACCTCGGGATGCTACTGCGTGGTGTTCGATACATTCGTCGAGGACCTCCCACGGGACTTCTTCAATGACCGTCCGTGGAACGTCGGCGACAACCCCAAGACGGCCGTGCGCGCCTATCTGGCGGACCATCCCGAATTCAGCGTCAATGGCGAAATTGACGGCAAGCTTCTGGTGACCGTGGCTCCGGAGGGCTTTCTTCTCAGGGCCTAGCAGCCCGTTGGAGAACCCACTCGTCAGCGTATCGATCGAAAGTGTGCTTTCTCGCTGCCAATAAACCGAAATTGCGTAAGCGATTGCAGATGTAGATCGGGCAAGCGGCTGCTGATATAGAGGGGCCGTCCGCGGCAGATAGCGCTATTGGAGCAATCCTTCACGGTATTATATCGTAAACTGCGTCAAGGGGCAGTCGTATGAAAGTTGTCATTCTTGCGGGTGGCTACGGGACCCGCATCTCGGAAGAGAGCCATCTGCGCCCGAAGCCGATGATCGAGATCGGCGGGCGGCCGATCCTCTGGCACATCATGAAGATCTATAGCCACTATGGCTTCTCGGACTTCGTCATCTGCCTCGGTTACCGTGGCTATATGATCAAGGAGTACTTCTCCAACTACATCCTCCACTCATCCGACGTGACCTATGACATGGCGACGGGTGAAACGCTGTTTCACTCCAACAAGGCTGAACCTTGGCGCGTGACACTGGTAGATACGGGCACGGAATCGATGACCGGTGGACGGCTGAAGCGCGTGGCGGACCACTTGGGTGATACGTTCTGCCTGACCTATGGGGACGGCGTTGCCGATGTCGATATCAAGGCGCTGACCGACTTTCATCTTCGCCACGGCAGAGAAGCAACGGTTACCAGCGTCATGCCGCCGGGGCGTTACGGTGCGCTGGCGACCCATGACGGCGAGGTGCGAAGCTTCACGGAAAAGCCGGCCGGCGACAACGGCCGCATCAATGGCGGCTTCTTCGTGCTGAACCGAAGCGTTCTCGATCGCATCGAGGGCGACAGCACGTCCTTCGAGGGCAAGCCACTGGAGGGCCTTGCCAGAGACCGGCAACTGATGGCCTTCCCCCACGATGGCTTCTGGCGACCGATGGATACCCTGCGCGACAAGACCCAACTCGAAGAGCTCTGGCAGCAGGGCTCGGCGCCGTGGAAAATCTGGGCATGAGCCGCCTGGCAAACCGGAACTTCTGGGCGGGCAAGCGCATCTTTCTAACCGGGCATACCGGGTTCAAGGGAAGCTGGGCGCAGCTGTGGCTCAGGCAAATGGGTGCCGACGTCACCGGCTATGCGCTGGCGCCGCTCGCCGAGCCGTCGTTGCACACCCTTTTGCGACAGGCTGACGGCAAGGAGCATCTCGGCGACATCCGCAACGCCGATGCGCTCGCGGCCGCGGTGCAAAAGAGCAATCCCGAGATCATCCTGCACATGGCGGCACAGCCGCTGGTGCGAGAAAGCTACAGAACCCCTGCCGAAACATTCGATGTCAATGTCATGGGCACCGTGCGCCTGCTCGAGGCAGCACGCATTGCTCCGGCATTGAAGGCAATCGTCGTGGTCACGACCGACAAGGTCTACCGCAACGACGAAAGCGGAAGGCACTTTCCCGAAGATGCGACGCTCGGCGGGCACGATCCCTATTCCGGCTCCAAGGCCGCCTGTGAACTGGTCGTCTCGACCTGGCGTGATGCCTTCCTGCGTGAGCGCGGCATCCGGGTAGCGACAGCACGCGGCGGCAACGTGCTCGGTGGCGGCGATTTTTCGACCGACCGACTGGTGCCCGACATTGTCCGCGCTGCTCTGTCCGGCAAGGCGCTCGATATTCGCAGCCCCATGGCGACGAGGCCGTGGCAGCATGTGCTTGACTGCCTCAACGGCTATTTCGTCTATGCCGAAGCGCTCTATGCCGGCGAGACTGCCGTTGATGCCCTGAACTTCGGCCCCTCGCCTGCCGAGCGTCAGATCCCCGTCCGTGACGTCGCCTCAGCGGTCCAGGCCGCGATGGGCCTGCCGCCGCAATGGCGCGATGTTTCCTCGACCGACCAGCCGCGGGAAATGCAGACGCTCGGGCTCGATCCGGCGCTTGCCGCCATGACTCTCTCTTGGGCCTCCCGACTTTCGCAAGACGAAGCGATCGCGTGGACGGCAAACTGGTACGACGGTTGGCGCAAGGGCGGCGACGCTCGCGCTCTGACGCTCGACCAGATCGACGCATTCATGAAAGGCTGACGACCCAATGTCCCACAACTGCCGCTTCTGCTCGACCCCGCTTAAGACCGTCGTCGCCGATCTGGGATCGACCCCCTGGTCCAACTCCTTCCTGGAGCCGACCGAGGAAGCGATCGCGCGTGAACGCGCCTTCCCGCTAAAGGCAATGGTCTGTTCCGAGTGCCTGCTCGTTCAGACGACGGAAACCGTGCCGGCCGATGAAATCTTCACCGATGGCTATGCCTATCTCTCCTCCTTTTCGAGCAGCTGGCTCGATCACGCCCGTCGCTACGCCGATGCCATGACCGAGCGCTTCCAGCTCGATGGAGCCTCGCAGGTGGTGGAGATCGCGTCCAATGACGGCTACCTGCTGCAATATTTCGTCGCCAAGGATATTCCGGTTCTGGGCATCGAGCCCGCAGCCAACGCGGCCAAGATCGCCGAGACCCGCAACGTTCCGACCGAGGTCGCCTTTTTCGGCCGGAAGACGGCAACGGACCTGGTTGCCCGCGGCATCCGTGCGGACCTGACTGCCGCCAACAATGTGCTGGCGCACGTGCCCGACATCGCCGATTTCGTCGCCGGCTTTGCAATTCTGCTGAAGCCGGATGGCGTCGCAACATTCGAGTTTCCGCATCTGCTGCGCCTGATGGAAGGCGTCCAGTTCGACACGATCTATCACGAACACTATTCCTATCTCTCACTGGCGGCGGTTGAACGCATTTTTGCAGCATCCGGCCTGAAGGTCTTCGATGTGGAAGAGTTGCCGACCCACGGCGGCTCGCTACGGGTTTTCGCCCAGACCGAAACCGGCACGCGCCCGGCGACGGAGCGCCTGGCATCGATACGTGCGAGCGAAGAGGCCGCTGGCCTCACGCAGATGGAGACCTACGCGAAATTCGATACGCGCATCGCCGCTGTCTGCCAGGGATTCCGTGACTTCCTCGCTCTCGCCAAATCCGAGGGCAAGACGGTCGCTGCCTATGGTGCAGCCGCGAAGGGCAATACCTTCCTCAATGTCTGCGGCGTGAAGCCCGGCGAGATCGCCTTTGCGGTCGATCGCAACGACCTCAAGCAGGGCAAGCTTTTGCCCGGCACCCACATCCCGGTGCATGCGCCGAGCCACCTGGAGGTGGCCAAGCCGGACTATCTCGTTATCCTTCCCTGGAACCTGACCGACGAGATCGTCGCTGACAATGCCACCATCCGCGCCTGGGGCGGTCGTTTCGTCGTCGCCATACCATTCGTCCGCTTGATTTAGGCCAACTCTTCATCAAAATCCGCGATAACGGCGAAGGAAACGGCATCGGGCAGGAGCACAATGTCCAGGATCGATCTTTGCATTGTCGCAACCAGGCGACCGGAGTTGCTTTCAGCAACGCTGAACAGCTTCCGTGAAAAGGTCCTATGCCGTTTTGATGTGGGGATCGCCCATCTCAATCTCGATCCCGTCTTCGGCTCGCCGGAGGATCATGCCGCCTGCGTCGACATCGTTCGCGGCCATTTCCCCGACGCGACGATCTCCGAACCGCAGCATCCGGGTTTTTGCGCCGCAGTCGCAAGAGTATGGGCCGCGACCACGTCGGACTATGTCTTCCATCTGGAAGACGACTGGGTCGCGCTGCGCGACGTGGGCGAGGATCTGCTGGCCCCCTTTGCCGATCCGTCGATCATGCAGGTGTCGTTTCACACCGCCGATCAGAACTGGGATATCCGCCGAAAAGGGCACTTCCATCAGCGAAACGAGTATGGCCGCCTGCTTGGGATCAAGATCCCGCTCTTCCGCACCTTCCCGAAATTCACGACCTCGCCATCTATCCTGCGCGGGACGTTCGCGCGCCGCTGCGCCGAGATGATGGACTTGTCGCGCGACCCGGAGAAGCAGTTCTATTCCGGCGTCAACCCGGCATTGGAAGGCTACGTCGCAGGCTACCGCAACTACATCTTCTCGCCGGAAAGAAAGCCGGTCATTCGCGACATGGGACGCGAGTGGCGCGAGCAGCGCAACATCCGCAAGGTCATTGCCAACGCCACATCGATCTGGGAGAAGGCAAGCTAACGCCTTATTTTTCTTCCAAAATCGGAATCGGTTGCGGGAGAAATCAATGCCACGTGCTTAAAGGCGCCATGGCGTCCATATGTGACGCGCGCTCCTCGTCGCGCGCTGCGCGCCTCAACGAGAGGCCCAACTATTCCAGGGTCCTTGGACCACAGTCGGGCCCTGTCAGGCCCAACTGTGCAACCCTTGAAGTCAGGCAGCGGCACCCTTGCGCTGGAAGCCCTTGCTCGCAACCATCAGGTTGCGCGTGTACTCTTCGCCGATCCGCCCGGCGACAAGATCCGCCGAGGACAGGCGTTCGACCACCCGTCCGTTCTGCATCACCGCCAGGCGGTCGCACATGTGCGTGACGACGCCGAGGTCGTGGCTGACCATGATGAAGGTGAGCTTTCGGTCGCGTCGAACCTGTTCGAGCAGGTTCAGGACCTCGGCCTGCACGGAGGCGTCGAGCGCCGAAGTCGGCTCATCGAGAAGCAGGATCGAGGGCTCGAGGATCAGCGCCCGGGCAATGGCAATGCGCTGGCGCTGGCCGCCGGACAGCTGATGCGGGTAGCGGAAGCGGAAGCCCGAGCCGAGGCCGACTTCATCGAGCGCCTTCAGAATGCGGCGTTCGCCATCGGCAACGCCGTGAATGGCGAGAGGTTCGAGCAATTGGCGGTCGATCGTCTGGCGCGGATGCAGCGAACCATAGGGGTCCTGGAACACCATCTGCACGTCGCGATAAAACGCCTTGTCCCGGCCGTTGCCGATCAGAACCCGGTCATGCACGCGGACCTTGCCTGACGTCACCGGCGCAAGGCCGGCGACCGCGCGAAGCAAGGTCGACTTGCCCGAACCGGATTCACCGACGAGCCCGAAGGATTCACCGGGCGCGACGTCGATGCTGACGTCGTCCAGCGCCTTGAACTCGTCATAGGTGACGACAAGATTTTCGACGGATACGGTGGCGGTCGTCATAGGGCCCACTCCGGTTTGCGATCAAGAACCGGCAGGGGATGGCGATCGGAACCGATGGCCGGCATGCAGTTCAACAGGCCCTGGGTATAGGGATGTTTGGCGTTTGCGAGGTCGGAAGCGGCCAGTTCCTCGACGATCTTTCCGGCATACATGACGATGACGCGGTCGCAGAACGACGACACCAGCCGCAGGTCGTGCGAAACAAAGATCAGGCCCATGCCGCGATCGGCGACCAGCTTGTCGAGGATCGACAACACTTCGAGCTGGACCGTCACGTCGAGCGCCGAAGTCGGTTCGTCGGCGATCAGAAGTTCCGGGCCAGCCACCAGCATCATCGCGATCATCGCGCGCTGCCCCATGCCACCCGAGACTTCGTGCGGGTAGAGATCATAGACGCGCCCGGGATCACGGATCTGCACGGCCTCCAGCATGTCAAGCGCCCGCTCACGCGCTTCCGCGCGGCTGACGCTCTCATGGCGTTTGAGGGTCTCGACAATCTGCCGGCCGATGCTCATCACCGGGTTCAGCGAGTATTTCGGGTCCTGCAGGATCATGGCGATGCGCTTGCCGCGCAAATCCCGACGCACCTTCGGCGCGGCCGAAAGCAGGTCGATGCCTTCGAAGGAAAGCGTCTTGGCCGTGACCCGCGCATGCGCCGGCGTCAGACCCATGATCGCCCGCCCCGTCTGCGACTTGCCGGAGCCGCTCTCGCCGACAATGCCGAGGCGCTCGCGGCCGAGCGTGAACGAGACCCCGCGCACGGCCTCAACCACCCCTGTGCGGGTTGGAAACGAGACCTTCAGGTCGTCAACGGTCAGAAGCGGGTTCATTGTCCGCTCTCCCGCGGGTCGAGCGCGTCGCGCAGGCCGTCGCCAAGCAAGTTGAAGCCGAGGCTGACGATCAGGATCGCGACGCCGGGCATGGTGGCAACCCACCACTGGTCGAGGATGAAGCGGCGACCGGATGCGATCATCGCGCCCCATTCCGGCAGCGGCGGCTGTGCGCCGAGGCCGAGGAAGCCGAGGCCCGCGGCCGTCAGGATGATGCCGGCCATGTCGAGTGTGACGCGCACGATCAGCGACGACATGCACATCGGCATCACATGCCGGAAGACGATGCGGGTCGGCGACGCGCCCATCAGTTGCACCGCGGCGATGTAGTCGGAATTGCGCACCGTCAGCGTCTCGGCGCGCGCAATGCGGGCATAGGGTGGCCAGGAGGTAATGGCGATGGCGATGACGGCATTCTCGATGCCCGGGCCAAGCGCTGCCACGAAAGCGAGAGCCAGAACCAGCTTCGGAAAGGCGAGGAAGATATCGGTGATGCGCATCAGCACCGCATCGACCCATCCGCCGGCATAGCCAGCGACCGCGCCGACGATGAGGCCGACGGGTGCGGCGATGATCGCGACCAAAAGCACGACGGCAAGCGTCAGCCGCGAGCCGTGGATGAGCCGAGAGAGAATGTCTCTTCCGAGATCATCGGTGCCGAGCAGATAACCCTGGGTGCCGGGCGGCAGCAAGCGGGCATTGGCGAGGTCGCCGATATAGGGCGAATGCGGTGCCAGCACGTTGGCGAAAGCGGCGACGAACACCAATGCCAGCAGGATCAACAGGCCGAGAACGGCCAGCTTGTTGGCGGAAAAGCGCTGCCAGGTCATGTAGGCGCGGCCGAGGCGCGCCTGGGTGCGCGATTGCGGCCGGTCGGACAACAGCCATTCGCGGCGTGTCATCGGGCGTGTTTCAGTGACGGTGCTCATCGCTGGCGCGTCCTTGGGTCAAGCGTCCGATAGAGAAGATCGGACAGCAGATTGATGCCGATGAAGACCGAACCGATGACGATGGTGCCACCGAGAACGGCATTCATGTCGGCATTCTGCAGCGAATTGGTGATGTAGAGGCCAAGGCCCGGCCAGGCGAAGACGGTTTCGGTCAAGACCGAACCTTCGAGCAGCCCGGCATAGGAAAGCGCAATCACGGTCACGAGCGGCACGGCGGCATTTCGCAGCGCATGGCCCCAGATGATGCGGGATTCCGAGAGCCCCTTGGCGCGGGCGGCAACGATGTATTCCTGCTGCAACTCATTGAGCATGAAGCTGCGCGTCATGCGGCTGATATAGGCCAGCGAGAAATAACCGAGCAGCGATGCCGGCAGGATGATGTGGCGGAAGACGTCCCACAGCACATCCCACTGACGTTGCCAGAGCGCGTCGAACAGGTAGAAGCCGGTGATCGGCGTGAAGGTGTATTCGAAAACGATATCGATACGGCCGGGATAGGCGACCCACTTCAGCCGGGCGTAGAACACGAGGAGCGACAGCAGCGCCAGCCAGAAGATCGGCACGGAATAGCCGACAAGGCCGATAATGCGCACGATCTGGTCGGCGATGCTGCCGCGCTTGACGGCAGCGAGAACACCGAGCGGCACGCCGAAGATGGCGCCGAGCAGGGTGCCGAGCGTCGCAAGCTCCATGGTCGCCGGGAACACGCGGCGGATATCGGTCATCACAGGGTTGGTCGTCAGCACTGAAATACCGAAGTCGCCGGTCAGCGCCTGGCGCACATAGATCAAGAATTGTTGGTACAGGGGCAGGTTCAGCCCCATCGCCTCGCGCGTCCTTTCGACGACATGCGTCGGCGCCCGGTCGCCGAGGACGGCGAGCACCGGGTCGATCGGGATCACCCGGCCGATGAAGAAGGTCACGGCCAGAAGGCCGAGATAGGTGGTGACGACGATCACGAGGAAGCGCAACACGGCGCCCATGATCTTCGCCGGACGGGCGCGTCGGCGCCCGCCCATCCGTTCTGTTCCGCTCATGCTCAAGGGAACTATCCTTTCGGGTTATTCCTTCGAGATGCCAGCAACGAAGTTGGTGTCGAAGCTCGGGCCGAGCTTCAGGCCCTTGACGTTGCCGCGGTAGCCGGCAACTTCGGTCTGCTGGAAGATGATCACGAACGGGCTTTCGCCGAGAACGGTCTTCTGCAGTTCCTTGTAGGTTTCCGCACGCTTGGCGCTGTCACGCTCGAGCAGGGCATCCTTGGTCTTCTTCGTCAGTTCCGGAACGTCCCAGGCATTGCGCCAGGCAAGCGTCTTGTTCTTGCCTTCGTCGGAGTTGTCCGGGTTGCTGGTGAAGGTTTCGGCATTCGAGTTCGGGTCGAAATAGTCCATGCCCCACTGACCGATATACATGTCGTGGTTGCGGGCACGGTACTTCGTCAGCGTCTGCTTGCCGTCGCCGGGGATGATCTCCAGCTTCACGCCGGCCTGGCCGAGTGTCTGCTGGAAGGATTCGGCAATGCCGGTGACCGGCTGGCCGTTGCGCACGTCCATGGTGACGGTGAAGCCGTCAGCGAGACCGGCCTTGGCCAAGAGTTCCTTCGCCTTGGCGACGTCGAACTTGTAGGGGTTCTCGTCGAGGGCACCCAGCACGCCCTTCGGCAGGAAGCTCTGGTGGATCTCGCCGATGCCCTTGATGATCGTCGAGCCGATCGCATCGTAATCGACCAGATACTTGAAGGCCTCGCGCACCTCGGGCTTGGCAAGGTTGGCATTCTTCTGGTTGAGGCTGATGTAATAGACCGTGCCCTTCGGCGCATTGGTCGTGCCGAGGTCGGCATTCTTCGCAACGGCGTCGAAATCGCCCGGCTCCAGGTTGCGCGCGATGTCGATGTCGCCGGCTTCCAGCGCCAGGCGCTGGCCCGAGCTTTCCTTCATGTGACGATAGATGACGCGGGCGAGCTTGGCCTGTTCGCCATAGTAGTTGTCGTTGCGCTCGAGAACGATGACTTCGTTGGCGCGCCATTCGCGCAGCTTGAACGGACCCGAACCGGCATAGCCGGTCTTCAGCCATTCGTTGCCGAAGTCGTTGTCGTACTTGTAGTCATCCGTTGGCGTGACCGGCTTGACGTTTTCGAGCACCAGCTTCTTGTCGAGCACGGCACCAACGGTCGCCGTCAGGCAGTTCAAGACAAAGCTCGGCGCATAGGGTTGGTCGACGGTGAAGACGAAGGTCGTATCGTCTGCGGCCTTGGCCTTTTCCGTCACGTTGTCGCCGGTAAGGCCGAACTGGGTGAGGATGAAGGCGGGGCTCTTGTCGAGCTTGACAGCGCGCTCGAACGACCAGGCGACATCAGCAGCGGTTACCGGGTTGCCGGAGGCGAACTTCAGGCCGGACTTCAGCTTGAACGTATAGGTCAGACCATCATCGGAAACCGTCCAGCTGTCGGCGAGATCGCCGACAATCTTGGTGGTGTCGTTGATGTCGAGGCGCACCAGCATGCTGTAGGTGTTGCCGGTGATTTCGGCCGCGGTCAGCTCGAAGGCTTCGCCCGGATCCATGGAAATAACGTCGTCGATCGCAAAGGCTTCGACCAGCGTGTCCTTCGGCGTTTCGGCAAAGGCCGGTGCGGTCGCGGCCATCACCATGGCCAGCGCTGCCGAAGCGGTCAGAAGACGAAGACGTCCATTGAGCTTGTGCATCATTTTTTTGCAGTTCCCTCGTTTGTGCCCTTTGGGGGCTCTTCTTCATGGATCAGGCGGCCTCGTGCCAAGCCTGCCCCAGAACTCTCAGCCAGTTCTCCCGGCATATCTTTGCCAGTTCGGCGTCACCATATCCGGCGCCACTAAGCGCGGCAACGAGCTTCTGGCTGCCCGCAGCGTCGGCGATGTCTTCCGGTATCGTCGCGCCGTCGAAGTCCGAACCGAGCCCGACGCAGTCGATGCCCATGCGCTCGACCATGTAGTCGATGTGGCGGACCATATCGGAAAGCGGTGTCGCCGCATTTTCCTGCGCGTCGGCGCGCAGCATCGTGGTTGCGTAGTTGAGGCCGACGAGCCCCTTGCTCTCGCTGACGGCATCCAGCTGCTTGTCTGTGAGATTACGCGCAACCGCCGTCAGTGCATGGGCGTTCGAATGGCTGACAACCAGCGGCTGGTCGCTCGTCTTGGCGACATCCCAGAAGCCCTTCTCGGTGATGTGGGCGAGATCGATCAGGATGCCCAAGCGGTTGCACGCCTTCACCAGTTCGAAGCCGGCCTCGGTCAGGCCAGGCGCCGTATCGGGCGACATCGGGAAGGCAAAGGGCACGCCGTGGGCAAAGACGTTGTGGCGGCTCCACACCGGTCCAAGCGAACGCAGGCCAGCGGCGTAGAAGGTTTCGAGTGCGGACAGATCGGCACCAATGGCTTCGCAGCCTTCCATGTGCAGAACGGATGCAAAAGTGCCCTGCCCGGCTGCATCGCGGATCTCCGCCGTCGACCGGCAAAGCTTCCAGGCACCGGCGCGGTCGAGACGAACCGCAATATCGGCCATCTCGACGGCAACGCCGAGCGACGGCAAATGCTCGAGCGGTGCCGAGAGCGGCGTGACATAGTGGCCGTTCTCGTCCGGCCCCGCCAGCACCAGATCGCCGGAGGGCACGTAGATGGCGCAGAGACCGCCAATGAGACCGCCGGCTTTCGAACGTGGCGCATCGATATGCCCCTTATCGGTACCCTCGACGAACTCGGCAACGGGGTCGCTTCCCTTGCGTGCGTTCTGCCACAGCCGCAGAAGCACGTCATTATGGCCATCGAAAACCGCCTGCATTCCGGATTTCCTTATGTTTTCAGGGAGATCAGATGAGGCATGCGATGCCGCACCGAAAGAAGGAAGATCGGATGCTATTGAAAGGTCAAACCCTTTTCAATGAATATCGAGGGGTTTTACCCAGGGCCGCCTGTCGCGAAATGTTGCATGTTTGCCGCACGTGCGACGCCAGAAAGGTCCCGAACAGGCCGAAAAGCTATTCCGAGGGCAGAAATCCTGCCATTTCTCAGGCAAGAGAATTGCCTGGTCCCGATGACGGATCGGCACGCCGCATGATGCGGCATTGGGGGTTTTGTTGCTGCGTTTGTTCTCTCTGGCTGGCCGACCGGGCCAAATCAGCCGCGTCGCCAGCATATTGTTCCTGGCATCCTTTCTCGCAGCCTGCGCCAGCCGGCCCGTCGGCGTGCTCGTTCCCTCGGGAACGGCCGGCGGCGCTTCGGAGGTCGACCTGCTGGTCGCCACCACCCGCGCGCCCTCTACTGAGCCGGGCGTGCTTTTCAGCGGTGAGCGCTCGGACGAACTCTCATTGACGGAAATCGTCGTCTCGATCCCGCCGGGCAAGAACCGCGAGGTCGGTCAGGTTCAATGGCCGAAGAAACTGCCGGCCAATCCCGAACGCGAGTTTTCAACGGTCAGCGTAACGCCGCTCAAGGGCAAGGATGATGCGCAGTCCTGGCTGAAGGGCAACCTGCCGAAAAGCCGGCGCGTGCTGATCTTCGTTCACGGTTTCAACAACCGTTATGAGGATGCGGTCTATCGTTATGCCCAGATCGTCCACGATTCAGGAACGGACGTCGCGCCGGTGATCTTCACCTGGCCGTCGCGCGCCAGCGTCTTCGACTACAATTACGACAAGGAAAGCACCAACTATTCCCGCGATGCGCTGGAAGATTTGCTGCGCCGCGCTTCCCGCGACCCGAAGGTCGGCGAAATCACCGTCATGGCCCACTCGATGGGATCCTGGGTCACGGTCGAGGCGCTCAGACAGATGGCAATCCGCGACGGCCGCATTGCACCGAAGATTACCGACGTCATTCTCGCCTCGCCGGATCTCGACGTCGACGTGTTCGGCAAGCAGATCCAGGCGATGGGCAAGGCACGGCCGAAATTCACGCTGTTCGTGTCACGCGACGACCGCGCGCTCAACCTCTCGCGCCGGATCTCCGGCAATATCGATCGGCTCGGGCAGATCGACCCGACGGTCGAGCCTTATCGCACCCAGCTGGAACAGGCCGGTATCACCGTTCTCGACCTGACGGCACTCAAGGGTGGCGACAAGCTGAATCATGGAAAATTCGCCGAAAGCCCTGAGGTTGTGCAACTGCTCGGCAACCGGCTGATCGCCGGGCAGACGGTGACCGATTCCGATGTCGGCCTCGGCGAACGCGTCGGCGCGGTGGCGCTGGGCACCGCCCAGACCGTCGGCAGTGCTGCCAGCATCGCGGTGTCCACGCCGATCATGATCTTCGACCCGCGTACCCGCGCCAACTACGGCAATCAGGTCCGTCGTCTTGGCCAATCAGTGGAAAATACCGTCGGCTCGACTGTTGCCCCCTGACGCCATGCCTTGTTGCACGGGCAAAGCCCGGTAGGCTATGATCTCCACGGCAACGGGAAAATGAAATGAATCTCAAGGAGTTCGCAGGCCGGCTGGGGCTATCTCAAACGACGGTCAGCCGCGCGCTCAGCGGCTATCCGGAAGTCAAGAAGGCGACGCGCGAACGGGTGCTGAAGGCGGCGGCCGAACTTGGTTACCGACCGAACACCAGCGCGCTTGGGCTTGCGACCGGACGCGTCGGCACCATCGGCATCGTCTTTCGCGGCGGCGGCGATTTCGGCCCGCACACCAGCGAGTTCATGGGTGGGCTCGGTAGCCGGCTGCAACAGGCCGACGTCGATATCCTGCTTTCAACCGTCGACAGTCGGGAAGCGGAGCTTGCGACCTATCGCCGGCTTGCAGCCAGCAAGCGCGTCGATGCGGTGATCCTGCATTCGCCCGCGGTCGACGATCCCCGCATCGCTCTGCTGACAGACCTGCGGCTGCCCTTCGTCCTGCACGGACGAACCGAGACGGCAGGCAATTTCGCCCTTCTCGACATCGACAATTACGGCGCGATCCGCCAGGCAACCGACCTACTGACCGCGCTCGGTCATCGCCGCATCGCGCTCGTCAACGGCCATCGCGGCTATACCTTTAC
>Ga0247819_10000513_pt1 | contig 22972 bp, 15 predicted proteins | sample 13C_Xylose_Day6_FD_193428 | JGI IMG/M metagenome (GOLD analysis project Ga0247819, IMG submission 193428) | Soil microbial communities from agricultural site in Penn Yan, New York, United States - 13C_Xylose_Day6 | ecosystem: Environmental > Terrestrial > Soil > Agricultural land | place: USA...
TTTGCGCGGTCGCGCGAAAACCCGCCCTCACATGTTGGGATAGACCGGTCCCTCGCCGCCCTGCGGCGGCACCCAGTTGATGTTCTGGTTCGGGTCCTTGATGTCGCAGGTCTTGCAGTGCACGCAGTTCTGCGCGTTGATGACGAAGACCGGCTGGCCGTCCTTTTCCACCCATTCATAGACCCCGGCGGGACAGTAGCGCGTCGACGGACCGGCAAAGACGTCGAGCTCCGACGTGCGCTGCAGCTCCGGATTCTTCACCTGCAGGTGGATCGGCTGGTCTTCCTCGTGGTTGGTGTTCGACAGGAACACCGAGGACAGCCGATCGAAGGTCAAAACACCGTCGGGCTTGGGATAGTCGATCTTTTTGTGCTGGGCGGCCGGTTCGAGGCTCTGCGCGTCGGTCTTGCCGTGTTTCAGCGTGCCGAAGAACGAGAAGCCGAACAGCTGGTTGGTCCACATGTCGAGACCGCCGAGCGCTACGCCGACCGCCGTGCCGAACTTCGACCACAGCGGCTTGACGTTCCTGACCCGCTTCAGGTCCTGGCCGATGGCGCTGTCGCGCCAACCACGCTCGATTTCGATCGGCTCGTCATTGGCGCGACCGCTGGCGATTGCCGCCGCCAGCTTCTCAGCCGCCAGAATGCCCGACAGCACCGCATTGTGGCTGCCCTTGATGCGCGGCACGTTGACGAAACCGGCCGAACAGCCGATCAGCGCGCCGCCGGGGAACGACAGTTTCGGCACCGACTGGTAGCCGCCTTCGGTGATCGCCCGGGCGCCATAGGACAGCCGCTTGCCGCCCTCGAAGGTGCCGCGAATGGCCGGATGGGTCTTGAACCGCTGGAACTCCTCGAACGGGAAGAGATAGGGGTTCTTGTAGTTGAGGTGCACGACGAAGCCGACGGCGACCATGTTGTCTTCGAGGTGGTAGAGGAACGAACCGCCGCCGGTCTTCATGCCGAGCGGCCAGCCGAACGAGTGCTGCACCAGACCGGGCCTGTGGTTCTCGGGCTTGACCTGCCACAGTTCCTTGAGACCGATGCCGAATTTCTGGACGTCGCGATCCCTAGAGAGATCGAATTTTGAAATCAGCTCTTTGGCGAGCGAGCCGCGCACGCCCTCGCCGATCAGCACGTACTTGCCGAGCAGTTCCATGCCGCGGGCAAAGTTCGGGCCCGGCTCGCCGTTGCGCTCGATGCCCATGTCGCCGGTGGCGACACCGATGACGGCGCCTTCGTCGTTATAGAGCACCTCGGTTGCGGCAAAGCCCGGATAGATCTCGACGCCGAGCGCTTCGGCATGGCCGGCAAGCCAGCGGCAGACATTGCCGAGTGAGACGATGTAGTTGCCGTGATTGTTCATCAACGGCGGCATGGCGAAGTTCGGCAGGCGGATCGAGCCGGCGGGACCGAGCAAGAGGAAATGATCGTCGGTAACCTCGGTCTTGAACGGATGGTCGGCCTCGTCGCGCCAGCCCGGCAGCAACCGGTCGATGCCGATGGGGTCGACGACGGCACCCGACAGGATATGCGCGCCGACTTCGGCGCCCTTTTCCAGCACCACCACCGAAAGCTCGGGATTGACCTGCTTCAACCGGATCGCAGCCGAAAGCCCCGCAGGCCCCGCGCCGACGATCACCACGTCGAACTCCATACTCTCGCGCTCGGGTAGATCCATCGCCTCGCTCATACCGTCTCTCCAGTCTCGCCGGTCTTCTGCCAGCTCAGTTCCCAGGCCATATCATCTCGTCATGGCAAATGCAGTTTGGCTTGTCGAGCCGGGATGCGACAGTCGATGCCCGCTTTTGCGCATGAGGTCATGAGTTTAGCACAAATGTCTATATGACGTGAACGTAAACGTAAATACGTGATTTCACCCATGTCCTTGTGGGCCGCCGCCTTGCAGCCTTGCTTTTGCCGAATAGCCATGTCAGGAGGCCGGGCATTCATTTTCCGGCGGAAGACGCCGGCAATCCCATCCGCAACCAGCATTCGGCAAGGCGCCCTACGGCGCCGGAACGGCATGCCTTTCGCTTCATTCCGGGCTCCGCCGACCTTCCCGGCACCGGCCCAGAAGGCGGCGTGCGGAACAGAGCCGTGTCGCCTTCGCAAGCCCCGGAAGGGCGCGTCGCGAAGCGACACCAAAACACAGGCGTCAGGAGACATCATATGGCCAGAGCACTGGGCTTCGATTTCGGCACCACCAACTCGGTCCTCGCGGTTTCGGCAGGCGACACCACCCATTCGATGAACTTCGACAGCATGGCTGGCAGCACCGATGCGATGCGCACGGCACTCTCCTTCATGAAGGATTCCAACCTCGGCGCGTCCGCCCTGAAGGTGGAAGCCGGACAGGCGGCAATCCGCTCGTTCATCGACAATCCCGGCGACTGTCGTTTCCTGCAGTCGATCAAGACCTTCGCCGCAAGCCCGCTGTTCCAGGGCACGCAGATCTATGCCAAGCGCCATAGTTTCGAAGACCTGATGCGGGTGTTCCTCTCCAAGCTGAAGGACTATGCCGGCGACGACTGGGCGAGCCAATACAGCCGCATCGTCGTCGGAAGGCCCGTTCGCTTTGCCGGCTCCAGCCCCGATCCGGCACTGGCGCTCGAGCGCTACAGCGCCGCCCTTTCCGAATTCGGCTTTCCCGAGATCCACTATGTCTACGAGCCGGTGGCGGCCGCATTCTACTTTGCCCAGAACCTCAAGCGCGACGCCACGGTGCTGGTCGCCGACTTCGGCGGCGGCACCACCGACTATTCGCTGATCCGTTTTGAGACCAAGGCGGGACGTCTGACGGCAACGCCAATCGGCCATTCGGGCGTCGGCATCGCCGGCGACCATTTCGACTTCCGCATCATCGACAATGTGATCTCGCCCCTCATCGGAAAGGGGAGTCTGTTCAAGAGCTTCGACAAGCTGCTTGAAGTCCCGTCGAACTACTATGCGAATTTCGGCCGCTGGAATCAGCTTTCGATCTTCAAGACGTTGAAAGATTTCACGGATCTGAAGAAGCTGGTGCGCCAGAGCCTGGAGCCGGAAAAGCTCGAGGCCTTCGTCGACCTGATCGAGCATGACGAGGGTTATCCGCTCTACCAGGCGATCTCGGCGACGAAGATGCGCCTGTCGCAGGAGGAGGAAACCGAGTTCTACTTCTCGCCGCTTGGCGAGATGTCGCGCCGCACGGTGCGCCGCGCCGACTTCGAAAGCTGGATTGCGCCTGAACTTGCGCGCATCGAAGACGCGCTCGACGAGGTGTTACAGACAACGGAAACGCCGCCCGAAAGCATCGACAAGGTCTTCCTCACCGGCGGCACCTCGTTCGTGCCGGCGGTGCGCAACCTGTTCGAGCGGCGCTTCGAAAAGGACCGGATCGAAAGCGGCGGCGAACTGCTGTCCATCGCCCACGGCCTGGCGCTGATCGGAGAACATGAGGATATCGGCCACTGGACCGCGAATGCCGCATGAAGCCATTGGACCACATTTTCTGACGTGCTAGGTTGGCGCCCATGACTTCTGCCGACAACCTCTCCCCCGGCCAACTCGCCGCCCTGCTCGCATTCCACGCGGATGCGGGTGTCGAGTGGCTGATGGAGGAGGAGCCTGTCGATCGCCTCGCCGAGTTCGAAGCGATGAAGGCGGCGCGTTCCGACGTGCGCCAACAGGCCGATTCGCGCCCACAGACGAGCGCAAGCCAGCCGGTTGCGCGCCCGGAGGCCTCGCCTGCTACGCGGCAGCCGGCCAGCTCGGCCGGTGGCCAAGCTCGCGAAACGCGCGCGCCAGCACCTGCCGTCAACGCCCCTGCTGTGGCCATCCCCGACGCCCAGGCCGTCAAGGAGGCGCAGTTTGCCGCCGAATCGGCGCGGTCGCTCGCCGAGCTGCGGTTGGCAATGGAAGGCTTCGTCGGTTGCAATCTCAGAAACAGCGCCCGCAATCTGGTCTTTGCCGAAGGCGATCCGTCAAACGGCATCATGATCGTCGGCCCGATGCCCTATGCGGATGACGATCGCGACGGGCAGCCTTTCTCGGGCAGGCTGGGCGACATGCTCAACCGCATGCTCGCCGGCATCGGACTATCGCGCGAGGGCGTTCTGCTCAGCAATGTCGTGCCGTGGCGCCCGCCGGGCAACCGCGTGCCGACCGCCCGCGAGGCCGATATCTGCCGCCCCTTCATCGAGCGCCAGGTCGCTTTGGCCGAGCCCAAGCACCTGTTGTTGCTCGGCAATTTTACGGCGCGCTTCTTCTTCGGCGGCAGCGACACAATCCACCAGCTGCGCGGCGAATGGCGTGACCTTCAGATGGGCGGACACAGCGTCCAGACCCTTGCGACCCTGCACCCGCAGGACCTGGTGACAGCGCCGATCAACAAGCGCTTTGCCTGGCAGGATATGCTTGCCTTCAAGGCCCGCATCAACGGCTGACGGCCGCCTGCCCGTTTCATGAACAAAGTGTGAAGAAAGCCATGCGGTTTGCGCATATCTGCGCAGCGTTCTAGTGCATTGCAAAATCCATGTTGCAGCGCAATATATCAACACGGGAGGAATGGAATAAGGAACAAGAACCATGACTGCCCGCTTTCGCCCGATCCACAGCAGCTTTGAGACGCTCCGTCATACGGACGCTGCCCGGCGGACGCCGTTCAACCGCTTCGGCTCGGCAGCCAACGAGCAGATGACTGCAATCGGCCTTGCCCGGACCACCCGTCCGTCGCAGCTCTTCGCCGACTTCATCCAGCGCTGATCCCCACGCGATGCGCCAAAAGGCGTGTCGCGCGAAAGAGACGACGTAAGACAAGGAACAAGATCATGACCAAGCCCATTGCAAGCCTCAAGGTCCTGTTCGATTCGATCGCCGATATCGGCACTGCCGTACGTGCCTCGCGCGAATACACCGCGCTCAGCACCACCAAGGACGCCCGCCGCGCCCATCGCTCGGCGATCAGACCACTGCTGCCGAACTGATAGCGCCCGAGGACGGACCGTTACCGTCTTTTTGCTATCGGCTGTCGCAATCGACAGCGCCTCGAAAACTGGATAGAGCCACACTCATTTCGAGTTCGAAGCGATCGGTCACTCCGGCAACCCCGTCTGACTGCCCTCGCTCCGCATCGCGCCTTCGTTGCCAGCCACCCGGTTGGTCAAGTCGGCGCGTCTTTGTTTTCAGGAGCGCCGATGCTGGCCAGTCTCGCTTCCGTCCTCAGCCTGATGCTGTCCACTTTGTTGATGATGGTGGCCTTCGGGCTTCAGAGCTACGTCATCCCGGTTCGCTCCGTCGCCGAGAACTGGTCGACGCTGACGGTCTCGGTCATTGCCACCGGCTACACGGTCGGCTTCACCCTCTCCTGCATCATCACGCCGAAATTCGTGTTGCGCGTTGGCCATGTCCGCGTCTTCACCGCACTCATAACCCTGCTTTCGATCGCCATCCTGCTTTGCGGGCTGGTCGTCGACTGGCGTGCCTGGATCGCCTTTCGCGCCATATCCGGTTTCGCGATCTCCGGCAGTTATCTCGTCATCGAGAGCTGGCTCAACGAACGGGTGACCAACGAGAACCGCGGCATGCTGTTCTCGCTCTACCTCATCACCACGATGGTCGGCACCATCGGCGGGCAATACATGGTGCCGCTGGGAGACCCGACCAACACATCGCTCTTCATCCTTTGCGGCGTGCTGTTTTCGCTGGCACTACTGCCCACGGCGCTTTCTTCCTCGCCGATGCCGGCACCGCCGGCGCAGGCGCGATTCGACATTCCAGGCCTGTTTCGCCGCTCTCCGGTTGCCGTGGTCGGCGGCTTTCTCGCAGGCGCGCTCTCGGGCGCCTGGCTGAACCTCGGCGGCGTGTTCACGCAGAAGATCGGCCTGTCGACCGGCGAAGGCGCAACATTGCTCGCATCGCTCCTGACCGGCAGCGCCCTCTCGCAGATCCCGATCGGCCGCGCCTCCGACCGCATCGACCGGCGTATCGTCATGGTCGGCTGCGGCATTGTCGGCGTGATCTCCTGCCTGGTCATGTCCGCGTCGATCGGCAGCAGCCCGACGGTGCTCTATATCGTCGCCGCCCTCGTCGGCTCGGTCCTGTTCCCGATCTATGCGCTGAACGTCGCCCATGCCAACGACCTCGCCAAGCCGGACGAATATGTCGAGATCTCCTCGGGCCTGATGATCACCTACGGGCTTGGCACGATCTCCGGCCCGTTGATGGTCGGCCCGGTCATGGATCGGTTCGGGCCGGCGGCGCTGTTCATCGTGCTTGCCGTCTATTTCGCACTCTATGCAGGCTACGCCGCCTGGCGCATCCTGCGGCGGGAGCAGCACGAGGGTCTCGTCGCCAAGACCGACTTCCAGGCGACCACGGTGCTGCCGACACCCGGACCCGACGTTACCAGCCCGACCGCCCAGCAGGCGTCGCAGGACGGCCTGATCGAGGACGACACGGTGCCTGCTTGGGAACGACAGCCGGAATGAATGAAACAGGGGCCGTCAGCCCTGTGGCGTGACGTGCTTGCGCGCACCCCTGCGCTCCAATCCAAGCCGATGCTCGCGGAAGATGATGAAAATACCGGCGCCGACAACGATGGCGGTGCCGATCAGCATGGTGCTCGTCGGGATGTCCTCGAACAGAAAATAGCCGATGATCAGGCCCAGCACGATCGAGGTGTATTCGAACGGTGCGATCGTCGACATGTCGGCGTGACGGTAGCTTTCGGTCAAGAGGAGCTGCGCGACGCCGCCGCAGAAGCCGGCGATCATCAGCAACAGGAAGGCTTTCTGCGAGATGCTCGGCCAGCCGAACGGCAGGGTCGCGAGCGAAAAGACCGAGGCCGAGAGCGAGAAATAGAGCACGATCGTGTGGGTGCGCTCGGCCCTCACCAGCTTGCGCACCAACACCATGGCGATCGCGCCGAGCGCCGCCGACAGCAAGACCGCCGCCGCCCCGAGCGCCTCGGACGACCCGAGACCGCCTTCGCGAAACAGCGTCAGCCGCGGCCAGGTGATGATCATGACGCCGACCAGACCGATGACGACGGCCGACCAGCGATAAAGCCGAACGGTTTCGCCGAGAAAAATCGCGGCAAAGGCAACGGCGATCAACGGCATCGCATAGCCAATGGCGATCGCTTCGGGGAGCGGCAAGTGCACGAGGCCGTAAAAGCCGAAGCTCATCGCCAGGATGCCGACGAAGCCGCGTGCGATGTGAGCGCCGATATCCTTCGTCTTGAAAGCGTCGCGCAACTGTCCGCGAAGGGCGAGATAGCCGAGGATCGGCACCATGGCGAAGGCGGAGCGGTAGAAGGTGATCTGGCCGGTGGCGATCTCGCTCCCGGCCGCCTTGATCAAGGTCGACATGCAAACGAAGATGACGACCGAAAGGACCTTGAGCAGGATCCCCTTCATCGGGTTTTCGACTTCGGCATCCATGGAAAACGCTTTTCGAGCCTTAGCGGAGGACCGCGGCGGCGACAGTTTGGGAGATTTGGGTGAGAGGCTCACCGGAGAACGATGTCACTCTAGCTGCGCCGGCCGCGAAAGTCGGATCAATCTTCTTGATGAACCGACTTTTTTCTTGATGAGTTCATCGCAGCAAAGACAATCGCCGAGAATTCTTTAGCGGGGTCGAAAAAAACCTTTCCGGTTTATTTCTTGTTAGTGCCACTTCGATACACGTCAAGGCGATAAGGGAGCGGGAAGAATACCGGACACCATGTCTTTTCTGCCGGAAGTGCGGTCGCCGGCATCACAATCGTGTGGCATATCCGGCTTTTCGCCCTTTGGCCTTTTCACCATCACAAGCGCCCTCTACAAATCCACCAGTAGCAAGGCGCGAGCGGGACTGACCATGCGGACAAATACTGGCCAGATCATTCATCTGGAAGACTACCGGCCGACCGACTTCGTACTTGAAAGAGTGGATCTGACCTTCGAGCTTGACCCGAAGGAAACCAAGGTCGAAGCGCGGTTGATCCTGCATCGGCGGGAAGGCGTGGACGCATCGGCCCCGCTGGTGCTTGACGGCGACGAGCTGGTCATGACCGGCCTGCTGCTCGACCAGGAAGAGCTTGCAGCCGCGCTCTACGACGTGACCGACGACACGCTGACGATCCGTGGCCTGCCCGAGACCGCCCCGTTCGAAGTCACCATCACCACGATGCTCTCGCCCGAGACGAACACCAAGCTGATGGGTCTCTACCGCACCAACAGCGTCTATTGCACGCAGTGCGAGGCGGAAGGCTTCCGCCGCATTACCTACTTCCCTGATCGTCCTGATGTACTTGCCGTCTATACGGTCAACATCATCGCCGACAAGAAATCCGCTCCGCTGCTGCTGTCCAACGGCAACTATCTCGGCGGCGCCGACATGGGCGATGGCCGGCATTTCGCCGCCTGGTTCGATCCGCACCTGAAGCCCAGCTATCTCTTCGCGCTGGTTGCCGGCGATCTCGGCGTGGTCGAAGACACGTTCACCACCATGTCCGGCCGCGAGGTCGCGCTGAAGATCTATGTCGAACACGGCAAGGAGCCGCGCGCAGCCTACGCCATGGACGCGCTGAAGCGCTCGATGAAGTGGGACGAAGAGACGTTCGGCCGCGAATACGATCTGGATATCTTCATGATCGTCGCCGTCTCCGACTTCAACATGGGCGCCATGGAGAACAAGGGGCTCAATGTCTTCAACGACAAGTACGTGCTGGCCGATCCGGAAACGGCCACCGACGCCGACTACGCCAATATCGAAGCGATCATCGCGCACGAATACTTCCACAACTGGACCGGCAACCGCATCACCTGCCGCGACTGGTTCCAGCTCTGCCTCAAGGAAGGCCTGACGGTTTATCGCGACCACGAGTTTTCCGCCGACATGCGCTCGCGCGCCGTCAAGCGCATCGCCGAAGTCCGGCACCTGAAATCAGAACAGTTCCCAGAGGATGCAGGCCCCCTTGCCCATCCGGTCCGGCCGACGAAATACCGTGAAATCAACAACTTCTACACGACCACGGTCTATGAGAAGGGCTCCGAAGTCACCCGGATGATCGCGACCCTTCTCGGCCGCGACCTGTTCAAGAAGGGCATGGATCTCTACTTCGAACGCCACGACGGCCAGGCTGTGACGATCGAGGATTTCGTCGCCTGCTTCGCCGATGTCAGCGGCCGCAATCTCAGCCAGTTTTCGCTCTGGTACCATCAGGCGGGAACGCCGCTGGTGACAGCCTCCGGCGCCTATGACGCAGGCAAGCAGACCTTCACCCTGTCGCTCGAACAGACCGTGCCGCCGACGCCGGGCCAAAGCGCCAAGGAGCCGATGTACATTCCGCTGCGCATGGGCCTGCTCCTTGGAAACGGCGCGGAAGCCGACCTTTCGAGCGTGGCGGGCGCAGATATCACCGGCGACGTGCTGCACCTCACCCAACGCAAGCAGACGGTGGTTTTCTCCGGCATTACTTCGCGCCCGGTGCCTTCATTCAACCGCGGCTTTTCCGCTCCGATCAACCTGCATATCGAGCAGACCGACGACGACCTGGCGCTGATCGCGCGGCACGAAAGCGATCTCTTCGCACGCTGGCAGGCACTCAACGCCATTGCACTTGCCAATCTGGTATCCGCGACGGCCAACGCCCGTGCGGGCAAATCCGTGACCTGCGAAAAGGCGCTGCTCGACGGCCTTGTCGCCGCGGCGGCTGACGACGGACTGGAGCCGGCTTTCCGGTCGCAGGCGCTGTCGCTGCCGAGCGAAGCCGACATCGCCCGCGAGATCGGCGCCGACAACGACCCCGATGCCATCCATACCGCCCGGCAGCAGATCCTCAAGGCGATTGCGGTTTCCGGCCGCGGAACCTTCCTTCGGCTTGCCGACGAAATGGCGTCGACGAGTTCCTTCAGTCCGGATGCGGAAAGTGCGGGACGTCGAGCCCTGCGCAACGCCGCACTCACCTATCTCGTCCATGGCGAGGATGATCCGAAACGGGCAGCAGAAGTCTTCGCAGCCGCCGACAACATGACCGACCTCAGCCATGCACTGGCATTGCTCGCGCACCGGTTCCCGGATGCGCCAGAGACGGCTCAGGCACTGGCAACCTTCCGGAAACGGTTTGCCGACAACGCGCTCGTCATCGACAAGTGGTTCGCGGTGCAGGCGACAATCCCCGGGGCCGGGACGCTCAATCGCGTCAAGGCGCTGATGACCGAGCCGCTATTCAATGGCAATAATCCGAACCGTGTCCGGTCTCTGGTCGGCAGCTATGCCTTCGCCAACCCGACAGGCTTCAACCGCGCCGATGGCGAGGGCTACCGTTTCCTCGCGAAGCAGATCCTCGATATCGATCCGCGCAATCCGCAGCTCGCGGCACGCATCCTGACTTCGATGCGCTCCTGGCGCTCGCTTGAAGACACGCGCGCCGATCATGCCCGCAATGCGCTGAAGGAAATCGCTGGCGCGACCAAGCTTTCGGCCGATGTCAGCGACATCGTCGAGCGCATGCTCAAGGCCTGAAAAGGCCGGGAATGCAGGCATTTTTCAAGGGCCGGGTCGCTCGCTCGACCCGGCCTATTATTTCCCAACGATTAGAAATGGTTAAGAAATCTTTACCATTACCTCTGGACAAGGCGAATCGCCCTGTGATTCATTGAGTCAGATTCGGGCGAGCGGCGCGCCGAATCATCAGAGGGTTTCACATTGGGTAAGATGGCGGACGCGCGACCAGCGAGCGCAGCCGACGGGCGGTTGCGACTCAAGTTTTCGGGCTTTTCCGGCCTGGAACGCGAGTTCATCTCGCAGGCGAAGATTTTCGCCGAGCCGACGTCGCAGCGTCTTGCGAGCGCGGAACCTATTCTCAAGCGCTCTATCCCCATCCTCATCATCGCATTCCTGATCATAGTCGCCGTTTCGCGCATGTCCGGCATCATGGGCGAGCACGCCCGGATGGAAGACAACTCGCGCCAGACGGTCGGGCTTGCCGCGGCAACGGCGGTCGCGGCGTTCCAGGCTGACGGCATGACGCTGTTCGAAGAGGGCCGGCGTTGGGATGCCGAACAGCGGCTGACCCAATACCTGCCCAACACCATGCTCGACGCGGGCATGTTTCTTTTGACCGTGCGCAAGGATGGACGGATCTTCGCCAGCACACCTGATGGTGTGCCGCTGATCGGCCGGACGCTTGCCTCGGTTGCACCCGATATCGCCACGCTGCAGTATTACGGCGAACATTCCAGCGTCATGAAGACGGCCATCAACGGCGTCGACCATATCGTCGCTTTGGCGCAGTTGCCGGAAGCGGCCGGCGTCGTCCTGGCGGCAACGCCGGTGACCCAGCTCGAAACGGCCTGGCGCGACGAGGTTTCGCTGAATGTGACGCTGTTTGCCGGCATCTCGGCGATCCTGCTGGTGGTGCTTTACGCTTATTACATCCAGGCCAAACGCGCCCGCGACGCCGACGGGGTGTTTGCGGAATCGAACCTGCGGGTCGAAACCGCCCTGTCGCGCGGCCGCTGCGGCCTCTGGGATTTCGATCTTGCCAACCGACGGCTGTTCTGGTCGCGGTCGATGTATGAGATGTTGGGCATGCCCGGCGAAAGCAGCGTGCTTTCCTTCGGCGACGCCGCACGGCTGATGCATCCGGACGATCGCGGTATCTATGGCGTGGCGCGGACAATTGCCCGCGGCGATGCGCGACAGATCGACCAGGTGTTCCGCATGCGGCATGCGGACGGCCATTATGTCTGGCTGCGCGCCCGCGCCGAGATCATCCGCACCGTTTCAGGCCGCGCCCATCTCATCGGCATCGCCATGGATGTCACCGAGCAGCACCGCCTCGCCCAGCGCTATGCCGAAGCTGATCAGCGTCTGGCCGATGCCATCGAATGTACGTCCGAGGCCTTCGTCCTCTGGGACAAGCAGGACCGCTTGGTCATGTGCAACACGCACTACCAGGAAGCCTACAAGCTGCCGGATCACGTTCTGGTGCCAGGCACCGAACGCATCGCCGTACACGCCGCTGCGGCACGCCCGGTAGTGGAACGCCGCATTGCGGATCCTGACCGTAGCAACCATTCGCAGACCACCGAAGTGCAGCTCGCCGACGAGCGTTGGCTGCAGATCAATGAGCGGCGCACGCGCGACGGCGGCCTCGTTTCTGTTGGTACCGACATCACGCTGCTCAAGCGTCACCAGGTGCGGCTGCGCGAATCCGAGCGCCGGCTGATGGCGACCATCGGCGATCTCTCGGCTTCGCGCATGACCCTGGAGCGGCAGAAGACCGAGCTGTCGATCGCCAACGCCAACTACCAGGCGGAAAAAGAACGGGCCGAGGCGGCGAACCACGCCAAGTCGGAATTCCTGGCCAATATGTCCCATGAGCTGAGGACACCGCTCAACGCCATTCTCGGTTTTTCGGAGATCCTGCAGACCCAGATGTTCGGGCCGCTCGGCTCGGAGAAATACGATGAATACTCGCGCGACATTCACGACAGCGGCAAACACCTGCTGAACGTCATCAACGACATCCTGGACATGTCGAAGATCGAAGCAGGCCATATGCGCATCAGCCGCGAGACCATCGATCTCGCGCCGCTGATCGAGGAGACGCTGCGTTTCACCACGATCCCGGCGCAGCAGAAGAACATCCATGTGGTGCAGCAAATCGCCTCGGGCCTGACCGTGGTCGCGGATCGGCGGGCGATGAAGCAGGTGCTGCTCAATCTCTTGTCGAACGCGGTCAAGTTCACCAATGAAGGCGGGCGCATTTCGCTGCGCGCCCGCAAGGTCACGGGCGCTGTGACATTGACGATCGCCGACTCCGGCATCGGCATCCCGCGTGATGCCCTGCAGAAGATCGGCCAGCCCTTCGAGCAGGTGCAGAGCCAGTATGCCAAGAGCAAGGGCGGCTCCGGCCTCGGGCTTGCCATCTCCCGGTCGCTGACGCGCCTTCACGGCGGAACGATGAAGATCCATTCCGCCGAAAATGTCGGCACCATCATTTCATTGCGCATGCCCGATCGCGACAGCGACCCGCAGCCCTATCCCGAAACCACCGACTGAAAAATACGCCGGACGGCCTTCGACAGCCGCCTGATATCCGCCTCCAGCGTTTTCAGGTCGGGATAGTCCCCTGCCCGGCAGACGAGATCGACAAGACCGGCAGGCGCCTCCTTCGGGTCGAACTCGCCTTCGATGCACAGGCGCACGATCTGCGACAGCTCGGTAAAGAGGCTCAGCGCCTCCATCGTCGTGTCGAGATCATTGGGGTTCATCATCGCACCGCCGAGGACCTTCAAGGCGTCGGCCGTGTGGGCGCCGGCCTCAAGCGGCGGCACGCCCTTGGCGGGAGCGATCAGCGCCAGGTACTGCGCAATGAACTCGATATCGACCAGGCCGCCGGGGATCAGCTTGAAATCCCAGATGTCGCTTGGCGGCTTCTCGCTGTCGATCATCTCGCGCATCGAGATCACGTCAGTGCTGACCTTGGCGACATCACGCGTGTGGCCGAGCACTTCGGCGAAGATGGCATCGGCTTGCGCCTTCAGACTGTCGTCGCCGCAGATGCAGCGCGCCCGCGTCAGGGCCAGATGCTCCCAGGTCCAGGCCTCTTCCCGCTGGTACTTGGCAAAGGCGTTGATGCGGGTGGCGACCGGGCCCTTGTTGCCGGACGGCCGCAGCCGCATGTCGACCTCATAGAGTACGCCCTCGGCTGTGGGCGCTGAGAGCGCTGCAATCAACCTCTGCGTCAACCGGGTAAAATAGCGCATCGGATCGAGCGGCTTGCCGCCATCCGATTCCGGGGCCGCGTCGTCATAGTCGTAGAGCAGGATCAGGTCGACGTCGGAGCCCGCCGTCAACTCGTGGCTGCCGAGCTTGCCCATGCCGACGACGACAATGCGCCCACCCGGAAAATCGCCATGGACCGAACGGACCTCGGCGAGCACCGCGTCCACTGCGGCAGCGATGATCAGGTCGGCGAGATCGGTAAAGGCGCGACCGGCCTGCGCGCCCGAAATCGAGCCGGTCAACAGGCGGATGCCGATCAGGAACCGCTGTTCGGCGGCGATGATGCGCAGCCGGTCGAGCACCTCTTCATAGTGGCGGGCGCCGGCAACGAAGTTGGCGATGCGCGGCGCCAGATAATCCCGGGTCGGCAGCTCCGCCAGAAGGCCCGGGTCGAGCATGCCGTCGAACACATGCGGCCGCGCCGCGATGATCTCGGCCAGCCTTGGTGCCGAGGACATGATGTTGACGATCAATGACAAGAGCCGCGGATTGTTGCCGAGCAGCGAAAACAGCTGGATGCCGGCCGGCAGGCCCGAGATGAAATGGTCGAAACGCAGGAGCGCCTCGTCGGCGCGCCGGCTTTCGCCGAAGACGCGCAGGAGCTGCGGCGTCAGCTCCGTCAGCCGCTCGCGCGCCTCGACCGACTGCGTCGCGCGGTAGCGGCCGTAATGCCAGGTGCGGATCGTGTGCGAGATGTCCGACGGCCGCTGGAAGCCGAGCTTTCTTAGGGTCTCGAGCGTATCGGGATCGTCGCGCTGGCCGGTGAAAACCAGATTGCCCGTCTCGCTCGAAAGCTTCGCCTCCTGCTCGAAGAGCTGGGCATAACGGCGCTCGACGGTGCGCAGCACCTTCGACAGCGCCTTGGAGAAGGAAGCCGTATCCTCGAAGCCGAGCATGAAGGCGATCCGCTTCAGCTCTGCCTCGGTCTCCGGCAGCACATGGGTCTGTTCGTCACGCACCATCTGAATGCGGTGCTCGACATCGCGAAGGAACCAGTAGGCCTCGACCAGTTCGGCCGCGGTCGTCTCGTCGATCCAGCCGGCCGTTACCAGCGCATGCAGCATCGGCTCCGTCGCCTTCAGCCGCAGTTCGGGCATGCGTCCACCGGCGATCAGCTGCTGGGTCTGAACGAAGAACTCGATCTCACGAATGCCGCCGCGGCCGAGCTTGATATTGTGTCCCTTGACCGCAATCTCGCCATGGCCCTTGTGGGCGTGAATCTGCCGCTTGATCGAATGGATGTCGGCGATTGCCGCATAGTCGAGATACTTGCGGAAGACGAACGGCGTCAATTCCTTCAAGAAGGCATCGCCCGCAGCTATGTCGCCGGCAACGGGCCGCGCCTTGATGAAAGCTGCGCGCTCCCAGTTCTGCCCCCTGCTCTCGTAATAGAGCATCGCCGCCTCGACGGGGATTGCGAGTGGCGTCGAGCCGGGATCCGGGCGCAGCCGCAAGTCGGTGCGAAAGACGTAGCCGTCGCCGCTGCGCTCCTGGAGAATGCGGATGAGGCGGCGCAGAAGCCGGCCGAAGGTCTCGGATGCATCGTCGCGATCGATGATGATGCCGGACTGCGGATCGTAGAAGACCACGAGATCGATGTCGGAGGAGTAATTGAGCTCGAAGGCGCCGAGCTTGCCCATGCCGAGCACGACAACGCCAGACCCCCGGCTCGGGGCCGTCACGTCCTTGAGCGCGAGCTTGCCGCCCTGGTGACCGCTCAGCAGCAGATGATCGATCGTTGCCGAAACGGCAGCGCCGGCAAATTCGCTCAGCCAGCGCGTCGTCTCGCGACCGTCGAAATGTCGTGAGAGGTCCGCAAGCGCAACGGCGAAGGCTAGCTCGCGCTTGGCCTTTCGAAGCCGCGTCATGATCTCGGTATCTGGCAGTGCCACGCCGGGCTCTGCCGATACCCAGGCATCCCGCGCCCGCCGGACCCTTTCGGTGAGAAATTCCTGCAGCGGCTCCGACAGGAGCTGTTCGAGTATGCCGGGCTGGCTGCCGCCGGTGTCGCGCAGGAATGGCGACAGGGCAAAGGCAGCGACGATGAACGCCTTGAACGGCGTTTCGGATGCCAGCAGACGGCTGATCTGGTCATGGCCCTTGGCCATATCCTTCAGCACCGACAGCGCGGATTTGGCGTCAGCCTGGCTTGCCGGTTTGATCGGCGCCGTCTCCATGCCCCACCAGTGCCCTGCCATCGTGTCCTGCATACCGTTCCCCCGTGTTCTCCGCAAACCGGTCTATCAGGTCGCGGACGCCGGGAAAACCATGTGTACCGTCAGTCCCTTGCAGTTGTCAGCGCCATCAGCATCGGTTGCAGCCAGATCCAGCACACCATGATGCATCTCCATCACTGCCTCGACGAGCGACAGGCCGAGACCCGTGCCGGGCTTGGAGCGGCTCTCATCCAGCCGAACGAAGCGCTTGACGACTTCGTCGCGCTTTTCCCTAGGAACACCCGGCCCGTGGTCGGCAACCGAAAGAACGACTTTGCCGTCGCGCCTGCCGAGCGAAACCTTGATCAGCGGATCGGCGGCGCCTTCGGCATATTTGATCGCATTGTCGAGTAGATTGCCGAGCGCCTGGCCGACAAGCTCGCGATTGCCCGAAATCACCATGCCTGGCGCCACATCCGCCTCCAGCCGCAGGCCGACATCTTCGGCGACTGGTTCATAGAGTTCGACGCAATCCGACACAATCTGCGAAAGGTCGATCTCGCTCATCTCGGCAGCAGCCGAACCCGCTTCGACGCGCGAAATCATCAGGAGCGCATTGAAGGTGCGGATCAGCTGATCCGACTCGCCGATGATTTCCTCCAGCGCGCCGCGCTGACTTGTACCCTTGCGCGCAAGTGCGGCTTCCGCCTTGTTGCGCAGCCGCGTCAACGGTGTCTTCAGGTCGTGGGCGATGTTGTCGGAGACCTGGCGCAGCCCCTCGTTCAGCTTCTCGATGCGGCCGAGCATCGCGTTCAGCGATTCGGAAAGCCGGTCGAATTCGTCGCCGGAACCGCTGGTCGGCAGACGCTGCGACAGGTCGCCCGCCATGATCTTGGTGCTCGCCTCGGACATGCGGTCGATGCGCTTCAGCGCATTGCGGCCGATGGCAAACCAGATGATCAGCGCACCGAGGCCCATGATGCCGAGGGCGACCATCAGCGCCTGGCGCACCAGCGCACGAAACTTCTGCGGCTCCTGCAGGTCACGGCCAACAAGGATGCGCAGGCCGTTGTCGAGCATCAGCACATGGGCAAGTGCCACATGGCTGTCCTGGCGGGTCTCGTCGGTATAGCGCTGGTAGGCAAAGGGTTTCTCCGTCCAGCCTTCGCGATCGAGAAGGCCCGGCTCCAGGCTCGCCACATTGCCAGCAAGGATTTCACCGCTTGGCCCGGCGATCACATAGAGATTGGCGCCAGGCTGGCGCGCGCGCCGTTCCAATGAGCGCAGCAGCCCATTGATCCCCGCACGGGTATAGACCTGCTCGATCTGGGTCACCTCTGCGGTCACTGCGTCGCGCGTCTGCTGCTGTAGCAGACGCTCGGACATGCCGGTGACATAGAAGACGAGAAAGGCGGCGCAGAGCGAGAAGAGGATCAGATAGAGCGCGGACAACCGGACGGCGGTTGTCCTCAACAGGACGCCGAGTTTGCTCATGCGCTGGCGGTCCGGTCATCCTTGATCATATAGCCGGCGCCGCGCACGGTTCGGAGCAGCGGCAGATCGAAGTCCTTCTCGATCTTGGAACGCAGTCGCGACACGTGCACGTCGATGACATTGGTCTGCGGATCGAAGTGATAGTCCCAGACGTTTTCGAGCAGCATCGTGCGGGTCACGACCTGGCCGGCATTTTTCATCAGGTACTCGAGCAGCCGGAACTCGCGCGGCTGCAGCGGGATTTCCTTGCCCTGGCGGCGAACCGAGTGCGACAGGCGGTCGAGCTCGAGATCTCCGACCCGGTAGACCATGTCCTGTTCCGGCGTACCCTTGCGGCGGCCGAGCACTTCAACGCGGGCGAGAAGCTCGTTGAAGGCATAGGGTTTCGGCAGGTAGTCGTCGCCGCCGGCGCGCAGACCCGTCACCCGATCATCGACCTGGCCGAGCGCCGACAGAATGAGCACCGGCGTATGGACTTCCTTGCGACGCAGCTCCGAAATCACCGACAGGCCATCGCGGCGCGGCAACATGCGGTCGACCACGAGAACGTCGTAGCTGTTTTCGCTGGCCATGAAGAGGCCGCTTTCGCCGTCGCTCGCGTGATCACAGACGATGCCGGCTTCCCGGAACGCCTTTGCCAGATAGGCGGCTGCCTCGATATCGTCTTCAATAATAAGAATCTTCATACGCGTGACCATAGTCCCGGACCCCTGTCTGTCTCAACCGGTTTCGGTTCTTCCGACAACCGGCATGGCGATCACTTCGCCCCAAACGGCCGGCGCCGCGAAATCGCTTGGATATCGCGGCGCCCTGGTCATTCATTCGCAGCCGCGATCAACCCTGATCGATGGGAAGCGCCACGAAGCGGCTGCCGTTCTCGGCCTCGATCTGGAAGAGCGCCTTGCTGCGACCGTCCTTCTTGGCGATGTTGATCACCTTGAGGATATCGTCCGCCGACTTCACTTCCTGATTGTTGACGGAAACGATCTTCTCGCCCTGCTTCAGGCCACGGTCGCTGGCGTCCGAGTCCTCGTCCACCGAGGCAATCGTCACGCCCTTGCCGTCATCCGACGGCGTCACCGTCATGCCAAGGTCGGCCAGGGCCTGCTCGCTCGACGGCTGGGTTTCCTCGGACTGGTTGCCCTGATCCGTGGCCGCTTCCTTGTCGTCCTTCGGCAGCGTGCCGATCTCGAGCTTGACGGTTTCCGACTTGCCGTTGCGCCACAGTGCAACGTCGACCGTGGTGCCCGGGCGCATGCCGGCTACCTTGCGGGCAAGATCGCGCGGATCCTTGATCGTGTCGCCGTTGAGCGCAGTGACCACGTCGCCCTTCTTGATGCCGGCCTTGTCGCCCGGCGAGCCGGCCTGCGGCTCGACGACGAGTGCGCCGGCTGCCTCAGACAGACCGAGCGATTCGGCGATATCCTTGCTCACCGGCTGGATCTGAACACCGAGCCAACCGCGCGATACCGAGCCGTCCTTCATCAGGTCGGCAACGACGTCCTTGGCGACGGATGCCGGAATGGCGAAGGCGATGCCGACATTGCCGCCCGACGGCGAGAAGATCGCGGTGTTGATGCCGACCACTTCGCCCGAAAGGTTGAAGGTCGGACCACCCGAGTTGCCGCGGTTCACCGCTGCGTCGACCTGCAGATAGTCGTCATAGGGACCCGAACCGATATCGCGGCCACGGGCCGAGATGATGCCGGAGGTTACCGTGCCGCCGAGACCGAAGGGGTTGCCGACGGCAACGACCCAGTCGCCGACGCGGACCTTGTTGTCGTCGGCCCAGCTGACATAGGTGAACTTGCGCTTGTCATCGACCTTGAGCACGGCGAGATCGGTGCGGCTGTCCTTGCCGATCAACTTGGCGTCAAGCTCGGTGCCGTCATTGAGGATGACCGTGAACGCAGAGCCATCGGAAACGACGTGATTGTTGGTGACGAGGTAACCGTCTTCGGAGATGAAGAAGCCGGAGCCTTGCGAAGTCGGGCGCAGGCGACCTTCGCCGTGCGGGCCACGACGGCCGGGGCCGCGTTCGGCACGGTCATCGCCGCGCGGGCCGCCGAATTCCTTGAAGAAACGCTTCAGCGGGTGATCGTCGGGAAGCTCATCCAGACCGCGACCGCCAAAATCGAAGGTGAAGCCATTGCCCTCGTCGGAAACGGGATTAGCACGCGACTGGACGCGGACGGAGACTACGGCCGGGGAAACCGCGTCGACGACATTGGCAAAGCTCGGCACCTGGGGCGCATCGACCTTGACGGGTTCGGCGAAGGACTGGGCAATCGTGGCCGGCAGGCCGGAGGTCAGCATGACGGCCGCAAGACCCGCAACGGTCGAGGTCTTCAGAACAGTCTTGAGGGAGGGACGCAGGAGTTTGGTCGTAATCATCCGTTTTGCCTTTTCTCTTCCTTGAAGCCGCTGGAAGCAGCTTCGGCATCTTGATTTCGAGGATCGCCGCGGGGGTAGCGATTTCGCTCTTGGCTGACTGGAGGAACAGCCGATGACGAAAGATGTAACGGATTGGACCTTACTGAGTTCTGTCCGGAGGATGAATTTTTGGTAATGTTGGTGGCGGGCGTCTGCAACGGCGCATTGCCCGTGGGATCGAGAGCGTTTCCGCCTTAGGCGGAGTCGCAGAAACGCGCTATCTCTCTGTTTTACGCATTTCCTGGCGGAAAGCCGCTTCGCACTTTTCCTGGAAATGCTCTACGGCTGAAGCAGCTTCTTCAGCTTTTCCTTCTCGTCGTCGGAAAGCGGCGTGCCGCGCGATTGCCGGCCGCGTTTGAGTGCCGCCACCAGCAACGTCGCGGCGCCGACCAGCAAAAGCAGGATCGGCATGCCCCACAGGATCATCGTCTTGGTTTCGAACCGCGGCTTCAGCAACACGAACTCGCCATAGCGCGAGACGACATAGTCGATCACCGCCTCGTCGCTGTCGCCATTTGCCAACCTCTCGCGCACCAGAACCCTGAGATCCTTGGCAAGCTCTGCGTTGGAATCGTCGATCGACTGGTTCTGGCAGACCATGCAGCGGAGCTCGGCCGAGATCGCCCGCGCCCGTGCTTCGAGTGCCGGATCGGACAAGACCTCATCCGGATTGACCGCGAAGGTCGGGCCGAGCGACGCCAGAAACAGAAAGAACGCCAGCAGCAATCGGTTCATTCGGCCGCTCCCACCGGGATCGTCTTCGGCCGCTTGGCGCGCGTCGGCGCGCCAACGCGCAGGCGGCGATCGCTGAGCGAGACGAAACCTCCCGCCATCATCAACAGCGTGCCGCCCCAGATGCACAGGATCATCGGCTTCCACCAGATGCGCACGACGATGCCGCCTTCGCTGATCTGGTCACCGAGCGAAACGTAGAGCTGGCTCAGGCCGAAGGTACGGATACCGGCTTCGGTGGTCGGCATGCGCCGCGCCTGATAGAGCCGCTTCGACGACCAGATGTCGGTGACGACGACGCCACCGCTGCTGATGGTGAAATGGCCGGATTCCTCGGAATAATTCGGACCGCTACCGTTGCGCATGCCGTCGAACCGCAGGGTGTAGCCTCCCGCGTCCACGGTCATACCCGGCTTCATCTCGACGACGGTCTCGGTTTCGAAGGCGGTGACGGCGACGATGCCGATCAGCGTGACGCCGAGGCCGATATGCGCAAGTGCGGTGCCGAAGGCCGAGCGCGGCAGGCCGGAGAACCGCCGCCAGGCGACGTTGCCCGCGACCTTGCCGAGCCCCGAGCGCAGCGCCAGATCCGTCACCGAACCGGCGATCAGATAGACGCCCAGCGCAATGCCGAACAAAGCGAGGATCGGTCCGCCGTTCATGGCGTAGTAATAGACGCAGCCGACGACGAGGCCGACGGCAACCGCTGCAAACAGCCGCTGGGCAACGCCCATGAGATCTCCGCGCTTCCAGGCCAGCAGGGGACCGAAGGGCACCGCAAACAGGAGTGGCAGCATCAACAGCCCGAAGGTCATGTTGAAGAAGGGCGGCCCGACCGAAATCTTGTCGCCGGTCAGCGCTTCAAGCACCAGAGGGTAGAGCGTGCCGGTCAGCACGGTCGCGGCCGCGGTCGTCAGGATGAGGTTGTTGAAGACAAGAGCGCCTTCCTTCGAAACCGGCGCGAAGATGCCGCCGGCTTTCAGCCGCGATGCGCGGTAGGCAAACAGCGAAAAGGCGCCGCCGATGAAAAAAACGAGGATGGCGAGGATGAAGATGCCGCGGGTCGGGTCGGTCGCGAAGGCATGAACCGAAGTCAGCACGCCAGAGCGAACGAGGAAGGTGCCAAGCAGCGACAGCGAGAAGGTCATGATCGCCAGCAGCACGGTCCAGATCTTCAGCGCTTCGCGCTTCTCCATGACCAGAGCGGAATGCAGCAGCGCGGTGCCGGCAAGCCACGGCATGAACGAGGCGTTTTCGACCGGATCCCAGAACCACCAGCCACCCCAGCCAAGCTCGTAATAGGCCCAATAGGAGCCCATCGAAATGCCGGCCGTCAGGAACGTCCAGGCAGCAAGGGTCCAGGGACGCACCCAGCGCGCCCAGGCAGCGTCGATACGCCCTTCGATCAGGGCGGCGATGGCAAAGGAGAAGCAGACGGAAAAGCCGACATAGCCCAGATAAAGTAAGGGCGGGTGAATGGCGAGACCGACGTCCTGCAGGATCGGGTTCAGGTCCTTGCCTTCGCCCGGTGCCGGGATAAGGCGGGCGAAAGGGTTGGATGTCAGCAGGATGAACAGCGTGAAAGCCACGGCAATCCAGGCCTGCACCGCGAGCACATTCGCCTTCAGCGTTTCCGGCAGATTACGACCAAATGTGGCGACCAGCGCCGAAAAGAACACCAGGATCAAGAGCCAGAGCAGCATTGATCCTTCATGGTTCCCCCAGACGCCGGAAATCTTGTAGATCAGCGGCTTCAGCGAATGCGAGTTCTCCCAGACGTTGCGGACCGAAAAATCCGACGTGACATAGGCGAAGGTCAGCACGGCGAAGGAGAAGGCGACGAGCAGGAAACAGGCAATCGCCGCGCTGGAGGCGAGCTCCATCAGGGCGCGATCGTTGAGCCTGGCGCCAAGGATCGGCAAAGCCGCTTGCACGAAGGCGGTCGCAAGCGCCAGAACCAGCGCATAATGTCCAAGTTCGATAATCATCGAACGGTTTCCTTCCCGCTGAGTTCGACACCCTGCGCCTTCAAGCGGTCGGCGACATCCTTCGGCATATAGGTCTCATCATGCTTGGCGAGCACGGAGTCTGCAACGAAGACCGAGCTGCCGGCAACGAACGTGCCCTCGGTGACCACGCCTTGCCCCTCACGGAACAGGTCCGGCAGGATGCCGGTATAGGTCACCGGCACCTGGCCGAGCGTATCGGTAACGGTGAAGGTCACGGTCTTGCCGTCGCCGCGCTTGACCGAACCGGCCTCGACCAGCCCGCCTAGACGGATGCGGGTTCCCGGCGGCACGTCGGTCTTGGCGAGATCGCTCGGCACGTAGAAATAGGCGATCGCCTGGCTGAAGGCGAACATTACGAGGAGGACGGCAAGCGTCAGAAAGCCGACGCCAC
>Ga0247819_10000515_pt1 | contig 22902 bp, 18 predicted proteins | sample 13C_Xylose_Day6_FD_193428 | JGI IMG/M metagenome (GOLD analysis project Ga0247819, IMG submission 193428) | Soil microbial communities from agricultural site in Penn Yan, New York, United States - 13C_Xylose_Day6 | ecosystem: Environmental > Terrestrial > Soil > Agricultural land | place: USA...
AATTTTTTCGCGCTCGGCGTTGGTGAGATCGAATTGCTCGGCGATATTGAGGATTTGCCGCAGTGCTTCGTTGACCGGGTCGATAAGGGTGGCGTACATGCCGGAACTCCTTGTTAAACGGTACTTGGCGAGTGTGGCCAAGCCCTGACGAAGCCTTGAGGCGAATCTGGCTACGCCGCAGAAAAATGGTTCGCCAATATATCGACCGCCTAACGGAAATATTTAACGGTCGTTTTCACGACAATGATTGCGTACTGGTTGGCGGTGCGCCAAAACAAACGTGCTACCGTTCAAAAAAAGTTTTTTCCGAATCAATCCATTCACCGCCTTGTCACGCCTTTCTTCCAAACCGAAAACGCACCGTTGTCGAACACGAACGACTGGCAGACATCGGCAACGATGCCCATATTGTCCTGACGCGGGAACGGCATCAGGGCATGCCGACCGGCAAGGAACCGGACGCCGTCCTGGCGGGTGCCAGCGACCGGCGTGTCGTGATATGCAATCATCCGCTAAGCCTCACTGTTCGATCTCGACGCCCTGGTGCGTGGCGATGATGGTTTGATCACCGCCCAGAGATTCAGCCAGTCGATCAGCGATCTGCTCGTGCCATCCCTTTTTGATCAGCGCGATAACTGCCCGGATGTGCTCGACATGGATCATCGACAAGGACCTCAACTCAAGCCGATATACAATGGTTTCGCCGTCGGACGGGCAGACGACTGCGAACGTGTGTCGGTACGTATTCATGCGGGATCCTCGCCGGCTGGCGTGATTCGTTGATATGGGGTATTGCGGGTAACCGGCATGGAGTCGGATCAGCCGACGTCGAAGAGACTCAACTTGTGGATGCCGACGCCAAATTGACCTGGTTGCCGAGATTCACTGACCCAGCCTGACTCCTTGCACCGTTGGCAGTTCGAGATTAGTACCGATTTTGAGGTGAGTTAGTCTTACATCGGCACGTGGGTCAATTCGGTGGGGTCAACAGGCCGGGACCTATCTGAGGAAAGCGCTCGGCGATGTCCACGAAACTATGAGGACTCAGCACTAAAAAGGCCGACTTATGAAGACAGTAGAAATCCTGTCGCCGTATACGCTGGAAAAGACAACATCGACTCGTTTGGCGTGTGCTCGTAGGTCGAGGACAGCGCCGCACTGAGTCGATCGCCCAACAGGTTCCAGGCACACTTCTTCTCTTCGGCATAGTCGTGATGCAGGTAATGGCGTCTCACGCGGGAGCCGGCCAGCACATGGTTTTGGCAGCGGTCGATGACGTCCAGGCTGACCCCCAGAGCCTGCATCATGGTCGCGCTCGTACGGCGCAGGTCATGCGGCGTCCAGTCGCCGTTTTGGCCGTCGGCAAGGACCAGCGTGTCGTCGTGACGCCTTCTTGAGAGGGCCTTGCGGTTTTTGAACCGGGCCTGGCGATCGCCGACCTGTTTACTCACCACCTTCACGTCCACATGTCCGTCATTCTGCTTGTTCGGAAAGCACCACTGGGACTCTCCCGTCAGGGTCTTGAGCTCCTGAAAGAAATGCAAGGCGAAGGGGGAGAGGAAGACATGGTGGTCCTGTTTCTTGCCCCGGGTGCCTTTGACGTTTTCGCTGGGGAGGAACCAGGTCTGCCGGTCTAGATCGACATTCTTCCATTTGGCCTGGAGCAACTCACCAATCCGGCACAGCGTGCCCAGGCTAATCCAGAGCGCGAGCTGCGTCTCCTTCTTTAGCGGTCGAATTCCCTCGTATTTTTGGCCCGCGGGGAGGGCGTCGTAATCGGCGGTCATTTGCTGGAAGCGGTTGTGCAGTTCCAACAGCTCAGCCGGTGAAAGGATGCGGCTTCTTTCCTCTTCGTAGTCAGACGGGATCAGCTTATTAATCTCAATAAGGTTGGTCGGGTTGCCATCAACCAGCAGAGCCCGCCAGGGTTGGCGCTTTTCTGCCCATGCAAACATCTGAGTGATATCGGCAAACAAACCAATGGCCTGTCGATTGGCCCCGCGACCGACGACGGTTCGCACCACGCTCCGTAAGTCGTGTTCATTTACGGAAGACAATGTCTTGTTTTTCAGTGTGGGGTACAGGTCCTTGGTGAAGCGTCGGCGCAGTTCAGCGTTACCATCTTTCCTCGCTACGCCATTCAGCAGCCATTTTTCTGCCATATCTCCTAAGGTCAGTCCCTTTGCCTTGAGCGCTTCGGCGGCGACAAGTTGAGCGTTGATCTCTGCTCGGACTCGCGCTTTTTCGGCTCGTTTATGATCGTTGGGGTTCACTCCGGTCGCCACAAGGTCGCGGGCGATGTTCCGTATTTTGCGTATTTCCGGTAGTGATGTGCCTGGCCATGTCCCGCACGAAATATCGGTGAATCTCCCTTCCCATCGGAACTGGTAATAGAACGCGACGGTAATACCTTTTTTCTTGAGTTGAACCTTGCCAGAGAGACCACCGTCTTCCCTAAGCACTCGACCTGCATCGTTCGCGTCTAATGACTCCAGTTCTTTGGCGGTGAGTTTGGTCATGACTTTTCCATCCAAAAAAATACCCCCACATTTACCCCCACAGAAACGTCAGCTACCGATGGATTTCGTTGGACGGTGCTGGACGTGGTGGAGTACTGGAGCCCTTGTAGATACTAGCTCGGTGGGTTCTTTTTGGGTATTTAGCAATCCGCTGAAATTCGCCAATAACTAGCATGGGGTGCTACGGGCCGAGTGTTCGAATCGCTCCGCTATACCATATAAATCAAGGGGTTGCGAGTTTTTATCTCGCGACCCCTTTTTTATTTTATTCTTTTTTTACCCCCATAAAACGACTGGCTCTCAGTAGAAACTTCACCGCTACTGCGAGTTCACGCCGCTTTTGGCTCTTTTTCGCGCTGCCTTTGGCCACCAATCCTGTCTGATATTTCTCTTCCTTTCTCAGTTTTTTCGCGGGTCGGATAGCCTTGCCAAACACCCTGTTTCCGGGCGATTAGGGTGTTTTTCCTCACCCGCTCCGCGGCGGCTAAACCTTGTAAGATCATTTCCAATTCTTCGTCTTTGAAGGTCACCGTCCGGGACATCGCTTGAAAATGGCAGATCGAGTAGGAGGCGGATTTACATCCGCCGTCCTCTCACACCACCGTACGTACGGATCCGTATACGGCGGTTCAGGTTATGCGGTTAAGCCGTTTTATCGTATCCAGTATTGAGACCAGCCCCAGGCTGTCCCACAGCTTCTTCGGCAGCGCGTGATTCATATGTGACGCTCCCGAGTTCCACCATGGCCCGCGCCCGTTGAACGCTGATTTGCAGGCCCGTGCTTCGCTGATCCCCAGACGTATCAGGCTGCGCGCCCTCGTTGGGCGCTGCTTCCATTGACGCCAAGTGACACAGCGAAGTTTACGGCGCATCCAGCCATCCAACTCCTCAAGGGGGCGGTTGCTCTGGCTGAGCTTGAAGTAACCCGCCCAACCACGTAGCACCGGGTTAATCCGCTCAATGACGCTTGCCATCTTGTGGCCCCGCGCTCCGCGCAGCAGTTCTCTGAGCCGATCGCGCAAGCGATTCAGGCTCATCGTAGCTACTTTCAGCCTCGGCTGTTTATGCAGGCTCATCCCGTAACCCAAGTAATCACACGCCCACGGCCGTGCTACTCGGCTCTTTTCCTGATTCAACGTCAGTTTCAGGCGTTGATTCAGGAAGCGCTCAACCCTGACCAGCACTCGCTCGCCAGCACGACGACTGCGCACATAAATATTGGCGTCGTCGGCATAGCGTACAAAGCGATGGCCCCGCCGTTCCAGCTCGCGGTCGAGTTCATTGAGCAGGATGTTCGACAACAACGGTGAGAGCGGGCCGCCTTGCGGCGTGCCTTCCTGCCGTCGGCTGGTGATCCCGCCCGACATCATTCCCGCTTCGAGATAACGACGGATCAGCATAAGCACACGTTTATCTTCGATTTGACGCTCGATGTAGGCCATCAATACATCGTGGTTGACCCGATCAAAGAACTTCTCCAGATCGAGTTCCACGCACCAGCGGTGTCCCGCCGCCACATGGGCGCGGGCGGTTTCGATAGCTTGATGAGCGCTTCTGCCCGGACGAAAGCCGTAGCTGTGGTCCGAAAACAGAGGGTCGAAGATTGGCGTGAGCTGTTGCAGCAGCGCCTGCTGGATCAGGCGATCCACGACACTGGGGATACCCAGCTGTCTTGTGCCGCCTTTGGGTTTGGGGATGTCGACGGCGCGTACACCTTGCGGGTGATACTCGCCGGCCAGCAACCGAGTCTTGAGGATCGGCCAATACTGTTTCACGTAGCCTGCCAATTGGTCGACCGTCATGCCATCGGCACCCGGTGCGCCCTTGTTGCTGACTACGCGTTGATACGCACGCTTAAGGTTGGCGGGTGCAAGCACCCGCGCCATCAGCGTGTCCGGCTCCGCGTTCGTCCACGTCACAGACGCCGTCGATGCTTGCGCCCTGTCAGCCGTCATCCTCGGATACCGTCCGGGACCTGGGGTAACAGTTTCCTCTTGGAGAATATTCTGCGTTTCAGCATTCGACGAGACTCTGATGCCTACTGGCGGCCTAACCTGTTCGGCCCTTGGTGGCGGGGTTATTCGCCACTTACTACGGCCTCGGCTGACTTCTGCAGGTTCATCCCGTCGCCTCTCGACGCTCGGTAGCACAGTGGCAAACGTGCAGATCTCCCAGGGTAATTCGCGCGACCTTCCTGCTTATGCCTGTCGGATATACGTCACAGCGTTCCGTGCAAGTATTGGGCTTTGGCAATTTTGGCTACCTTGCCCCGCTGCACCGCCTAATCCGCTTCCTGTTCGTCAGGCCAGCATTTTGCCTCGGGCTTCCTTCAGATTCGCAGTCGCCCGCGACACCCTTGCCTCTGGCTAACACTTCCCCTTGCCGGGTGTGTAGAGGACTTTCACCTCCAAGTCATCAGCGTGGCCACCACAGCCAAGCTGGTTGCGCTTCGCGCAACGCGCCATGCCTGGCGCACCAACAAAAAAGCGCTGACATTGCGTCAGCGCTGAGGCAAAGCAACCAAAGCCTCCTCGACACGCGCGTAAGCGTGATATCGATGTCAGAGCAATGGAGTGCTGTAGCTCACGATCAAGCGATTCTGGTCCTGGTTACGGGCCGCTTCGCTGTTGGACTTGCCGTTACGCCATCCGAATCCGACCCCTTTAAGCGAACCGGACTGAATCACGTAGTCCAGCGCAATGTCCCGCTCCCATTCCTTCTGGGTATCGCCAGAGTTCGTCTTGATGTTGTCCCCGCTGAGGTACATGACGGACGCTTTCAGGCCTGGCACACCCAAGGCAGCAAAGTCATAGGCGTATTGACCGAAGGCTGTGCGTTCGCCCGCACGGGTGAAGGTTTGAATCAGGCGGTCGGTGTACAGATAAAGGCTGGCGCCGCCGGCACCCTTGTTGGCCAGGCCGCCCTGATTGAGCTGCGTGAAGTTGCTGCCGCTCGAAATGCTTTGGTAGCCCGCCGTGACTGCATGGCCGCCCAAGGTGTAAATCAGCGCGGCGCTCCAGGTTCGGTTATCGATCTCGCCATCATTGCCTTCGGTGTAGCCGCTGATTTTGTAGCCTGAAGTGCCCGAGCTGTTTGCACCGGACGAGTCCGTCTTGAAGTAGCGCAAGTCGGTTTTCAGGGATTGACCCTCCGCGATCGCCAGTGTGTGGATCAGGCCAAAAAATTGCTGGGTGTAGTAGTTGTCGAGGTTGGCGTAGTAATACTGGGCCGTCAGGTCCTTGGTGACTTTCCAGTCGCCCCCGGCGAAGTCGAACGCGTTGCTTTCGCGGGTGCCACCCGTGGCGGCCAACCCCGTCTGATCGCTTGAGCCCCGACCGGTGGTGTGTTCGATTCGGCCTCCCGTGAAGGTCAAATCCTTGAACTCGCCCGAGGTGATCTGGCCACCTTCGAAGGTCTGCGGCAGCAGGCGGCCGTCGTTGGATACCAGGATCGGCAGCTTCGGCATCAGCGTGCCCAGGCGCAGTTCGGTTTTCGAGACTTTGACCTTGCCGGTCAACCCCAACCGGCTCCATTCGTCGACGGCGCTGTTGTCGCTATCCGAAGGAATCATGCTGCTGCCGACGTGCCGTCCCTTGCCACTGTCCAGCGTAATACCCATCAGGCCGAGTGCATCGACACCAAAACCAACCGTGCCATCGGTGTAGCCCGACTTGTAATCGAGCATGAAACCCTGCGCCCACTCTTCGGTTTTCGAAGGCGTGGCCGTGCCGTCGCGGTTGTCGTTATTGAAGTAGAAATTCCTCATCCCCAGGGTGGCTTTGCTGTCACTCAGGAAGTCCGCATGCGCCTGGGTGCTGAGTGCAATGGCACCCAATGCAAACGTCACCGCCGTTTTCTTGTTACTCATCTGAATCGCCCCATTTTTTGTAGTTTGAATTTGGGAGGGTGGCTCCCGCGGTAGCGGGTGCCGGCAACGTTCGATGCCTGCGGGAGCGCTATTCGCTTGGCTTAAATACCCAACACGTTGGCGCCGATGCACGGGTCAATCCCGCGTTCCAGACGACGCTGGTGCACGATCACGGTGATTTCCATCGAGCCGGTGGTGACTTCGAAGTCAAGGATGTGGCCGCCGTACGCTTGAAACGTGGCGTCACCGGCAACACCGTGCATATGGATCGAAGGCTGATCGTTCTTCCAGGCCACGGAGCCGGTGATGCTGGCCATCTCGACACTGTTCAAGGTCTTGGCGTCGAAGTCCTTTTTGTCCTTGTTCCAGAAACCGAACTTCACGTTGCCAAAGCCGATACCACTGATGGACGCGCTGGGGATTTTCTCGGCGATGGCCAGTTTGGTCAGTTCCTTGAAGGCGTTGTCGCCCATGCGCAGCACCATGAGATAGCCGGTGGGGGTTTTGGTGTAGCGCGGTGTGGCTTCGGTTACACATTGCATAGGCGCTGCCGTCGCGGTGGGTGCGGTTTCTGCAACCGCCAGTGGGGAAAATGTTGAATTGATCAGAACCGCAGCGGTGACCGCCAACATCATCTTGGAGAGACGCAGTGTCGGGTGAAGTTGAACGTGCATGAGACTTCCTCTGTTTTTGTTGTTGTGGGCTACAGCGTTTTTTGAGGCGAGCATGTCCGGCGCCTATTTTTCGATAGGCGACGGAGTTGTTATTAACGGTGGTGTTAGTTCGGTGACTTACAGCGCATCACGGCTGCTGACACCGTCAACCAGTCGGGCAATGCTCAACGGGTTGGCGTTCTTCAGGGCGTCCGGCAGCAAACTGTCGGGGCAATTCTGGTAACACACCGGACGCAGGAAACGATCGATTGCAAGTGTTCCGACCGATGTACCGCGAGCATCCGAAGTGGCCGGGTACGGGCCGCCGTGAACCATGGCATCGCAGACTTCCACGCCGGTTGGATAACCATTGAACAGCACGCGCCCGACTTTCTGTTCCAGCAGGGCCAGCACTTCGTTCAGGGTATTGAGTTCCGAGTTTTCGACGATCAGCGTGGCGGTCAACTGACCGCGCAAACCGTGCAGTGCCTGGAGCAACTCGGCGTGATCGGCGACTTCCACCACGAGGGTGGTCGGGCCGAAGACTTCTTCCTGTAGCAACTCATCACCGTTGATCAACAGGCTGACGTCGGCCTTGAACACTTGCGGCTGCGCCTGATTGCCCTGTTGTGTGGCGCCGGCCAGGTGCGTCATGCCGGGGTGTGCGTGAAGATTTTCCAGACCGTGGCAATAGCTTTTCAGCGCGCCGACGTTGAGCATCGTTTGCGCGGATTGCTCACCCATCAACCCGGTGAAGCGTTCGAGGAAAGCGGTGAACTCTGGCGAACGAATGCCCAGTACCAGGCCGGGATTGGTGCAGAACTGACCCGCACCCAGGACCACGGAAGCGCTCAGCTCGGCGGCGATCTTTTCAGCGCGCGCCTTCAGTGCTTCGGGCATCAACAACACCGGGTTGATGCTGCTCATCTCGGCGAACACCGGGATCGGTTGAGGACGTGCCGCTGCCATGTCACACAAGGCCCGACCGCCACGCAATGACCCAGTGAAACCCACCGCCTGAATCGCCGGATGCTTGACCAGTGCCTCGCCGACGCTGCCGTAAAGCATGTTGAACACGCCATCAGGCATTCCGGTTTTTCTTGCCGCGCGAGTGATCGCATCGGCGACGTAATCGGCGGTTGCCATATGCCCGCTATGGGCCTTGAACACCACCGGGCAGCCCGCTGCGAGGGCGGAGGCGGTGTCGCCGCCGGCGGTCGAGAAGGCCAGCGGGAAGTTGCTGGCACCGAACACGGCGACCGGACCGAGCCCGGTGCGGTACTGGCGCAGGTCGGGGCGGGGCAGCGGTTGACGGTCGGGCAAAGCACGATCGATGCGGGCGCCGTAGAAATCGCCGCGACGCAGCAGGGTGGCGAACAGGCGCATCTGGCCGCTGGTGCGTGCCCGCTCACCTTGAATACGGCCGGCGAGCAGGGCGGTTTCCCGGCACACGAGGGTGATGAACGAGTCGTCCAGCGCCTCAAGTTCAGTGGCAATAGCCTCCAAAAATTGAGCGCGTCGGGCAGATGAAAGGTTACGAAAGATCGGGTAAGCCGTGGCCGCCGCTTCTGCGGCCGCATTCACTTCTTCCACGGTCGCCTGATGGAAGCGATACGGCAGTGCTTCGCCGGTACTGGCGTCGTGGCTTTGCAAGGTGCTCGAGCCTTTAGCCGAACGAGCGCCAGCGATGTAGTTGTGGCCTGAAACTTCAAACATGGGAACTCCTGAAAGGCTGTTCAAATGAGGGTCAAGTGAGCCGGTAAATGCGTCGGGCGTTGTCATGAAACAGGGCGAGCCGATTCGTGAGGGAGCGGTCGCTGATAATCGTTTTGAAGCCGTCGAAGATCTCGCTCATGCCGTTCACGACGCCGTCGACCGGGTAATTGCTGGCAAACGCGCAGCGACTGACATCGACAATCGAAATCGCGTCGTTCACCACCACGCGGTTCGACTCGACGGGCCAGGCCTGGCCGGGGATGCAGATACCCGAGATCTTCAGGGCGACGTTCGGCTCCCGTGCCAGCAACGCGAGGTTTTCACGCCAGCCGGTCAACCCTTCTTCCGAACGATCAGATGGCAGCGCCGTGTGATTGACCACGATGGTCACGTCAGGAAAGTCCCTGGCCAGCTCGGCCGCTTCCGCCAGATGCCACCATGGCGCCTGCAACTCGAAATGCAGGCCGTTTTCAGCCAGTTGTGCATAGCCTTCGCGCCAGCGGGGATCGCGCATCGAGCCTGGCGCCAAGAAATCTTCGCGCCATGCTTCGAGGGTGGTAACCGCAGGTTTGTGGCGCACGCCGCGCACCAATGGATGATCGCCGTACTGGCGCAAGAGGTCCGATGCGTCTTCACGGTCAAGCCAAACCTGGGCCACCATCGCCGCCAGTGTCGGTTCGTCTTGTGCCAGTGATTCGACAAAACTCACCTCATCAGCCGGCGTCGCGGGGTCCCATTCACCCTCGATGACGACGGTCTGTACGATGCGATGGTTGCCCGTCAGCCGGCGATAGTCCTCAGGCAGAAAGTTGCGGCAGATCGATGAGTAATCGCCGTAACGAAAGGGGCGCAGCGGGCGGTCGTTCAGCCACGGGTAGTAATGCTTTTCGATGTCGAAATAATGTTGATGAGCGTCGACGATGGGTAAGTCCGCGTCCTCGCCGCTGGCCAGAAAGCGCGCGCGCCAGTCGATCACGGCGGGGTTATCCATGCTGTTCCTCCAGACGATAAAAGCGTTGTGCATTGCCGGCGAACACCGCTTCCTGCACGGCACGCCCCAGTGGCGCGAGCATCGCGGCCACGCCATCGGCGATCGTGTCGTAGGACGCGCGCAATCCGGCGACCGGGAAGTTGCTGGCGAACATGCAGCGCTCGGGGCCGAAGATCTCCAATGCGGTCAGCACCACGATCCGGTTATCGTCGTAGTTCCAGGGCGAGTCTTTCAGCCCGAACTCCGACAGCTTGATGTGCACGTTGGGCTGCAAGGCCAATGCTTCCAGGCCCTTGCGCCAGCGGTACATGCCTTGCGGGCTGCGATCCCAGGCGAAACCGGTGTGGTTGAGGGCGATCCGGATCCGTGGAAACATCGCCGCCACTTCGGCGGCCTCGACCAGGTGCCACGGCGGTACGCGCAGGTCCCATGACAGCTCATGGTCAGCCAGACGCGAAAAGCCTTCCAGCCATTTCGGGTCCTGCATGGTGCCGCGAGCCCCGGCAATCGACACCTCCGGTGATGCCGAGGTGACCGGTTTGGAGCGTATGCCTTTCACCAGCGGTCGGGCGGCCTGAGCCGCGAGAATGTCCGCGCTGTCCTCACGGTCAAACCAGGCGTGTGCAACGATGGCATTCGGGAAGCCGTAACGGGCATTCACTTGTTCCAGCCAACATGTCTCGGCGACTTGCTCATCGCGAGCACGTTCGGCCTCGACATGCACCGTGCCCACCAACCGTTGTCTTTCGGTCAGGGCCAGAAAGTTTTCCGGCAAGAAGTCACGGCACAGGCTGTGATAGTCGCCGAGAAAAAAATCCTCGTGATAGTCGTCCTGCAGCCAGGGATATCGACCGTTGCCCAGGTCCCACAGATGGTGGTGAGCATCGACAATCGGTAGCGCGTCCTCGGCCGCAAGGTTGGGCAAGCCATTGCGTTCGTGCAGCGTGATCATGACGTGGTCCCTTGCTCAGCGCGACGCGGCGAATTGGGAAGGGCTGAGCACGCTGTCTTCGACGTCTCCTGCGGCGGCCGCCTCGGCCTTGGCCTGAACGCGGCTGCGCAGTTTGGCGACGTTCACCACCACCCGGGTATGCGCCGCCGTGGCCACCAGCTCGACGTCATCGCGCACTTCGACGTTGAAGGTGATGCTGCGACCCTCGATCCGGGTGACCGTGGCGACGATGCTGACCGACATGCCCAGCAACGTGGCGCCGACGTGGCGGATGTCGACTGCCGCACCGACGGTGTTTTCGCCCTCATCCAGGAAGGTCAGCAGGTAGTCAAGGCAGGTCTGTTCGATGTCATCCACCAGCCGGGGAGTGGCGTAGATGCGCAAGTCTTCGCCCAGAAACGAGATGGTGCGTTCCTTGTCGACGATCAGTTGGCGTTCGGTGGCGGTGCCGGCTTCGAGTGTGGAGAAATTCATGAGAAACCTCGTATTTGAGTGCTGACAGTCAAAAATTGATTCAGGCGTTGGGCAGGAAACCGATGGAAATCCATGGCACGGCGATCAGCACGCCCAGGGCGACAACGAGTGCGCCGAGATACGGCCAGACCCGGCGCATGGCGCCGCTGGGGTCGACCTTGGCGATGGCGCAAGCGGCGTAGAAACCCACGCCAAACGGTGGGGCGAACAGACCCAGGCCCATGGCGAAGATCGCGACCATGGCGTAATGCACGTCGTTGATGCCCATGGCCTTGGCAATTGGAAACAGCAGCGGCCCGAACAGCACGATGGCCGGGATGCCTTCCAGAAAACTGCCCAGCAGGATGAACGCCACGGCGGAGATGATCAGGAAGCCCATTGCGCCACCCGGCACTGTCGACATCACCTGCGCCAACTGGTGCGAGAAGCCCGATTGGGTCAATGCCCAGGCCATGGCGGTTGCGCTGCCGATGATGATCAGGATCGCGCCGGACAACGACGCGGTGCTGACCAGGATCGGATACAACCGGCGCCAGTCAAAGCAGCGGTAGCACAGCAACCCGACGATAAAGGTGTAAGCCACGCCAATGGCGGCGACTTCGGTGGCGGTCGCGACCCCTTCAACCACCGCGGTGCGGATCACGAAGGGCAGGGCCAGTGCCGGTAACGCGAGCAGCAGCGAATGGCCGATTTCTTTACCTGTGGCGCGTTTACCGGTGGAGGCCTCGCCTTTGCGGTTTTTCCACCAGATCACTGCCGCCATGGCGATGGCACCCACCACCGCTGGCATGAAACCACCGGTGAACAGGGCGGAAATCGACACGCCGGTCACCGAGCCGATGGTGATCAGTACCAGGCTCGGCGGAATGGTTTCCGACATTGCCCCGGATGCATTGAGCATCGCCACCAGTTCGTTTTCATCCTCACCGCGTTTCTTCATTTCCGGAAACAGCGCCGGTGCAATGGCGGCCATGTCGGCAGCCTTGGAGCCGGAAATACCGGAGATCAGGTAGATGGCCCCGATCAGCACATAAGACAGGCCACCACGTACATGGCCGATCAACGAGCAGAGGAAGCGGATCATCGCTCGGGCCATGCCCATGGCTTCGATCAACGCACCCAAAAACACAAACAACGGAATGGCCAGCAAGATCAGGCTCGCCATGCCTTCGTCCATCCGGCCCACCACCAGGGTCAAGGGCGTTCCGGTCATGGTCGACAGATAAGCCACCGTGGCCAGGCCGAACGCCACCATGATCGGCACACCGATCACGATCATTGCCATCACACCGATCATGAAGAAAATGATCAGGTTCCAGTTACCCATCAGCAACATCCAGCCTTCAGCCACCCACAACAACGCGGCCAGGGAAGCCAGCATCGCCACCGACACCGAGAAGTCGATCAACCGGGCGCTGGTCAGCAGACGCGCGACACAGGTCATCAGCATCAGGCTCAGGCCGACCGCAATGGCGGACACGCGAAAGGCGTTGGGGATTTCAAGGGCGGCGGTGGTGATGATCCATTCGTCGCTGACGTACTCCCAGGCCGGCGTGAACAGCAACCCGATGAACGTGATGACGATCACCGCACCCAAGGTGTCGACAAAGGCGCGTTTTTCCAGCGGCAGCCGCCCGATGAACGAGGTCAGCCGCATGTGCTCGCCTCGACGCATCGCCACCACTGAACCGAGCATCGCCAGCCAGAGAAACAGCAGCGAGGCCAGTTCGTCGCCCCAGACGATGGGCTGATTGAGCACGTAGCGCGAGAACACGTTGCAGAACAGCAAGGTGACTTCGATGACCACCAGCAACGCCGCGCTGCCCTCGGTCAGCCAGCGCAGCCCGGTGTCCAATGCGCGACCGAGACGAAATGTGGTGGGGCGCGTGCTGAGTCCTTCAGCGGGAGAAACATCCGTCATTGGTATTTCGTTTTTCATGACCTTGTCTCCGGCTTAGGACAGTTGACCCGCGTACTGCTCCAGCAAGCTCCAGGCTTCATCGCCGTACTTTTCTTTCCATTGGGTGTAGAAGCCTTTGGACTGCAAATCAGTCCTGAACAATGAACGGTCGACTTTGTTGAAGGTGATGCCATGGGCGGTCAGGGACGGCTCCAGGCTGGAGTTGAGATCGATCACCTGTTGACGCTGAATCAGCGCGGCGGCGTTGATTTGCCGGGAGACGATTTCCTGCACGTCCGCCGGCAGTTTTGGAAAGGTCTTGCCCGAGGCGACGATCCAGAAACCGCCCCAGATGTGGTCGGTCATGGAGCAGTATTTCTGCACTTCATAGAAGCGTGCGGCTTCGACGACCACCAGCGGGTTTTCCTGGCCGTCGACCACTTTGGTCTGCAACGCCGAGTAGGTCTCGTTGATGCTGATACCGGTAGGGGAGGCGCCCAGGGCGCTGAACATCGAGGTCCACAGCGGGCTGACCAGCACGCGCAGTTTGAAACCGGCGAGGTCTTGCGGGGTGTTGATCGGCCGGGTCGAACTGGTGATCTGACGGAAGCCGTTGTTCCAGACTTTTTCCATCGGGATCAGGCCGACTTTCTCGGTCTTGGCGCGCACGTACTCGCCGAGCTTGCCGTCCAGCGCGGCCCAGACACTGTCGTAGTCCTTGAACGCGAACGGCATGCTTTCGATCGACATGGCCGGCACCAGGGTCGAGAGAATCGCGCCTGGCAACGGAATGAAATCGATTGCCCCGGCGCGTACCTGGGACAGCATGTCGGTGTCGCCGCCCATGGCGCCGTTGGCGTACACCTGCAGGTCGACGGCGCCGTTGGTTTCGGCCTTGATGGCCAGCGAAGCCGCCTTCATTTGTATGTTCAGCGGATGGGTGTCGGGCAGGCTGCTGGTGTAGCGCAACACAATGGGTTTGGTCGCGGCGAAGACGCTGGAGGGCAGCAGGTTGGCGGCGAATGCGCCGCCAACGGTGACGCCGGCAGACACTAGAAATGATCGGCGGCTGACGGCCTCGGTCAAGATACGGCTCATGATGTTCACCTTGTTGTTTTTGTTTTAATAATGGATTCAGGCTTTGGAAACAGGTCAGGACGCCAGTGCTACCACCGCCTGGGTTCGAATCAGTTCGTCGATTTCATCTTCCGCGTAGCCGCTTTCCTTCAACACTTCGCGGGTGTGTTCACCGAGCAGCGGGGCATGCCGACTGGTCGGCGATGCGGCGTTGTCCATGTCGGAGAAGTGAATCGGCAGGCCCATGCCGCGTACCCGGCCTTCGGTCGGGTGTTGGGTCTCGACGACCATGCCGCGTGCTTCGGTTTGTGGATGAGCCAGCGCCGCCGCAATATCGAGGACCGGCCCGGCAGGCAGGCCGAGGCTGTCGAACAGCACCATCCATTCATCCGTGGTGCGCGCGACCAGGACTTCGTTGAGGATTTCCACCAGGGCCAGGCGGTGCTCCATGCGCAACGCGTTGCTGGCGAAGCGTGGGTCGGCTTCGAGTTGTGGCACGGCGAGCGCCTCAACCAGCCGTTCGTAGTTGGCCTGGTTGGCGGCACCAATGTTGATCCAGCCGTCTGCGGTGCGGAACACCTGATATGGCGCGCTGGTGGAGTTGGCCGAACCCATCTTCGGCAGGATGGTGCCATCGGCGAAATACGCCGCCGCCGGCCAGTACATTTGTTGCAGACCGGCTTCGAACAACGAGGTATCGACCATCTGCCCCAGGCCGGTTTTTTGTTTGGCGGCGTACGCTGCGCAGATGCCGAGGGCGGCGAGAATGCCGGAATTGATGTCGGCCACTGGCGAGCCGGCCTTGACCGGCTCACGCCCGGCTTCACCGGTCATGCTCATCATGCCGCTCATGCCTTGGGCGATCAGGTCGAAGCCGCCTTTTTCGCCAAACGGGCCACTGCGGCCGTAGCCGGAGATCGCGCAGTAGATCAGCCCTGGATTAAGAGTTTTCAGCGTTTCATAACCCAGGCCGAACTTCTCCATGGTGCCGGCACGGAAGTTTTCCGTCACCACATCGGCGTCCATCAAGAGGCGGCGCAACACGTCGCGCCCGCCCTCGGTTTTGAGGTTCAGGCCAATCCCGCGTTTGTTGCGGTTCACCACCATGAACGAGGCGGATTCGCCACTGTCCATGATCGGCGAGAAGCGGCGCGAATCATCACCGCCCGGGACTTTCTCGACCTTCACCACGTCGGCACCCATATCGGCCAGCATCATTCCGCACACCGGGCCGGACATGATGTGAGCCAGTTCTACAACGCGCATTCCTGTCAGCGGTCCCATGTTATTTCCCCTTGAATTGTGGTTTGGCTTTCTCGATGAAAGCGTTCAGACCGATCTGAAAATCTTCGGTGTCGTAGCAGAAGTAACTCGCGTCAATCTGCTCGACCGTGGGTGCGACGCCGGCCTCAAGCTGGCGTGCGGCCTGGCGATGCCAGCGGGCGACGAGGGGCGCTCCATTGACGATGCGCTGGGCGGTGGCGAGGGTTTCGGCCTCGACCTCGGCATCGGGTACGACGCGGGTCACGAGGTTTTTTACGTAGGCGTCATTGGCGTCGAGAATGCGGCCTTCGAGAAGAATCTCCAGGGTGGTCGAGCGTCCGGCGAGCGCCACCAGCCCGGCCATTTCGTCATAGGACATGACCAGCCCGAGCTTGCCGACCGGCGCACCGAAACGGCTGGACGTGCCGCAGATGCGCAGGTCGCAGAGCGCGGCGATTTCCAGGCCGCCACCGACGCACACACCTTGGATCATCGCGATCACCGGGTGCGGGCAATCGACAACCGCGCGCATCGCCTTCGAGGTGACGTCGGCATAGATTCGGGCTTGCGCCTGGTTGGCGCGCACGGCCGGAAACTCGCCGACATCGGCGCCGGCGGCAAAGGCCTGTTCACCGGCGCCGCGCAACACCACGCAGCGCACGCTGAGGTCGGTGGACAATTCGGTCATGACGTCGCCCAGGTCCTGCCACATGGACAGGGTCAGGGCGTTCATTTTCCCTGGATGACTGAGGGTAACGATGGCAATGGCGTCTTGCCGTTCGATAAGGACGGTGGGCTTCATGATTGTTCCGCTGGCGCCGATGCTCGAGGGGTGAGATCGGCGACGCGGTTGCCTCCTGATTTATTGTTGTTGGATAGCGGCTGCTTACAGCGATTGTTCGAGCATCGACAGGTAGTCCGCAGACGAAGCTTCGCGCGGGTTGGTCTTGTGGCTGTGATCGTGCAACGCGCCCTCGACGATGCCGGCGAACAGGCTCTCATCCACACCGATCTCGCTCAGGCGGGTGGGCAGGCCCAGGCGTCGCGTCATGTCTTCGATTGCCGCACCGATGTTCGCGTCGGCCTCAAGGCCCATGGCGTGGCGCAGACGTTCGAGTTTGCGCTCGTCACGGACGGTAGGAGCGTTGGCATTGAAGTGCACGACCGCCGGTAGAAAAATCGCGTTCAAGGTGCCGTGGTGAAGTTTCGGATTGATGCCGCCCAAGGCGTGGGACAGGCTGTGCACGCAACCCAGACCCTTTTGAAAGGCCAGCGCGCCCTGCATCGAAGCACTCATCATGTTCATCCGCGCTTCGCGATCGCCGGGCTCGGCGGTGGCGCGTTCGATGTGTTCCCAGGCGCGCCACAGGCCATCGAGGGCAATGCCGTCGGCGGCTGGGTTGAAAGCCGGCGCCATGAAGGTTTCGATGCAATGGGCGATGGCGTCCATGCCGGTGGCGGCGGTGAGCATGGGCGGCAGACCGAGGGTCAGTTCCGGGTCGCAGATGGCCACGCGAGGCACGACGTATGGCGAGATGACGCCGACCTTGCGACCGTCGTCGAGGATCAGGATGGCGCCTCGGCCGACTTCGCTGCCGGTGCCCGCCGTGGTGGGGATCGCGATCAGCGGCGCAGTGGCCGACGTGATGCGGTCCAGACCGCCTTCGATTACGGCAAAGCTGTGCAGAGGACCGTCGTGGGTGGCGCAGACCGCGACGCCCTTGGCCAGATCGATCGAGGAACCGCCGCCCACCGCGATGATGCCGTTGCACTCGCCGCGGTGGTAATGCGCCACAGCTTCACGCACGGCGTGTTCGTTCGGGTTGGGCGGGGTGGCGTCGAAAATCGCCGGAGTGAGGCCGCCGAGGGCCGCGATGACTTTATCGACGATACCGGCATTGCGCACGCCGACGTCGGTGACGATCAGCGGACGGGTGATGCCCGCGCGCTCGGCTTCGGCGGCCAGATGCTGCAGGCTGTCGTAGCCGAACTGGATCTTGGTGACGTAATTGATGAGGGACATGATTCACCACAAGTTATACAGGATTGTTATTGTTGCAATCGGTCTGCGGCAGGAAGGCTTTCGCTCTCTGGTCAAACCCATTGCATTGCCTGGTTGTGGGGTGGACTATAGGGCCGTCGTGGCGAGCCTCGATACTGACAACTTTCGATACCTCTATAACTTTTAGTTAATCCTGATGACGCCCTCACTCAATTCGATCATGTCCCGCCTGCACATCAAGCAGCTGCGTTTGTTGATAGCCCTTGATGAACACGGCTCCTTGCTGGGCGCGGCCAAACAGGTCGCGCTGACCCAGCCGGGCGCCAGTAAAGCCCTGCAAGAAATTGAAACCACCTTCGGCACCTCGCTGTTCACCCGCACTAACCGCGGGCTTGAGCCGAACGATGCCGGACGCTCGGTTATTCGTTACGCACGCTTGATCCAGACCGACCTTGCGCATCTGCGCGAAGAGCTCATCGGCATCATGAGCGGAGAGGGCGGACGTGTGTCCGTCGGCACCATCATGGGCGCCGTCCCGCTGCTGACCACCGCGATCAGCCGGGTGATTGCCGACCACCCGAAGCTGTCCATCGAGATCGTCGAAGACACCAGCGCCGCACTGCTCAGCCAGCTTGACGCCGGGCGCCTGGACCTTGCGATCTGCCGCACGACCATCAGCACCACGCCCTATTTGTATGAGAGTTCCACCTTCGTCGAAGAAACCCTGGCGGTGATCGCCAGCACTCAGCATCCGTTCGCCTATGCCCGGCAGCTGTCGCTGAAGGACCTCGTGGATTACCGCTGGGTCGTCTATCGCGCCAACATGCCGATGCGCTTGCTCCTGGAGCGCGAGTTTCATGAGGCTGACCTGCGTTTCCCGGTGCACCTGCTGGAAACTACGTCGGCGTTTGCCACCTTGTCGTTGCTTCAGGAAAACCCGACTCTCGTCGCGTTGGTGTCGACCGACGTGGCGAAGTTCTGCTCCGGCTACGGCTTTACCACCACGTTGCCGCTGCCCATTACTTCGCGCAGCGAACCCTATGAACTGGTCTCGCGCAAAAACGTGCCCGACTCGCCAGCGGCCAGGCTGCTACGCCAGGCCTTGTTGAACCCCACTTAAGCCCAGGGCACATAGAAACAGGCGATTGGGATAGTGCCCGGCTTTGGAGGCGCGCATTCGTGCGTTTCAAGCAAAATTGATTTGCGACAGGCGCGGTGTTTGAAACAGGCCCGCGCCGGGATACTTTCGCTGGATTTTGCCTGCCCAATAATTGGCCCACGGATGGCCGTTGCGAGGTTAGAACAATGAATGTGTCCAACCGACTTGCGCTCTTGATGACCACTGCCGCTTTGCTCACCGCGTGTGGAGAGTCCTCCAATCTCCCGCCTCAGGCCAGCGTTGGCCCCAGTCCCCAGCTACCTAAACCGACCACCTCGCTGATTCCCACTTTGAAAGTCTCCAAAGCGATCGGTTGGGCGGGTAATGCTATGCCCAAAGCACCCCCGGGTTTCAAGGTGACTGCGCTGGCAGAGAACCTCGACCATCCGCGCTGGGTGTATACGCTGCCCAACGGCGATGTGCTGGTCGCTGAAAGTAACCATCCGCCGATGCCCGAAGGGGCCAACGACGGTGGCACTGGGCCGATTGCCTGGGCAAAGCGTACGGCGATGGGCTTTGTGATGGGGCGCGTGGGTGCAGATACGCCCAGCGCCAATCGAATCACGCTGCTTCGCGATACCGACGGCGACGGCCGCGCTGAAGTCAAAAAGGTTTTCATGACCGGCCTGACCTCACCTTTCGGCATGGCACTGGTGGGTAATGAGTTGTTCATCGGCAATGCCGATTCAGTGGTGAAAGTGCCTTACAGCGAAGGGCAAACCGAAGTGACCGCGACGCCGGTGAAAGTGACCGACCTGCCTGCAGGCATCAATCACCACTGGACCAAGAATGTCCTCGCTAACCCCGAGGGAACCAAACTGTATGTCACGGTGGGTTCCAACAGCAATGTCGGCGAGAACGGCCTTGATGCAGAAGACGGGCGCGCAGCGATTTGGGAGGTAGACGTTAAATGCGGCAGCAAGCGTCTGTTTGCCAGCGGCCTGCGTAACCCCAACGGGCTTGCCTGGAAGCCAGGTTCGACTGAGTTGTGGACGGTGGTCAACGAACGCGATGAAATTGGCAGCGACCTTGTGCCGGACTATCTGACGTCAGTGAAAGATGGCGCCTTCTATGGCTGGCCGTGGAGCTACTACGGCAACCACGTCGACACGCGGGTAGAGCCACCGCGTCCAGACATGGTGTCCAAGGCAATTGCACCGGACTATGCGTTGGGCACTCACGTGGCACCTTTGGGCCTGACGTTCTCTGATTCACGCGCAATGCCGACAAATTTTTCCAACGGCGTTTTCGTCGGTGAACATGGCTCGTGGAACAGAAATCCACAGGCGGGTTACAAAGTGGTGTTCATCCCATTCATGAACGGAAAACCTTCCGGGATGCCGGTGGATTTCCTGACCGACTTCCTCAGTGCCGATGGCGAAGCACAAGGGCGTCCGGTGGGCGTGACCCTTGACCAGCGTGGAGCATTGTTAGTAGCCGACGACGTGGGAAACAAGGTTTGGCACATCACAGTCGCGAAACCTGGTCAGTGAAAATGCTGATACCTGTCACGCTGTAAAAGTGTGACAAGAACGGCGATCGAGGCAATGGACAAAACGGTGGAGATCAGAATGCTCCCCGCGGTGATACTGGCGTCCCTTCATACATGTCGCGAGCATGTATGGACCGGTTCCAGTGGGTAATGCGGCTGCGACGACAGCGATTTCGGCTAGCACTGGTGTTAGATGGAGCACAAAAGTGGCCAGGCCCCACGTGATCGCCGGTTGACCGAAAAGTTTGAGAGCTACCAGGCTGGAAAGCCTGGGCCAAATGAAAAGTACCTTTGGCCCCGGCAATGAAACCCAGTGAAACCAATGCGCAAGGGCTTGAGGACTGGCCAGCAAAGTCAGAAAACGCTCGGCTCCCTGAGGCAAAGGCGGGGCAGTTTCCACATAAGCGATGCCCAATACGGGAGCCAGCAACAGCGGGTTTTTCGCCAACGAGACCGCTACTTTTTTAACAATACCGAACGTGTTCCCCCCGCGTTGCAAGCCGACCTCTACCAAGAGAGCGGCAACGCCGAACAGGACACTGACTGTGGTGATGGCGGTGATGGTAGCCAAAGGCAAACTGTCTGGCTCAAACGCAGCGAGGCAAAGCGGAAAGCCGATGAAGCCGACATTCCCATAACATCCGTCCAGCCCATCGAGCCTTGCGTCAGTTAATGGCGCCGACTGCTTATAATGGACGTACACGGTAACCACATACGTCAAAAAGCACCCCAGGCCGAATACTCCTGCAAACGCCGGATGATTCAAGTGATGCCAACTGGCGTTAGCCATGCTTTGAAACAGCAGGGCCGGCATGCCGAGATACACCAGGAACCGATTGAGTTCGGACGCCGAGGTAGCGCCCAAAAAGCCGAAGTAGCGCGCCGCCCAGCCCGCGCGCACCAATGAAATATTGGCAGTACAACTGAAAGCAGTACGTTCATCGAATCAGCCTTGCGTGCCCGTAATGAATAAGCCCCAGCAAGCCGGTGCCTAGCCCTTCCATGGCTTCAGGAACTTCATAAGCAGTTCGTTGACAACTTCAGGTTGTTCCTCCTGCAGTAGATGGCCGCATTGAGCAATGGCGTTGTCCTCGAGGTCGTCTGCCATCTCAGCCCATACTTTGGGCATCTCGAACAACACGCCTACCGCATGAAAGTCGGTGCCCCACAACGATATGACAGGAAAGGCGATATTTTGTCATAACCATCGGTTAGCTTGACGGTCTCACCGTAACCCCGCAAATCCGGCACACGAGTTGCTCATGTCCTTCGCACAGTACAGGGAGCGGGATTCTTCTCGGACGCTGATTCGACACCGCAGTCTGAATGGGTAGGGGGCGCTGCTCTGCGACGAATATCAGATTCGCAGCATGCCTTCCGGCAATCCCCCCATTTTTCCGTTTCGTGGTTCGAAAAGCCGTCTCTCGAAGGCTTGACGATGTGGACAATATTATCCATTATGGAATTATTAATCCACGCATGGTTTGAAAAATCATAGGCAGGACCCACGTGGTTTTTTTGCTTAAAGGAGAATCTGAAAACTCACACCAAACAATTAGCGTCGACCGACCACAGAAATGATCAGCCGCTAGAAATTTTCTGGAGATTTACAATGGATAAGAATTCTAAAAATCGTACATCTGTACTCTCAAAAGGTTTGTTACTTACAGGTTTGGTATGGGCAAGCGTATGTAATGCCGAGACGTTCTCGAGCGCCCATGAAGTGGATGATGTTATGGGTACCCTTATGAAGGAGCAGGGTATCCCGGGGGCAGCAATTACAATTCTTAAGGACGGGAAACCACTTTATACCTCTGCTTACGGGCTCAGTAATCTGGAAACCAAAACGCCTGCAACGACGGCGACTGTCTTCCAATCCGGTTCCGTCGGGAAAATGTTTACCTCTTCCGTCATTATGCTCTTGGTACAAGACGGCAAGCTTCAGCTTGATGATCCTATTGCCCCCTATTTTCCTGAAGCCAAAGGCATGTGGGACGGTATTACCATTCGTCAGGTCATGCAGCAGCGTTCTGGCATACCCGACTATGAGCAGTTCAATAGTATCGATATAAAACAAGATTACACCGACGAACAACTTATCGGTCTTCTTGCGTCCAAGAAACTGGATTTCGCACCGGGAACTCAGTACCGGTACAGCAACTCAGGCTATGTCGCTCTGGGAATGCTAATCAAGCGTGCCAGCGGAACATTCTACGGAGATCTGCTTCGAGAAAGGTTGTTCAGCCAGTGCGATATGCAAACGGCGCAAGTCAATATGCTGAAAACTATTATCCCCAATCGGGCGTCCGGCTACGTCTCCAGTGATGGACAGCTGGAAAACCCGGGGCCGGTCTCGCAGAGCCTGGCGCAGACAGCCGACGGGAGTCTGTTGCTGACGATCAATGACTTGGCTACCTGGGACGCTTGCCTTTCAAAAGGCAAACCATTGTCCAAAGAATCGATTGATACCGAGTGGGAAGTGCCTTTGATGGCCGACGGCACTCAACCCATTACCGGTTATGGGTTCGGGTGGCGCAACAATATCGTAAATGGGCATCGGCTGATCGATCATGGAGGATCGTTCCAGGGATTTCATGCGCACTATGCGAGGTTCGATAATGGTCTTTCCATTGGTTTTCTGGCGAACCTCGAGTCTGCTCGTAGCAATTACATAATTAAGCGCATTGCCGGGATTATTGATCCAAATCTGATGCCTCTTGAAAAAGAAATCGAAGGGTCAGCGGCTGAGACTCAAAAGACTAAAACGGCAGTCATCGCCTTGATGGATGGTAAAAACGATCCATCGTTAAGTCCGGAAATACGCAAGGCATTTAAC
>Ga0247819_10000516_pt1 | contig 22892 bp, 19 predicted proteins | sample 13C_Xylose_Day6_FD_193428 | JGI IMG/M metagenome (GOLD analysis project Ga0247819, IMG submission 193428) | Soil microbial communities from agricultural site in Penn Yan, New York, United States - 13C_Xylose_Day6 | ecosystem: Environmental > Terrestrial > Soil > Agricultural land | place: USA...
TCTTCGCGGCGAGCCGGTTCCGGGCGTGAAGACCGGGTCGAGTCCGTCGACGTCGAGCGAGAGATACACCGGCGCATCGCCCACGACGCGTCGCGCTTCCTCGGCGATGGCCGCGGGCCCGCGCGCCTCGAACTCTTCGATGAACACCACCCGCATGCCGTTCTCGATCGAATAGCGCCAGCCTTCGTCCGAATTCTGAGCGCCGCGGATGCCGATCTGAATCGTGCGCTTCGGGTCCAGCAGGCCGGCTTCCACCGCGCGGCGAAACGGCGCGCCGTGCGTGAATTTGGAACCCTTGAAGCTGTCCCACGTATCCGTGTGGGCGTCGATGTGTACGAGCGCGATGGGCTCGTTCGGCGCCATCGCCTGGAAGATCGGATACGTGATCGAATGGTCGCCGCCCGCGCTCAGCGCGATCTTGCCCGCGGCGAAAACGGGCTCGAAAAAGCGCCGGATGTCTTCGTGCGCGCGCTCGAGATGATAGAGATCGGTAAACGGCACGTCGCCGATATCGCCGACACGGCACGCCGCGAACGGATTGAAGCGCGTCACATGGTGCGTCGTGCGGGTCATCGTCGACATGTTGCGGATTTCGCGCGGACCATAGCGCGCGCCCGGCCGCGCCGTGACGCCGCCGTCGAACGGCACGCCGGCCAGCGCGATGTCGAGCTGGGCGAGGTCCGTGCATGCCGGCACGCGCATGAAGGTGGGGATGCCGCTGAAGCGCGGCAACTGCATCTGGGTGAGATCGGTGCCGGACACGATGAGGTTTCCTAGAAGGTAGGAGGGGTGTTGATCCACAGCACGCGCGTGACCAGCTTGCCCGGATTGCGATAGCTGTGGGGCACGGTGCTCGGGAAATAGAACGAATCGCCGGGCTGCAGCAGATACAGCGTGTCGTCGAGCGTGAGTTCCAGCTCTCCTTCGATCACGTAGCCCAGCTCCTCGCCCGCGTGGCTGATTTGCTCGTCGCTGTTCGCGCGCGGTTCGATCACGTGAATGTCGCCCTGCAGGAGCTGGCCGGCGCCGGGCACGACGACCCGTTCGAGCGTGATCGCGCCACGGTTGCGGGCGCTCGGAAAGCTGACGGTCGGACGCTCGTTCGCACGCTGCACCGGCGACATGTTCACATCCGGCCCGGAGACGAGCGTGGCGATATTCGTGGCGAGCGCTATCGCGATGCGGTGCAGCGTGGCAAGCGAGGGCGTCGCGTGGCCGCCTTCCACTTTCGACAGCAGGCTTTCCGAGCAGCCTGCCTGCTCGGCGAGCGCCTTGAGCGTGAGTTGCCGCACCATGCGTGCGTGCTTCAGGCGCACGCCGAGCGAATCGCCCGGCGCGGACGCCGATGCCTGCGGGGCGGCGCGGCGGCCGGTTGCCGTGCCGCTGGCCGCCGCGGGCGCGCGCCTCGATGAAGGTTTTGTGGATGCCACCGTGAGCGATACCTGAATGTGGAAGTAAGCGGCCTACCCGAGCACCGTGAATTCGACTTCGAGCGGGTTCAGGGCGTTGATCGGAATAATATCCTGAGGGCAGGCGGACATCACGACGACGCAATCCATCACGGCCTTGATGTCCACATAGTCGCCCGCCCTGGACACGGGCGGCAGCCAGTCGATCGAATAGTCCGGCTTGATCGGAATGTTCATCCACAGGTTGAACGGCTGCGGCACCTCGCGCGCGCGCAGGCCGATCGCCTTCAGCGCGAGGCGCAAATTGTCCGAGCAATTGTCGTGGTACCCCTCGACACCGAGATTCCTGTAGCGATACAGGTCGCAGGCCGCGATCAGCGTGTCGTGCACGCCGGGGGAAGTATCGGTGACGAGTTCCGCGATCGGCCGCCGGTGGTTCGTGACGAGCGGATCGCCCGGTTGCGGGATGACCTTGTCCAGATAGGCCCGGGTATGTTCGAACGACAGGAATTCGTTCAGATGCCCGGCGTTGAAGATCCACATGTCGCAGACCTGCGTGCCGTGCGGGTTGGCGATGCGGATGGTCTGCCCCGCCTTCACGCGCACCGCGCGGCCGCAGCGCGCCGGCACGGTATAGGTCTTGCCGGGCTCGGGCATTCCGTCAGCGGAGATCGGCTCCTGCAGCGTGGCGTTCAGGCCGAGTTCGGTGCCGTTGTCGTGCGCATGAAGGTCTTCTGTGTGCGATGTGCTCATTCGTGGCTCCAGTATCAGGATTCGTTGCAGAGGGCGGCGAGCGCGTGCGCGAGGGCGCGCGTGCCCAGCACGAGGTGATCGTCGTCCGTGGCTTCGTTCGGGTTGTGGCTGATGCCGCCGCGGCTCGGCACGAACAGCATGGCGGTCGGACAATGTTTCGCGAGATACATCGCGTCGTGAAAGGCGCCGGACGTCAGCGTGAGCATGCGCCCGCCCTGTGCGGCGCACGCATCGCCGAGGTGTGCGATCAGCGCGTCGTCGAAGCGCACCGGCTCGTGTGAAAACAGCGATTCGGTCGCAACGCGATGGCGCGCTGCGCATTGCGCGAGCCGATGATCGAATGCGGCGAGCACGTCGGCGTCGGGGTGGCGGAAGTCCACGGTGAAGGTGACTTCCGACGCAATCGTATTGATCGAATTCGGCGTCACCGACCAGCGCCCGAAGGTCACGCGCGTGTGCTCGCGTCCGAGCGCCGTCGCGAAGGTTTCGATTTCGGTGGCGAGCGCGATTGCGAGCGTCATGGCGTCATGGCGCGCGTGCATCGGCGTCGTGCCCGCGTGGGCGGCGACGCCCTTGCACGTGAGCGCATACCAGCGCACGCCCTGTATGCCGCTCACGACGCCGAGCGGAACGTTCGCCAGTTCGAGCTGGGGGCCCTGTTCGATATGCAGTTCGATGAACGCATGGGCGCGATCCTGCTCGGCACGCATGGCGAGCCCGGGAAAGGTGCGGCGGTGCGCGTCGAGCGCATCGGCGAGCGTGGTGCCGGATGCGTCGGCGGCGCGGCCGTAGCGTTCGAGCAGCGCCGGGTCGACGAACGCGCTCGATCCCATCGCGCCCGGCTGAAAGCGCGTGCCTTCTTCGTTGGTCCACGCGACGACTTCGAGCGGCCGGCGCGTGCTCACGCCGGCGTCGTTCAGGGCCGCGATGCATTCGATGCCCGCAAGCACGCCATAGCAGCCGTCGAGCCTGCCGCCAGTCGGTTGCGTGTCGATGTGGCTGCCGGTCATGACCGGCGCGAGGTCTTCGGTCCCCGCGCGGCGCATGAAGAGGTTGGCGCAGGCGTCGGTTGTCACCGTGCATCCCAGCGCATAGGCGCGCTCGATCAGATGGCGGCGCGCCTTGAAATCGGTTGCGGAGAGCGCGGGGCGGTCCACGCCGTGGTCCGGGCGCGTGCCGAATGCGGCGAGCGCCTCGATGGATGCGAGCAGGCGAGCCGGGCTGACGTGTCCCGAGGCGAGGCGCGCGGCCTCGTCCGTGCGATGCGGTGTCATGCTGCCTTTCCTGTCGTGGCGCCGGAAACGGGCGCGCTCGTCTGAAGCGCGGTGTCGGCGGAAGTGCCGCTGGAAAGCGGGAGACTCCGGTCGAACCACGGTTTGAGGAACTGCTGGAGCCGTGTCGTGCGCGTGTTGCCGAAGAGTTGCGCGGGCGGGCCCGCTTCGACGATCTGACCCGCTTCCATGAACACCACCTTGTCGGAGATCTTCGCGGCGAAGCTCATTTCGTGCGTGACCATCACCATCGTCATGCCCTCCTGCGCAAGCGAGCGGATCACGCTCAGCACCTCCTCGACCAGTTCGGGATCGAGCGCGGAAGTGGGTTCATCGAGCAGCATCACTTCCGGTTCGATGGCGAGCGCGCGTGCAATGCCCACGCGCTGCTGCTGGCCGCCGCTCAGCCGGGACGGATAGGCATCCGCCTTCTGCGCGAGGCCGACGCGCCCGAGCGCCGCGAGCGCCAGCCGCCGCGCTTCGTTCTTGCCGATCTTCTTCGACAGCACGAGCGGCGCGGCCACGTTCGCGAGCACGGTCATGTGCGGCCACAGGTTGAACTGCTGGAAGACCATCGCGACCGGGCGGCGCACTTCGGCGATAGAGGCTTCGCTGTCGCGGTCGCGCGGCGTGCGGCCCGCCGACCGGTAGCCGAGCAGCTGACCCTTGATCCAGACTTCCCCTTCGTCGTATGGTTCGAGGAAGTTCATGCAGCGCAGCGCTGTCGTCTTGCCCGAGCCGGAGGGGCCGATCAGCGTGACGATCTCGCCGCGCATCACGTCGAGGTCGATGCCTTTGAGCACGCGCGCCGCGCCATACGACTTGCCCACGGCGCGAAGCTGGATGACGGGTAGAGCACTCATGACGTTGTCCGCAGAAAGGGGATCAGCTTCGCCGCGCGCTCCGCGAGCAGCGCGACGGACTGGGTCAGAAGCCAGTAGCACACGATCAGCATCGCGTACGGCACGATGTATGTATAGGTCGAGGCGACGATATCGCTTGCAGTCATCGTAAGCTCGGGCACGGTGATGATCGACGCCACCGCGCTTTCCTTGATCACGAGAATCACCTGGTTGGCGAGCAGCGGCAGCGCGAACGCGACGGCCTGAGGCAGCTCGATCGTGCGGAACGCGGCCCACCGGCCGATGCCGAAGGCACGCACGGCTTCCATCTGGCCGCGCGGAATGCTTGCCCAGCCCGCGCGAAAGATTTCGGCGAAGTAGGCGGCCGAATAGAACGCGAGCGAGACGATTGTCGCCTGCACCGCTGTCATCGTCAGGCCGACCACAGCGAGGCCGAAGTACACGATCATGAGCTGGGACAGATAAGGCATGCCGCGCACGATCCACACATACGCGCGGTACGGCCAGGCGAGCGCGCCCGGAAAGCGCAGCCGCAGCAGGTTGAGCACGAAGCCGCCCGCCATGCCGAGCATCGCGGCGAGGAGGCTCACCTCGAGCGTGACGAGCATCGCTGCGGCAAAGCGCGGTATGAGCGTGGTGAAGGCATCCATGCATGTGTCTCCGTGTCAGGCGCGCTTCGCGATGCGGCGCTCGTAGCCGTGCGCGGCGAGCGAAAGCAGCGTCGTGATCGCCAGATAGAAGCATGCGGCGAGCGTATAGACTTCGAGCGGCCGGTAGGTGGACGAGGCGAGCTGCTGCCCGACGCGCGTCAGGTCGGTGACCGCGATCACCGAGATTACCGCCGATGCCTTGACGATGTCGATCATCTCCGAGACGAGCGCCGGCAGCGTCGCGGCGATCACCTGCGGAACCTCGATGTGCCAGAGCGTCTGACGGCGCGTGAGGTTGAAAGTGCGCGCCGCTTCGATCTGCCCGCGCGGGATCGAACGGAAGCCCGCGCCCAGAATCTGCGACTGGTACGCCGCGGTATTGAGCGACAGTCCCACCGCCGCCGCGACGGCCCCCGGCAACGCGAGACCGAGCGCGGACGGCACGTAGTAGAACACCAGCAGTTGCGCAAGTACCGGCGTGCCGCGAAACACGCTCACGTAGACGCGCGCCGTCGTGGCCATCAGGCGGCTGTCGCTCGCGGACATCGTGTAGATGAAGATGCCCGCGAAGAAGCCGCAGACCACCGCGACCGCCGAAAGCCACAGCGTCGTCAGCGCGCCGTCCAGCAGTTGCGGCAGATAGCCGATGCAGCGGGTGAGCAGGTCGGGAGCGTTCATGTCGCCTCGCGGGTCGTATGGCGCGCCGTTACATGGTGGGTTCGGGCACGGCGTCGGCGGGGACGTCCATCGTCGTGCCGAACCACTTCTGCTGCAGCTTCTTCATGGTGCCGTCGCGGTTCGCGCGCGCGATGCCGTCGCTGAACAGCTTGGCAAGCGCCGCGCTGTCCGCGTCCTTGCGCGCGACCCAGGCGAAGTAGCTCTTCGGGCCGATCGTCTGCGGCATCACCACGAACACGCCCGGGCGCGCCTTCATCAGCGGTCCCAGGTTGGCCACCGACTGCGCGACGGCGTCGAGGCGTCCGACGGCGAGATCGGCGTACGCCTCGTCGAACGCGACGTATTGCCTGATCTGCTTGATGCCCGGGCCGCCTGCGTCCTTGAGCTTCTTGTCGAGCGACATCAGGGCCTGAAGCTGCGCGGAACCGGTCTGCGAGCCGACGACCTTGCCGTTCAGATCGTCTGGCGACTTGATCGAGGTTTCGTTCGCGCGCAGCAGCACGCCGGTGGTCGCATCCGCGACGGGCACGGTGAACGCGAAATGGCTTGCGCGGTCTTTGTTGACGGTGACGGCCGTGACGACGATATCGAAGCGCTTCGCGTCCAGCCCGGGCAGCAAGCCCTGGAACGGCAGATCGAGTTGCTTGACCTTCACGTCGGGCAGCGACTTCAGCACGTATTGCATCAGGTCGGCGTCGTAGCCGACGATCTTGCCGTTCTCGATGTATTCGAACGGCGCATAACGCGCCTCCGTGGCGATGGTGATTTCCTTGTTCGACTTGACACGGGCCAGCAGGTCGTTGCCCTGCGACCAGCCGGGGGCGGATGCGCACAGCGCGAGCGCGCCGGCCAGCGACAGGATCATGGTGCGGAAAGGCATGTGCATGAGTGCTCCCTTGAGGGCGTTGCGCCGCGAGAAAGGTTTGTGAATATGAGTCAAGTAACTTGAACGACATTCACTAAGCATGAGTCATGCCATGTGCCGGTTCGGGATCGGCGGGCGTTCGAGCGGGCCGGGACGCACCAACATCCGGCATGCGATGCAGTCCGCGCACCCGTTGTGTGCCGCCTGCACCTCGCGGGAGAAGTCGAGACCGCCGACGGCGGGCCGCCCGTCTCCTGGCGCTCGACGGCGCTTCCGTGCTGGTACGTGATCCCGCACGTCAAAGCGATCCAGGAAGCTTCATGGAGGCGGACGAAGGCGAGCGATTTCGTCGCGACAATCGAAGGCAGGACCCGCACCATGTGCGAGATCCCGGAGAGCCCGGCGAAGGTCAAGTGTCTGCTGGCGCCAGGCGTCGTCTGACGCACGGGCCGCACGATGACGGGCCTTGCGGTTCCCGCCAGCCGCGTTGCTCAGAGGGGGCGGGCGCGCCGCACGAAGAACAGCGCGGTGCCGACGGTCATCAGCAGAGTGCCGAAGAAGCGGTTCTGCATGCGCAAAGCCCGCTCGCTTCGCAGGACATGGCGCATTGCGCTCGCAGCGTACGCATACGCATGCATGACGAGCATGTCGATGATGCACATGGTCGCGGCCATGACGGCCAGCTGTGGGACGAGTGGCCGGTCTGCGGCGATGAACTGCGGCAGCACCGCGACCATGAAGACGATGCCCTTGGGGTTGGTCGCGTTTGTCACGAGCCCGGTCGCGCAGCGCTTGCGCCATGATCCGGCGGGTTGAACCTGCGCCGGGGCGTCTGGCGCTGTCCCTTTCGAGCGCCATTGGCTCAGGCCGACATAGATCAGATACGCGGCGCCGCAGAGCTTGACCGCGAAGAAGGCCCACACCGAGGCAAGCAGCAGCGAGCCTACGCCAGCCCCCGCAACGAGCAGGATGAACGCCAGTCCCATCTCGAGCCCGGCGATGGTCGCCGTGGTCTTCCTTACGCCGTACGACAGGCCGTGACTCATCGACAGCACCACGCCCGCGCCCGGCGATATCGCGATCGCACAGCACGCGATCACATAGGTGACCCAGAGATGGAGTTGCATGACGGTGATCCTCGGGAAGAGGGTTTATCGACGCCTCGCAATCACACATGGAGGCACTCGCGTTTTCGCGTATCGTCCGCGCTGGTCAGCGAGTTCTGTGCAACTGCTGCCACCGCTTCGGGGGTTCGCCCGTGACCTGCCTGAAGACCCGCGTGAAGTGACTCTGCGCGGCGAAACCGCAGGATCGCGCGATCTGCGTCAGCGGCTGGTCGCCGTGCCGGATCAGTTCCATCGCCCTCTCGATGCGCCTCGCCATCAGCCAGCGATGCGGCGTCACGCCGACCTCTTCACGAAAGGCACGGGTAAAGTGCCGCACACTGAGTCCCGCCGCTTCCGACAGCGTGACGATGTCGATCTCTTCATGAAGGTGCGCATCGACGAATTCGTGGACGCGCTTCAGGCGCCACGCGGCAAGCGTGATATGCCGCGCAGGCCGCTCCTCGATCCCGGCGCGCTGCAGAACATGCGACACGAGCGTGGTCATCGCTCCGTCCACCAGCAGGCGGTCCGTTGCGTTGCCCGCGAGCGACGCGTGCCACAGGCACAGCATCAGTTGCTGCACGAGTTGATCTTCCCATGTGCACTGCGCGAGCGGACGAAGCGCGCCGGTCGGGTCGTCGGGCATGGCGGCGCCCAGAATGCGCCGAAGCGTGCTCGACGGAATGGTCAACAGCAGAAGATTGCGCCGGCCCCTGACCCGCCAGCGGCTTTCTACCCCGGCGGGCAGCACGAGAATGCGGCCCGGCACCGCTGAATCGTTACGCCAGCCGTCGCCCATGTCCCATGACCAGCGATTCTCGGCCGACGCGGAAAGCGGCATGGCCAGTACACATTCGGGAACGTCCGGATCGCTGAAGTCATGATCGGTCTGTTCGACTTCGATCATCCGAAAGGGCGTCCGGCCCCGCACGTCGCGATGCTCCTGACGGAAGACGGAGTACGCCGATTCGCGATAGAAGTCCGCGTAATGTGACCACTGATGTTTTTCAACCATAACGCTTGCCGAGCCTCGAGGACGCCGGGGAGGGCACCCTTTGACGCGAGCGGTGCGGACTTTCCCGGTTCAGCCGGAGAAGAACGGCGATCCTGCATCGACCGCACCCTCTCTTCGTCTGATTTCACACAGCATTTAACTTCCTGACCAAAGCATCGCAGCGGACCTGCTTTAACGCCTTTCGTGCCGGTGCCGAATGCCATTGATGCAACGTGTTCCTGAATCGCGCATGAGCAGCGAGTGGATCGGCGCATCGTTTCCGGACTTTACATTGAACGGCGATCGTTGACATTCATGCCGACTTTCAAGCCTTGTCCGGAACGGACACGGCTTGCTCATAACCGTCGTGGCGTGCATGCGCGTGGACCCGAAGCATGGGGTAACGAGGAATACCTGTCCCGATGACGCGTTCTATCAAGAGCGTCATGCTGCATCGATGGACGAACCATTCGGGCGCAGCATCGCAGCCGCGCAGTTGCCGCGGTCGTCCCTTATCCCAACATAGTGCGGCACGTGAACATGAAAGTATCCGAAATAGACGAATCCATCGCTCAATACATATCGATGTGGAAGGTTCTTGCCGGCGACCGCCCGGGCGCGGACCTGACGGATCGCAACGGACTGTCCGTGTGCTGGGCCGACAGCCCGTTTCCCTTCTGGAACGCCCTCTTCGTGCCCGATCCGATCTCCAGCGCCGAAGTGCTCATGCAGCGGCTCGAAGCATCGGCGGCGTACATGCGGTCGAAGAAGCACGGAGGCTTTCTCTATCTTTGCGAAGACTACCTGAGCGAAACAGCGATGAGCTGTCTCGACGCAGCTGTCAAGGAAGCCGGCCTCGACTTCGCACTCGATATCTTCGGCATGGCCGGCGAGATGCTTCCATATTCACCGCCTGCGCCGCGCTCCTCGCTGGAGTTCGTGCGCGTGACGGACGAAGCGGCGCTGCAACAGTATGGCGAGATCAATGCGCAGGGCTATGGCTTTCCCGACGAAAGCGGCCGCGCGGGTCTGGCGGGATCGACGTTCTGGAAGACGACTGCATACAGCTTCATCGGGTACGAGCGTGGGGAGGCGGTTTCGACCGCATCGGCGATCGTCAACCAGGGGCAGCTCTATCTCGCGCTCGTCGCAACGAGACCGCATGCACAAAGAAAGGGATACGGCGAGGCGACGGTACGCCACGCCCTGCAGGCAGCTCATGAAGCGACCGGCCTGACCCGCACGAGCCTGCATGCCACGCATGCGGGCATGCCTGTCTATGAGCGCGCCGGTTATCACCGGACCACGCGCTTTCTGACCTACGGGCTTGCTCGGTGATGTAGCGCAGCCGGAGGGGCGTACCGTGTTTCGATGCGATGGCCGCCCGGCCATGACAGCGCGTGTCGCTTTCGCCTGTCCCGCTGCCGGCTATCGGCGCAACTCAGTCGGCCCTGCGCCGTGAGGAAATCGCGGACGCCGTGGATATCACCAGATCCGCGAACCGCTTTTCGTCGCGGTCCGCGTGCCAGCGCGGCCGTGCGAGTTCGTGATGGCGGCGGCGGTCGAAATATTCGTCTTCCGTGTGCGCGTAACCTTGCTTGCGGATCGCTTCGATCCGCTCCTTGATCTTGCGCGGCTGAAAAGCGGTGGCCGCGGTATAGGCGACGAGGTTCGTGCGCGCAAGGACGTCGGGTCAGCACGGTCATCGCCTTCTCTACCGACCGCACGTAGAGCGAAGACGACGTCGTCGGATCGGCAATCGTTTCAGCCGGTCCGGCGGGCTCGCGCTTTTTCTGTCGACCCGTCTCGCGTGGGCGGGGAGCGCCTCGAAGCTCGTCTCGTCGTGCGTCCTGAACGCTAACGGTGCATGCACGCACCGCGGGCGTGCACGGCGAAGAGCACGGGCGAATCCCCATGCTTCATGCGACACCGCGCCTGACGCCAAGCCGGTCCGCCATGACGCCGCGCGGGCAATGAACGCGGGCAGGAAGACAGTGCCGCGCATCGCCTGCGATGCACCTGCTCCCAGTTATTGGCACGCCGATTGCTTGAAGCCACGTACTGACACGCCATGTGTGGCGTGCATCGATAGCACCATTTGAGCCGGCCGGGACAAAGGCGTCCCGGCCGGCACCGGCCAAGGAAGCCCGAAACCAGCTCGTCTGGTTTCGGGCTTTTTTTGTCTCGCGTTTTTGTCGTCCGTGCCGCGGCGAGCTTCGCGTGAATCACGCGCGGGATCGCGAGCAACGCAGGCGACGCACGGATTTCCTTCAAACCCCAGGCTGATTGATCACAGTGAAAAAACCTTCCTCCTTTCGTAATGCCCGCGGTGCGACGGCGCTCGCGCTGCTTCTTTCGCTCGCCGCGACGACCCACGCAGCCCTCGCCGCCGACCCCGTCAAGATCGGTGTTCCTGTCGGCCTGAGCGGCGCGAACAGCGTGGTCGCGCCATCGGTCGTGCAGGCCGCGCAACTGGCGGTCGAAGAGATCAACGCGAAAGGCGGCATCCTCGGCCGCCAGGTGAGCCTGGAAGTGGCCGACGACGGCAGCGGCGCGGCCGGCGCGCAGAAAGCATTCGATTCGCTCATCTTCGACAAGAAGGTCAACGCGCTGATTTCGATGGAAACCAGCGCGGCCCGCAATGCGGGCCTGCCGATCGTGACGCGCGGCAAGGTGCCGTTCATCTACACGTCGTTCTACGAGGGACGCTCGTGCAACCGCTATATGTATGTCGACGCGTGGGTGCCGGACCAGCAGGTCGCGCCGATCGTCGATTACTTCATGAAGCAGCAGAAGGCGAAGACGTTCTTCCTGATCGGCAGCGACTACGCATTCGGCCGCGGCATGCTCGACTTCACGAAGTCGTACATCGAGAAGCAGGGCGGCAAGGTGGTCGGCAACGAGTATCTGCCGATGGACGGCTCCGACTGGACGTCGATCATCAGCAAGCTGCAGGCGGCGAAGCCCGATGCGATCATCACGTCGACGGCCGGCGGCGCGCCGAACGTCACGCTCACGAAGCAGCTCCGCGCGGCGGGCGTGAAGGTGCCTTACGGCAACCTGGCCGTCGACGAGGGCACGGCGAAGAGCATGGGCGCGGATGCCCAGGGCATCTACATCTCGGGTTCGTACGTGACCAATATCGACACGCCCGCGAACCGCACCTTCCTCGCCGCGATGGAAAAGCGCTTCGGCAAGGACCTGAAGACGCCGAACGACCTCTCAGTGCCCGAATACGAAGCGGTCTACCTGTACAAGGCGGCGGTCGAAAAGGCGGGGACGTTCGATACCGCCAAGGTGATCCCGGCACTCGCGCAGGTATCGTTCGACGGCCCGCGCGGCAAGATCCAGATGAACAAGCAGCGCCATACGCCGCTCACGATGTACCTCGGTCAGGTGCAGGCGGACGGTTCGGTGAAGGTGATCGAATCGTTCAGGAACGTCGATCCGGGCGCGCAATGTCCGGCGCTCAAGTGAGCGCTGCCTGGGAGTCGTGGCAATGCTGAACCTCGGTCTGGACGTCGCCACCACGGCGGCGATCCTGTTCATCGTGTCGGCGGGGCTGCTGATGGTCTTCGGCGTGATGAAGATCATCAACTTCTCGCACGGCGCATTTCTCACGGTGGGCGGTTATGCGAGCGTGATCGTCGCGCACCTCGGGCTCGCGTGGTGGTGGGGCGTGCCGTTCGCACTCGCGATCGGCTTCGTGCTCGGCATCGCAGTGGAGCGCTTCATCGTGCGCCCGCTCTATGCGCGCCCGCTCGACGCGATTCTCGCCACGTGGGGCCTCGGCATCATCGTCGGGCAGATCGTGACGCTGATCTTCGGGCGCGGCGTGCAGATGGTCGCGAGCCCGGTCGAGGGCGCGATCCCGCTCTTCGGCGTGCAGTACTCGGCGTACCGGCTGATCCTGATCGGCGTGGCGCTCGTGATCGCGCTCGCGCTTGGCTGGCTGCTCAACGGCACGCGGCTCGGCTTGCAGACGCGCGCCGTCATCATGAACGAGGCGCTCGCGCGCGGCCTCGGCATCAGCAGTTCGCGCGTGCGCTTCATGACCTTCTGCACCGGCGCCGCGCTGGCGTCGGCGGCAGGCTGCCTGATCACGCCGCTCGCAAGCGTCGATCCGAACATGGGCGTGCCGTGGATCGTCGGCGCGTTCATGCTCGTGCTGGTCTCCGGGTCGTCGCTCCTGAGCCTCGCCGTGGCGAGCATCGTGCTGGGCGGCGCGCAGGTGCTCGTCAGCACCTTCGTCAACCCCGTGCTCGGCGGCCTCACGATCGCCGTGCTCGCGGCATTGCTGTTGCGTTTCCGACCGGAGGGGTTTGCTCGTGGCTGATTCCGCTTACGCATTGCGGGCTTCGGCCGCTTCCCCGTGGCGCCGGGCGCTGCTCGCGGGCGGCGTTGCGCTCGTGCTGCTTGCCGTCTGCAGCGTGGTGCTGCCGACCTTCCTCGTCAACAACCTGATCCGTGCGTTCCTCTACGCGGCCGTGGCGCTGACGGTCGATCTGCTCTGGGGCTACACGGGCATCCTCACGTTCGGACAGTCGGCGTTCTTCGGCATCGGCGCCTATGCGGCCGGGCTCATCTTCACGCACGCGGGCTTCTCGCTGCCGCTCGCGGCGGGGGCGCTCGTCGCGGGCATCGGCGCGGCGTGGCTGGTCTCGCGCGCGGTCGGCTGGCTCGCCTTCTACCATGGCGCCTCGCCTCTCTATGCGTCGGTCGTGACGCTCGTGCTGCCGATCGTCCTCGTGCAGGGCATCTATTCGGGCGGGGAATTCACCGGGTCGAGCAGCGGGCTGTCAGGGTTCGACAGTTTCGATATTCCGCTCGAAGCGTGGTTCTTCATCGCCGGCGCGTTCCTGATCTGTCTCGCCGTCACGGCATGGATGTTCGTGCGCAGCGACGCGGGGCGGCTGCTCGTGGCGATCCGCGAGAACGAGGCGCGCTGCGAGTATCTCGGCATCGACGTGTCCCGCTACAAGGCGCGTCTCATGGACACGTGCGCCGTGATCGCCGCATTCGCAGGCTTTCTGTTCGCGTGCGTGCAGATGGTGGTTGCGCCGGAGTACGCCGGCTTCGTCTTCGGCACGGAGCTGGTGATCTGGGTGGCGCTGGGCGGGCGCGGCTCGCTCATCGGGCCGATCGCCGGCACCATGCTGATCGACGTCGGCAGCGCGTATCTCAGCGGGAACCTTCCGTATGTCTGGACGTTGCTGGTGGGTGTCGCGTTCGTGGTGGTGATCGTCGCGATGCCGCGCGGGCTCGCACCGGTGGTCGCCATCGGCGCACGCCGCGCGCTGCCGCGGCGCAGGCGGGCTGACGCGGAGCCGGTCGTGTTCGCGGTGGCGAAGGCGCGTGAACATGGCGGCGCCGAAGAGGCGCGGCCGGCGCTCTCGATCAGGGGCGTGCAGAAGCACTTCGGAAGCCTCAAGGTGCTCGACGGCATCAGCTTCGACGCCCGCGCCGGCGAACTGCTGAGCCTGATCGGGCCGAACGGCGCGGGCAAGAGCACGCTGATGCGCTGCATTGCCGATGGCGCGGAACGCTCGGCGGGCAGCGTCGAAATCGGCGGCACCGATATCCGCACGCTCGCGCCGTACGACTGTGTGGCGCTTGGCATCGGGCGCAAGTTCCAGACGGCGACCGTGTTCGAATCGCTCACCGTGGCAGAGGCGCTGCGCATTGCGCGGCATCGGGTGGCGCCGCCGTCGAAATGGCAACGCAGCCCGGTGCTCGAACTTCCGCAGCCGGCGCTCGACGTGCTGCGGCTCACGGGTCTCGACCGCATGCCCGGGCGCGAGTGCCGCTACCTCTCGCACGGGCAGAAGCAGGCGCTCGAACTGGCGATGGTGCTGGCGCTCGAGCCGCGCACCGTGCTTCTCGACGAGCCCACGGCGGGTCTCACGAAGCAGGAGCGCACGCAGATCGGCGAGATCTTCGTGGCCTTGTCGTCGCGATACCGCATGTGCCTCCTGCTCGTCGAGCACGACCTGGAGTTCGTTCAGCAGATCAGCTCGCGAATCATCGTGCTGCATCAGGGGCGCATCGTGATGGACGGCGGCGTGGACGAAGTAGTGAATTCCGAACTCGTGCGCTCGGTGTACGCGGGCGAGTCGCATGCGGCCGCCGGCACGCAAGAGGAGGGCCGCGCATGAATGCTCCGGCTATCGTGCAGGTCGATGCGCTCAAGAGCGGCTACGGCGAGGCGATGGTGCTCAAGGGCCTCGACTTGAGGCTCGCGCGCGGCGAGGTCATGGCGATCCTCGGCAAGAACGGCATGGGCAAATCGACGTTGCTCAAGACGCTGATGGGCTACATCCGCCCGGCGGAAGGCGAGGTCGCGCTGTTCGGCGAACGGACCACCGGCATGCCGCCCAATCGCATCGCGCGTCGCGACGTTGCCTACATTCCGCAGGAAAAGGCGCTGTTTCAGGACCTCACCGTCGAGGAAAACCTGAAGCTCGCGCTGCTGCGCGACCGCGATTTCAAGGCGCTGTTCGCGCGTATCGACGACCTCTTTCCATTTCTGAAGGACCGCCTCAGGCAGAAGGCCGGCACGCTCTCGGGCGGCGAGCAGAAGATGCTGCTGGTGGCGCGCGCGCTGATCCGTCAGCCGAAGCTGATCCTGATCGACGAGATCACGGAAGGAATGCAGCCGTCGGTGATCGAGCGGCTGGTGGGCATCCTGATCCGCGAACGCGACACGGCCGGCACGACGATGCTGCTCGTCGAGCAGCACGTGCGCTTCGCGTTCGCGGTTGCCAACCGCTACGCCGTGCTCGAACTCGGTGAGATTCCCGCGTCGGGCGAGACGGCTGAACCGTCGGCGCAGGCGACGGTCTCGCGGTTCCTGTCGCTCTGACCGTGTCGCTCGAACCTTTTCGCCGTAACTCCAGGAGTGAGTCGCCATGACTTTTTCGATCGTCGCAAGGTGCGCGCGTACGGGTGAGCTGGGCGTCGCGGTGAGCACGGCGGTGCCGGCCGTCGGCGCGATGTGCCCGTATCTGCGCGCAGGCGTCGGGGCCGTCTCGACGCAATCGTGGGTCAATCCCTATCTGGCGCTGAACGCGCTCGACCTGCTCGAACGCGGCGCCAGCGCGCAAAGCGCCCTCGAACAGGTGCTGGAAGGCGATCCGGCCGCGGCGCTGAGGCAGCTTGGCATCGTGGACCGGCACGGGTATACCGCGACCTGGACCGGGTCGCAGTGCACCGGCTGGGCCGGCCAGCGGACGGGTGCGTCGTTCACGATCCAGGGCAATATGCTGACGAGCCCGGCCACGCTCGATGCGATGCAGGCGGCGTTCGAATCGAGCGCGCAATGCGCGCTCGAGGAACGTCTGATGCGCGCGCTCGAAGCGGGGCAGATGAACGGCGGCGACAAGCGCGGCCGCCAATCGGCGGCGCTGAAGGTGATGGGCGACGAAGCCTACGCGCAACTCGACCTGCGGGTCGACGAGCACCCCGATCCGGTGGCGGAGCTGCGTCGCGTATTCGGCGTGGCGCAGCGTCAGCTGACGCCCTTCGTGCAGGCCATGCCGACGCGCGACGACCCGGGGCGCGCGCCGTCAGCCGATGTCACCGCACTGCTGCTCACGCCACCGCCGATGCGGCCCGGCGCGAGCGATGAAGAGGCGGCGCGCGATGCGCGTGTGCTTCGCGAATGGGTGGGCGTCGCGTTCGCCTCCGACCGCTCCGCGCACAACCTGACGACGTACCGTTCGATCCTCGCGGAGATTACGAAGCTGCGCGAACTCGACTTGTCGGCGACGCATCCGGCCGTGATCTTCGACCCCGCGCGGGCCTATGGCGCGCGCCCCGGCGGGAGCGGCGAATGAGCGACGATCTCACCGCGCTCGCCGGGCGCATCGCATCGGGGGAGGTGTCGCCGGTCGGGGTCATGGAGGCGCTGCTCACGCGCATCCGCGCACTCGACCCCGAGATCGAAGCCTACGAATGCGTGAATCCCGCTGCGCTCGACGAAGCCCGCCGCTGTGCCGACGAACTGCGGCGCGGCGAACGGCGCGGTCTGCTGCACGGCGTGCCGGTTGCGGTAAAGGACAACTATCTCACCGCCGACATGCCGACCACCGCCGGCAGCCGCGCGCCGGGATACCGGTTTGCGCGCGAAGACTCCGCGGCCGTCGCGCGCCTGCGCTCGGCGGGCGCCATCGTGATCGGCAAGACGCGCACGCACGAGTTCGCATGGGGCACCGAGACGCCTCCCACGCGCAACCCCTGGGACCCGTCGCGCATTCCCGGCGGGTCGAGCGGCGGCTCGGGCGCCGCGCTTGCGGCGCGCCTCGCGTATGGCGCGCTCGGCTCGGACACCGGCGGCTCGATCCGCATTCCCGCGAGCCTCTGCGGCGTGGTCGGCCTGAAGCCGACTTTCGGCCGGGTCAGCCGGACCGGGATCGTGCCGCACAGCTGGTCGCTCGATCACGCGGGGCCGCTCGCGCTTTCGGTGCGTGACGCCGCGCTCATGCTCAACGTGCTGGCCGGTCACGACCCGCTCGATGCGGGCAGCGCCGACGTGCCCGTACCCGACTACACGGCGTCGCTCGACGGCGGCATCGAAGGCATGCGCATCGGCGTGTGCCGCAATCATTTCTTCGGCCGCAACGAAGGGGAGGTCGAAGCGCTGGTGGAGCGCGCGATCGACGATCTCGCCGCGCTGGGCGCGCAGGTGATCGATTTCGAAGTGCCCGGCCTGCAGTACGGTCTCGGCGCGATCTTCGCGATCGAGCTGGCTTCGTCGAGCGCTTACCACGACCTCGGCCTGCAGCGCGGCGCCACTGCCGCGATGGCCGACGACGTGCGCACGCTCGTCGAAATCGGCAGGCTGGTGTCGGCGTCGGACTATCTGAAGGGGGAGCAGTTGCGCGCCCGGCTCATCGATGATTTCAAGGCCGTGTTCGAACGCGTCGATGTCGTGGTGACGCCGGCGTCGCCGGTGACGGCCTGGCAGCGCGGCCAGGCGAGCGTGGTGACCGGCGGCGTTGAAGAAAGCCCGCTCGCGGCCTCGTGGCGGCTCACCTATCCATTCAATCTGACGGGGCTGCCCGCGCTGTCGCTGCCTTGCGGTTTCGATTCACGCGGACTCCCCGTGGGCTTGCAGATCGCCGGCAAGCCATTCGACGAAGCGACGGTGCTGCGCGTCGCGCATGCCTATGAGGGCGTGCACCACTGGAACGCGGCGCTGCCGCCGATCGCGAAAGGAATTCAGTCATGACGGACGGCAACGAAAGCAGGGTGGGCGTGGCGTGCATCCAGATGCAGCCGGAGATCGGCGCGAAGGCGCGCAACGTGGCGCATTCGGTCGGGCTGATCGAAGAGGCGCATGCGCGCGGGGCGCGCCTGATCGTGCTGCCGGAACTGTGCAACTCGGGGTACGTGTTCGAGTCGCGGGAAGAGGCTTTCGCGCTTTCCGAGCGCCTAGCCGACGGCAGCACGATCGGAACCTGGGCAGCCGTCGCGGCTCGTCTCGGGGTCACGCTGGTTGCCGGTTTCGCCGAGCGCGACGGCGACGCGCTCTACAACGCGGCCGCCGTGATCGGCCCGGGCGGGGTGCTGGGCGGCTATCGGAAGGTGCATCTGTGGGGCGCGGAAAACCTGTACTTCGAGGCGGGCAATCTCGGCATGCCGGTGTTTCACACACCGTTTGGCCGTATCGCGTGCGCGATCTGCTACGACATCTGGTTTCCCGAAGTCTTCCGCATGGCTTCGGGCGGCGGCGCCGACATCCTGTGCGTGCCGACCAACTGGGTGCCGATGCCCGCGCAGCGGCCGGAGCTGCCCGTGATGGCCAACGTTCTCGCGATGGGCGGCGCGCATTCGAACGGCATGTTCGTGGCGGCGGCGGACCGGGTCGGCACCGAGCGCGGCCAGCCGTTCCTTGGATGCAGCCTGATCGTCGATTCGCAGGGCTGGCCGGTTGCCGGCCCCGCCAGCGCGACCGATGAAGCGATCCTCGTCGCCGGGGTGAACCTGTCCGACGCCCGGCGCAACCGCCAGCTGAACGCGTTCAATCACGTATTGCGGGACCGGCGGCCGGACGTCTACTGATGCTTGCAGCAGGCGGGCAGGCGCTGTTCGGCCTGCTCGTGGAGAGGCAGGCCGCCGATTCGCAGATCCGCTCGCTTCGGCAGTTCATGCCGGATGAACTTCATGCCGCCCGCCTTCGCGTCACGCGCGCATATGAGCCAGCGCAACATTTAGCGCGCGTTCTTCAGCGAATGCGGCATCAGTCGCATGGCGCTGCTGAACGACGCCCGGACGTCCAGATCACGAGGATCGCGCGCCGTCGCGGTTTCGATGCCTCGGATGCGCTGCGCCATCGCTCCCGCCGGTGGTTGCGCACCGTTCCGCACGATGGCCCCAGCCGCTTCAGGGCGGTTCAGGCCGGGCGGGCACGCAGTCGCGAACGTACGTGCGCTGCGCGACGAGCGGGCGCGGCGTCCGGAGCGTGCTCCGACGCCGTGCGCGCGAAAATACCGGCGTTGCGCAGCCACCCGCACCGGTCTGGCCGAATTCTTGCTGCCCGCGCGGGCGCCCGGTATTTTCCAAACTGTGGGCGGCGCGCAACTCCCGCGCATCTTGCCAGCTTGTTCTTTGCATTCTCCGCGCTAGACTACTAAACGGGCAAAAGGAAGCCGTCACGCAGGCCTCGGGGAGATGGTCATGAACCGGCCGCTGGAAAGAATCGTCCCTCGTTCGATCGGCGTCGCGCAGGCGTGGCGGCGCTTCGAATGGCTGCTGATCGCGGTGTGTCTGGCCGTGTGCGTGATCGCCGCGCTCATGGTGCGGGAGGAATTCCAGACTTCGCAGCGGCAGGCGCGCTATTTCTCGGAACTCGGGCGCGACGTGGGTTTTACCGTCGGCGACGGCCCGAGCACCAGCATCCGCTATCCCGCGGCGGGCCCCTACGACTTGCGTCTTGGCTATGCGTTGCTGCCGTCGTTTCAGGAACGGCTGACCGCGCGCGGCTTCACCGTCACCGCGCAGGCACGCACCTCAGCGACCATGGCGACGCTGGCGGACAAGGGCCTCTTTCTTCCATACGAGGAAAAGGACCGGGCAGGGCTGCTGCTCCTCGATTCGCGCGGCACCGAGCTTTTCAATGCGCAGCATCCGCGTCTCGTCTACGACAATTTCGATGCAATTCCCACGCTCGTCGTGGCGGCGCTGCTCTTCATCGAGGACCGCAACCTGCTGGATGCAAGCCAGCCGAACCGCAATCCGGCAATCGACTGGGGGCGCTTCTCCCGCGCGCTCGTCGATCAGGGCGTGCGCGTCTTCGACGCGCATCAGCCGCAGCCGGGCGGCAGCACGCTCGCCACGCAGATCGAGAAGTTCAGGCATTCGGCGGGCGGGCGCACCGCCACGCCGCCGGAGAAGCTGCGCCAGATCGCGTCCGCATCGGTGCGGGCCTACCTGAGCGGGCCGCAGACGATGCCCGCGCGCCGCGAGATCGTGGTGCGCTATCTCAACTCGGTGCCGCTCGCGGCGAAGCCCGGCATGGGCGAGATCAGCGGGATCGGCGACGGCATGTCCGCATGGTACGGACGCGATTTCGACGAGTTCAACGACATCCTGAACGCCGCGCGCACGGCCGAAACACTCGACGCCCAGGCGCTGGCGTTCAAGCAGGTCCTCTCCCTGATGATCGCGCAGCGTGCGCCGTCCCGCTTCCTGCGAGCGGACAACCCCGAACTCGATCGCCTGACGAACAGCTATCTGCGCCTGCTCGCGGTCAACGGCATCGTTCCTTCTGCGCTGCGCGATGCCGCGCTCGCCGTGCGGCTCGAACTGAACCGCACGCCTGTCGTGCATTCGCCCGTGTCGTACGTCACGCGCAAGGCCGTGACCGCGCTGCGCGCGAACCTGATGGCGACGCTGGGCGTCGGCAGTTTCTACGACCTCGACCGCCTCGACCTGACCGCCACCGCGACGCTCGACAACGCCGTCCAGCAGGCGGTGAACGAACGGCTCGCGAGCGCGACCACGCGCGACGGCGCGCGCGCAGCGGGCCTGTACGGCTATCACATGCTGCGCGACAAGGACGATCCGTCGAGGATCACGTACAGCTTCACGCTCTTCGAACGCCGCGACGGCGCGAACCTCGTGCGCGTGCAGACCGACAGCGCGGACCAGCCGTTCGACATCAACCGCGGCGCGCGGCTGAACCTCGGCTCGACCGCGAAGCTGCGCACCGTGATCACGTATCTGCAGATCGTCTCGGCGCTGCACGAGCGTTACGGCGCGATGAGCGCGGCGCAATTGCGCGACGTGAAGCCCGACCGGCAGGACGCCCTCACGCGCTGGGCGGTCGACTACCTCGCGCACACATCCGACCGGTCGCTGCGCGCGATGCTCGATGCCGCAGTCGAGCGGAAATACTCCGCGAGTCCGGGTGAAACGTTCTACACGGGTGGCGGCGCGCAGGTGTTCAACAACTTCGAGTCGAGCGACAACGGGCGCATTCTCACGGTCCATCGCGCGTTCCAGCATTCGGTGAATCTGGTGTTCGTGCGCATGATGCGCGACATCGTGCACTACGAGACGGTGCGCATCGCAGGGCCCACCTCCGAATGGCTCGACGACCCCGCGACGCGGCGCACGTATCTCACGCATTTCGCCGATGCCGAGAGCCGCGTGTACATGACGCGCTTTTACAAGAAGTATCGCCAGAAGACGGCGGACGAGGCGCTCGCGCTGCTCGTGCGCGACGTGCGCAAGTCGCCGCCCAAGATCGCGACGGTGCTGCGCAGCGTGGCACCCGACGCGCCGCAGGTCTGGTTCGACGAAAACATGCGCGCGGCGCTCAAGGGCACGCCGGCGGCGACGCTGCCTGACGAGGATCTCGCGGCGCTCTATCGCAAGTATGGCGTCGACAAGTTCAATCTCAACGACCGCGGCTACATTGCGAGCGTGCATCCGCTCGAACTCTGGACCGTGAACTACTTGCGCAATCATCCGCAGGCGTCCCTGAACGATTTGCAGGATGCGAGCTGGGATGCGCGCGCCACCGCTTACTCGTGGCTCTTCAAGACACGCTATCGCGCAACGCAGGACCGGCGCATCAAGCGCATGGTCGAACTGCAGGCGTATGCGGAGATCGCCAAGTCGTGGCGCGCGCTGGGGTATCCGTTCGCGTCGCTCACGCCGTCGTATGCGGCGGCGGTCGGTGCGTCCGGTGACCGGCCGGCTGCGCTCGCGCAGCTGATCGGCATTGTCGCGAGCGGCGGAAATGCGCTGCCCTCGGAGAATCTCGCGAGCCTCGAATTCGCGAAGGACACGCCTTACGAGACCCGCTTCGATCATGCGAGCGCGCCGGCGCGGCCGGTGCTCGCGCCGGAGATCGCCGAAGTGGTGCGGGGGCTGCTGCGTGACGTCGTGCAGGGCGGCACGGCACGGCGCTTTTCCGACGGCATGACGACCGCCGATGGCCGCACGCTCGAGGTGTACGGCAAGACCGGCACCGGCGACCAGCGCTTCAACGTGTTCGCGCGCGGCGGGCGCCTCATCGAATCGCGCAAGGTCAACCGGACCGCGACGTTCGTGTTCGGCATAGGCGATCGCTACTTCGGCACGCTCACGGCGCACGTGCGCGAGCCCTACGCGGCGCGCTATGACTTCACGAGTGCGCTCGCGCTGCAAATGCTCAGGTCCATCGGTCCGGAACTGCGGCCGTTGCTGAACGACCCTGCCGGTTCCGGCACGGGATCACGGCGCGTGCGCACCGACGCCCAGGCAACCGAGAGCATTCATCGCGTCGCGGACACGAGCAAGGCGGATTGACGCCTTTCATGCTGTCGTAAATCCGCACTGGCCGCCCCGGCCGCGCACGGAATAAATCCGATTCCAGAACTGTTCTGTTCGCGGGGCATCGTCTCTCAGACAACGATTGCTTCGGCAAGCGGCTTGCACGCCGCTCGCTGCAGCAATCTGACCGGCAACCGACGGGCCCGTATCGATGCGCGCATCCGGTCCGAAGCGCCCAGGCGCCGTTGCGCGGTCTTCATGACGCCGTTGGCCTCGGGCTTCAGGCGAGACGCGTGCTCATCTTTCATTCCGACCGCTCCGGCTTACACGATGAATGCAAACAATTTGACGGGCAGCACCGCATCGCCCATGGCCATCCGGCCCCTCACGCGCGGCGACTACAAGACCTTGTGGCTCTCGTCGCTGGGCGGCGCGCTGGAGTTCTACGATTTCATCATCTTCGTGTTTTTCGCGCCGGTCATCGGTCAGCTCTTCTTTCCGCCGGACATGCCGGACTGGCTGCGCAGCGTGCAGACCTTCGG
>Ga0247819_10000517_pt1 | contig 22885 bp, 18 predicted proteins | sample 13C_Xylose_Day6_FD_193428 | JGI IMG/M metagenome (GOLD analysis project Ga0247819, IMG submission 193428) | Soil microbial communities from agricultural site in Penn Yan, New York, United States - 13C_Xylose_Day6 | ecosystem: Environmental > Terrestrial > Soil > Agricultural land | place: USA...
GATCGCCGCCGCTCGACGCTCTCGGCGATCTCGGCGAAGTAGGGGTTGCTCACGTCGGGAGCGATGTAGCCGATCACGGTGCTGATGCCCAAGCGCAGCTGACGCCCGGCGTTGCTCGGCACGAAACCGAGCGTTTCGATCGACGCCCGGATGCGGTCCGCCTTCTCGGTCGAGACCTTGTCGGGGTGATTCAGGTAGTGCGAGACCGTGCCGACGGCGACACCGGCGTGCGCGGCGACCTCGCGAATCCCGACCCTGGCCATCCCCACGCCTTCCCCGCGCAGCGGTGCGCATTGAACAGAACTGTACAACAGGTCGGGATGCCGCACGCTGGCGCTTCGGAACGTTTCAATGTCAGACTGTCGGAGCCGCCCCCGATCCGCCAGAGGAGCAATGATGCTGGAGCGCTGGAAGCGCCTGCTCGAAGAGGACATCCGCCAGAGCTGCGAGCAGATGATGCGCGAGCCCGCCGGAATCCTGACCCACCCCTACACGGTGCCGAGCACGCCCGATTCGCCGTACTACTCGTCCGCGCTCTGGGACTGGGACTCGTGGTTCATCAGCGCCGTGCTGGGTCAGGTCGAGGCCGACACCGACCGCAAGGGGCACTTCTTCGCGTACGAGGAGGGCTGCATCCTCAACTTCCTCGATCACACCGATGCCGACGGTGTGATGCCGATCCAGCTCAAGCCCGAAGGCCCGCTGACGCATCGGGATGCCGGCCGCGCCGGTGACTTCTCCGAGAACATGCACAAGCCGGTGCTCGCCCAGCACGCCGCGATGATCGCCCAGCGTCGAGGCGACGTCGAGTGGCTGCAGGCGCACATCGACACCCTGGGGCTGTTCCTGCAGCGCTACCTCGAGAGCCACGTGCACGAGGAGACCGGTCTTGCGTTCTGGCAGACCGACTTCGCCGTCGGCGTCGACAACGACCCCTCGGTCTACTACCGACCTGAGAAGAGCACGGCCTCGATCTACCTCAACTGCCTGCTCTATCGCGAGCTGCTCGCCTACGGGTATCTCCTCGAAGAATCCGGCCGACAGGTCGAGGCCAACCGCTGGCGCGGGCGCGCGCAGAACCTGGCGGATGCCGTCAACACGCACTGCTGGGACGAGCGCGATGGCACGTTCTACAGCGTCGATCTCAATCTGCGCCCGATCGACGAGGACGACTGGCTGCACAGCGGAGCGCCGCGCCGCTGGTCGTCGCTGCTGCTGCGCGTCGACAACTGGTCGAGCTTCCTCCCGCTGTGGGCTGGCTTCGCCTCTCGCGAGCAGGCGGAGCGCATGCGGGAGAGGTACCTGGACACGCGCACCTTCAACGCGACGTACGGCGTGCGGACCCTGTCGCGCCTCGAGAAGATGTACGACCTGCGCGCGTCGAACAATCCGTCGAACTGGCTCGGGCCGGTCTGGGGGATCAGCAACTACCTGGTCTTCCGCGGGCTGCTCAAGTACGGGTTCACCGATGACGCGCGCGAACTCGCCGAGAAGACCGTGCGGCTGTTCGGGCAGGACATGGACGCCAACGGCAGCCTGCACGAGTACTACCACCCCGACAGCGGTGAGCCGATCATGACGAAGGGCTTCCAGAACTGGAACTTCCTGGTGCTGAACATGATCGCCCACCTCGACGGCCGCCCGATGGTCACCGAGTACTGAGCAACCCGGCGTTACCAACTTGTGACGTTTCAATTCTCTTGACAGTCGCCAGGGTCGTGACTAGCATTCCCAATTGAAACGTCTCAACGAGGACGTCACTTTTCAAGGAGGAATTGTGTCCACAGCAACAGCGCGGCGTCTTCGGAAGCCCCTGATCAGCGCCCTCGCCCTCGCCGGCGTCGGCGTGCTCGTACTCGCAGGCTGCTCCGGCGGCGGCGGCGGCTCGGGTGAGGACCCGGAGACGCTCGAGTTCCTGAAGAACGCCGAGAACACCACCACCGAGCCGATTCTGCAGGCGCTCGCCGATGGTGTCTGCTCGGACGAGAACGACGCGATGCCCCTCGAGATCAACTCGATCCCCCAGGCCGACCTCGATGCCCAGATTCAGCTGCTCGCCACGCAGGACGGCCTGCCGCCGATGTTCTCCGCCGGCGGCAACCCCGCCGAGGGTGCGAAGCTCTGGGATGCGGGCTACCTGCTCGACTTCGACAAGGCGCTCACCGACCTCGACGCTCGCGACAAGGTCTCGGACGGCGCCGTGTCGACCATCGAGAAGCTCTACGGCGGCGCGTTCAACTTCCTGCCGTTCCAGTACAACATCGAGGGCATCTTCTACAACAAGGCCATCTTCGAGGAGAACGGCTGGGCCGTTCCCGAGACGTGGGATGACCTCCTGACCGTCGCGGGCGAGGCCAAGGCCGCAGGCCTGACCGCGTTCGCCGCATCGGGCGAGCAGGGCTGGCCGCTCACGCGCCTGGTCAGCGGCTACCTCTTCCGCTCCCTCGGCGCCGACGCGATGCAGAAGATCGCCGACGGCGACGCGAAGCTCACCGACCCCGAGTACGTCGAGGCCGCTCAGCAGATCGCCGACCTCGGCGCTCAGGGCTACTTCGGCGCCAACGTCGCATCGCTCGACTACGACGCTGCCTCGAACGAGTTCCTCACCGGCAAGGCCGCGATGATCTACATGGGCAGCTGGCTGCTGGGAAACATCAACAGCGACGCGAACACGATCGGTGCCGACAACGTCGGCTTCATGCCCTTCCCCGCCGTTGACGGCGGAGCCGGCTCGATCGACGAGTACCCGTCCAACGTCGGCCTGCCCGCCACCTTCGGCGCGAAGACCTACACCGCGGGCGTCGGCGACTGGCTCAAGTGCATCACCGAGAACTACGGCAACGAGGCGCTCTCGCAGGGACAGATCACCGGCTTCGTGGCGGATGACACGAGCATCGAGCTCCCCGCGATCTCGCAGACGATCAAGGACACGATCGACACGTCGACCGACAGCGTCCTATGGTTCGAGGCGCTGTTCAACGCGAAGGCGAGCAGCATCTCGAACACGAATGCCGCCCTGCTGGTGACCGGTCAGATGACTCCCGAGGAGTTCATGACCACGGTCCAGGACGCGCTCGACCAGGGTTGATCCTCGCGCGCCCCGGTGCAGCTGGACACAGGCTGCACCGGGGCGTCATCCTTCTCTCCGGAGCCACAACGCTCACGCTCTCGAAAGGGCGCCCCCAATGAAGTCCGTCCTCGGCGACCGCAAGGCGATCACGCTCCTGCTGACTCCCGCGCTGCTGGTCTACACCCTGATCATCCTGGTACCGGTCGCATGGTCATTCGGCCTCACCTTCTTCAGCGGCAGCGCGCTCGAAGGCTTCGAATTCGTCGGTCTTGAGAACTTCAGCCGGCTGTTCTCGGACCCGTACGTGTGGGACGCGTTCTGGTTCACGATCAAGTACGCGCTCCTGGTGACCCTCTTCCAGGTCGTGCTCGGCTACGGCCTCGCGCTCCTCTACAACTTCGTGCTGCGCAAGTCGTCGGTGCTCGTGCGCACTCTGGTCTTCTTCCCGGTCGTGCTGCCCACCGTGGCGATCGCCCTGCTGTACCAGAAGCTGTTCCAGTCGGCCCCGGTCGACGGGCTGGTCAACGAGCTGCTCGTCAACGTCGGGCTCTCGTCGGTGGACTGGCTCGGCACGGGCACGACCGCATTCGTCGTCATCGTCATCATGGACGTCTGGCGCTCGGTCGGCTTCTACGGGGTGCTCGTCTTCTCGGGCCTCCTCGACATTCCCGATGAGATCATCGAGTCCGCCCGCATCGACGGCGCCAAGTCCTTCAAGCTGCTCCGCCACATCGTGCTGCCGATGTCGCTGCCGATCCTCTTCGCCTCGTTCATCTTCAGCATCAACGGAACGATCAAGGTCTTCGACTCCGTGTTCGCCCTCACCGGCGGTGGGCCCGGCAACTCGACCACCCCCCTGACGCTGTACATGTACCGCACCGCGTTCCAATTCAGTGACTACGGATACGGCTCGACGATCGCGCTTCTGCTGACCGTCATGTGCCTGGTCGTCACTCTCGTCATCTTCCGCTCGTCGCGTCGCGACCTGAGCGTCTGAAAGGGGGCCCGACATGACAACGACAATCGAGACCACGGCGGTCCACACGCAGCGGGCCGTCGTCTCGCACTCGGGCGGACCCGGCGCGGCGTTCGTGCGCTTCCTCAAGCGCATTCCGGCCTGGTTGACGATCGCGTTCCTGATCGTCGTCACCGCCTACCCGCTGTTCTGGATGTTCATCAATTCGCTCAAGTCCAACAGCGACTTCCTGAGCAACCCTTCCTACGCCTTCCCCGAGGTCTGGCAGTGGTCGAACTACCCGCTCGCGTGGGAGACCGGCAACCTGGCGACGACGATCTCGAACTCGATCATCGTGACGGTGCCCTCGCTGTTCTTCATCGTCATCCTCGGCACCGCCGCCGGCTTCGCGCTCGAAATCCTCGTGTTCAAGGGCCGCGCCGCGGTTCTGCTCCTGTTCCTGGCGGGAATCATGATCCCGGGCCAGATGATCGTGCTCCCCCTGTTCACCGCGTTCTTCCAGATCGGCATCACCGGCAGCTACCTCCCGATGATCCTGATCTACACCGCAGCAGGACTCCCGCTCACGGTGTTCATGATGGCCACGTACTTCCGGGCGATCCCCCGCGAGATCTTCGAGGCTTCGACGCTCGACGGCGCCTCGATGATCCGCGCGTTCTTCTCCATCGGTCTGCCGATGATGCGCAATGCCGTCCTGACGGTCGCGATCGTGCAGTTCTTCCTCATCTGGAACGACCTGCTGATCGCGCTGATCTTCGGCGGCAAGAAGTCCCTCAACACGATCCAGGTCGGGCTGCTGAACTTCTCGGGCGAGTACGGCGCGATCAACTACGGGCCACTGTTCGCGGCGATCTGCATCACGTCCGGCGGCATCCTGATCCTCTATCTGTTCCTGAACCAGCAGATCATGAAGGGTCTCGCGGCCGGAGCGGTCAAGGGCTGATGATCGTCGCAGTCACGGGCAGCGAAGGCAAGCTCGGCCGGGCGACCACGAGTCGCCTCCGCGAACGCGGCCATACCGTCGTCGGCTTCGACCGGCAGGGGCCGGCAGGGGTCGGGTTCACGCGCGTGGACCTCGCCGATTACGGTCAGACCCTCGATGCGTTCTTCGGCGTGACGGCGCGCCACCACGGCCTCGACGCGATCGTGCACCTGGCCGCGGTTCCGGTGAACGGGCTCATCCCCGATGTGACGACGTTCGAGAACAACGTCACGGCGACCTTCCACGTGCTGTTCGCCGCGCATCGCGCCGGCATCCGCACGATCGTGAGCGCGAGCAGCATCACGGCGATGGGGTTCCCGTTCGATGAGCCTCCGCCGTTCCTGCCGGTCGATGAGACATACACCGCCGCGCACAACACGTACGGCCTCGGAAAGGTCGTCGAAGAGGCGATGTCCGCGCAGCTCGTGGGCTGGGCGCCCGGAGCGTCGATCACGGCGCTGCGGTTCACCAACGTCGTGGCCGAAGACGAGTACGACACGTTCGCTCGCGCGAGCGAGCCGGACTACCGACGTGACCTGCTCGGGTCGTGGGTGGACGCCCGCGACGCCGCGGAAGCGGTGGCACTCGCCCTCGAGAACGCGCAACCGGGCTTCGAGGTCTACAACGTGGCCGCCCGGGACTCGGGGAACACCGCGCCTTCCCGCGAGGTCGCGGGCCGCTGGTTCGCCGGCACACCGGTCGCGGACGACCTCGGCGAGTACGAGTCCCTGATCTCGACGCGCAAGATCCAGAAGCGACTCGGCTTCACCGCCCAGCACACCTGGCGCTGACCTGCGCGGCGCCCTCCCCTACCGAAGCCATCCACTTGAAACGTCACAAACTCGTCCCGCGTGGACGAGAGAGGAACACCGCAATGGCCGTACGCATCGCCGCACCGAGCGTAGAGCACCACCGCGTCCCCCTCGGCATCGGCGAGTCCTCGCCGCGGCTCTCGTGGATCGTCGAGGAAGCCCCGGCCGGCTGGGCGCAGCACGCGTACGAGTTCGAGATCGAGCGCGACGGCTCCACCGAGACCGTGCTCGCGGCATCCGACGATCAGACGCTGGTCGAGTGGCCGGTCGCGCCCCTGGCATCCCGTGAGCGCGCCGCAATCCGCGTGCGCCTCGCCGATGGCGACGGCGCGTGGTCCGACTGGAGCGCCGCGACCGTGGTCGAGGCGGGACTGCTGGACCCCGCGGACTGGACGGCGAAGCCGGTCGGCGGGGCGTGGGACGAAGACCCCGAATCCGACGACCGGCGGCCGTCGCTCGTGCGCCGCGAGTTCCACGTCGCGGATGGCCTCGTCTCGGCCCGTCTGTACGCGACGGCCCACGGGCTGTACGAGGCCGAGGTCAACGGCGCCCGCGTCGGCGATGACACGCTCTCGCCCGGGTGGACGGTCTATCCGAAGCGGCTGCGCTACTACACCTACGACGTGACAGACCTCATCGAACCCGGCGCGAACGCGATCGGCGCGTGGCTCGGCGACGGCTGGTACCGCGGCCGGCTCGGCTGGCGCGGTGGCTTCCGCAACCTGTTCGGAGACGATCTCTCGTTCCTCGGTCAGCTCGAGCTGACCTACGCCGACGGACACCGCGAGACGGTGGCGACCGATGCCGCGTGGAAGGCGGCGCCCTCGCCGATCCTGCGCACCGGGATCTACGACGGCGAGGACTACGACGCGCGTCTCGAATCTGCCGGCTGGTCACTGCCCGGTTTCGACGACGACGAGTGGGATGCCGTCGCGGTCCGCGACCGTGACCCGAACACCCTCGTCGCCCCGACCGCTCCCCCGGTGCGCTGCACCGAGGAGGTGCAGCCCGTCGAGGTGCTGACCTCCCCGACCGGCGCCCGCATCCTCGACTTCGGCCAGAACCTCGTCGGGCGCGTCCGCATTCGCGTCGAGGGCCCCGCCGGCGTCACCGTGCGGATCCGCACGTCCGAGGTGCTGCAGGACGGCGAGGTCTACACCCGGCCCCTGCGCGAAGCCCGCTCGACCGACCACTACACGCTCGCCGGCCGCGCCGGCGGTGAGGAGTGGGAACCGCGTTTCACGTTCCACGGCTTCCGGTATGCCGAGATCGACGGCTGGACCGGGAGCATCGACGCCGCTGCGGCCGCCGGCGACCTGGTCGCCCGGGTCTACCACACCGACCTCGAGCGCACCGGATGGTTCGAATCCTCGGATCCGCTCGTGAACCGCCTGCACGAGAACGTGGTGTGGGGAATGCGCGGCAACTTCGTCGACATCCCGACCGACTGCCCGCAGCGCGACGAGCGCGTGGGCTGGACAGGAGACATCCAGGTGTTCGCCCCGACCGCGTCGTTCCTGTTCGACGCCTCGGGAATGCTGAGCGGCTGGCTGCGCGACGTGGAGGCCGAGCAGCTGCCGGACGGCACGATCCCGTGGTATGTCCCGGTGATCCCGGCCCACGAGATGTGGACCCCGATCCGGCCGGGCGCGGCCTGGGGCGATGTCGCCACTCTGACGCCGTGGACTCTCTACGAGCGGTTCGGGGATGCCGGCATCCTGGCAGCGCAGTTCGACAGCGCGAGCCGCTGGGTCGACCTGGTGTCGTCGATCGCGGGGCCGGACCGACTCTGGAACACCGGCTTCCAGCTCGGCGACTGGCTCGACCCCGCCGCGCCGCCGCAGGATCCGGCCGACGCCGCCACCGACCGGTATCTCGTCGCGACCGCGTACTTCGCGAAGTCCGCCCGCACCGTCGCGCGGATGGCCGCGGTACTCGGGCGCACCGACGACGAAGCCCACTACGTCGCGCTCGCCGACGAGATCGACATCGCGTTCGCAGCCGAGTACGTGCTGCCGGACGGCCGCATGACCAGCGACGCCCAGACCGCATACGCCCTCGCGATCGCGTTCGACCTGATTCCGGATGCCGCGCGGCGCGAGGCCGCCGGGCAGCGCCTGGCCGAGCTCGTGCGCGAGGCGCACAACCGCATCGCGACCGGGTTCGTCGGCACACCGCTCGTCTCGGACGCTCTCACCCTGACCGGGCACCTCGACAAGGCATACGACCTGCTGCTCGAGCAGGGCTGCCCGTCATGGCTGTACCAGGTCGTGATGGGTGCGACCACTGTGTGGGAGCGCTGGGACAGCCTGCTGCCGGACGGCGATGTGAACCCCGGCACGATGACGTCTTTCAATCACTACGCACTGGGCGCCGTCGCCGACTGGCTGCACCGCGTCGTCGGCGGACTCGCGCCGGCGGCTCCCGGCTACCGCGTCGTGCGCTTCGCGCCGCAGCCCGGCGGGGGCCTCGCCTCGGCATCCGCCCGGCACCGCACGCCCTACGGCGAAGCGTCCATCGCGTGGCAGGTCGAGGGCGACCGACTCATGGTCGACGTGCGTGTTCCGGTCGGCGCAACCGGCGTGCTCGAACTTCCGGGTCTTCCTCCCGAGACTCTCTCGCACGGCACCCATCGCCGCGAGAGCAAGGCGGTGGTCGCCGTCGCCTGACGCCGACGCTCTCACGATTCGAACGGCACTGGAGCGCAGGCGTGTGGGTGGGTAGCCTGCGTTGACCAGGTCTACGCGATCAGCGCGGCGCGCCCCCAGCGAGAAGAGAACTCATGACCCACCGGATCGAGGACGTGGTCGCGCGGGGGATGTGCGTCGGATGCGGCGCATGCGCCGTCCGCACCGCGGGCGCGATCCCCGTGACGATCGGCCGGTACGGCGTGTTCCAAGCGCGGCTCGAAGGGGTCGACGCCGAGGCGATCCGGGACGCCAGCCGAGTGTGTCCGTTCTCGGATGAATCCGTGAACGAGGACGCCCTGACGCAGGAACGGTTCGCGGGCATGCCGACGGACGACAAGCTCGGGGCGCACCTCGAGATCCTCGCCGGTCGGCGCACCTCCGAGGACGAGGTGGTGTTGAGCAGCTCGGGGGGCCTCACGTCCTTCGTTCTGGCCGAGCTGCTCAGCTCAGGGACCGTCGACGCCGTCATCCACGTCGGGCGGGCAACGGGTGAGCAGCACTTCGACTACGCCATATCGACGACCGTCGACGAGCTCGAGAGCTCACGCAAGTCGATGTACACCGCGACGACCTTCGCGGAGGTGGTCACTGCGATCCGGGGCGACGGTCTGTCGTACGCCGTCGTCGGACTCCCCTGCTTCATCACCGCGCTCCGGCATCTCGCACGAGAGATGCCCGAGCTCGGGACGCAGATCGCCGTGTACGTCGGCCTCGTGTGCGGTCACCTCAAGTCGACGTTCTTCGCCGAGTCGCTCGCGTGGCAGGGCGGTATCGCTCCCGCCGACCTCGAATCCATCGACTTCCGCGTGAAGCAACCGGGCCGGCCCGCCTCCGACTACGACTATGCAGCGGTGTCCCGGAGGGACCACGCATCCCGGGTGCGGCGCACGCGCGATGCCTTCGACACCCCGTGGGGCTACGGGGCATTCCAGCCCGAGGCGTGCAATTTCTGCGACGACGTCTTCGCCGAATCCGCCGACGTCGCCTTCGCCGATGCATGGCTGCCGCAGTATCAGGACGACTGGCGAGGGACGAACGTGGTCGTGGTGCGGGACGAGAGGGTCCAGGCGCTCCTGCGAGCTGCCGCCGAGCGCGGCGAAATCGAGCTGGCCCCGCTATCGGCAGAAGATGCCGCCCGGTCTCAGGCCGGCAACTTCCGGCATCGCCGCACAGGTCTCGCGGTACGCCTCGCCGACGATCTGAAGCGCGGCTTGAGCGTCCCGCTCAAGCGAGTGGATCCCGATCGCACGCTCGTCACACGACGGCGGGCGGCGGTCATCCGGCAACGCCGACGGATGTCACGCCTCTCGCTCGAGCGCTTCGCGCGTGCCCGAGCCGCTGACGACTTCGAGGTGTATGCGGCGCCGATGCGCCGCGCGATCGGCCGATACGACCTCCTGGATGCGGCCGCACGAGGCCCCAAGCCGCTCCTTCGCTTTCTCAAGAGGCGAGTGAGCGCACTCCTGACCCGCACAAGGCGTCAGCGACGAAAGCCGACCGCCACCGGCGGATGAGTGCGTCTTGACGGGAATTGCCCCGTGCTCTACAGTGAATTGAATCGATTCACGCATCCGCACCGCGGCCCTCAATGAAGAGCACCCATGACATCCCCCGCACGCATCTGCTTCCAGCTCCAGATCGCCCCCGAGCTGCTCGCCGAGTACATCGAGCGCCACACTCCCGTCTGGCCGGAGATGCTCGCGGAGATCGCGGCGTCCGGGCGGCAGAACTACTCGCTGTTCCTCGGTGAGGGCGGACGGCTCATCGGCTACTACGAGACCGACGACGACGCGGCCGCGCAGGCCTACCTGGCGGCATCCCCCGTGGCCGCGAAGTGGGAGGCCGAAATGGGCCGGTTCTTCGTCGGCCTCGGTGGCCGCCCCGACCAGGCAGCGACCCCCCTGACCGAGATCTTCCACCTCGAAGACCAACTTGCAGCGGCATCCATCACCGAAGAAAGCGACGCATCGTGAGCATCCTCTCCCCCGATATCCAGAAGACCCTCGAGGGTCAGGCCATCGAGCTGCCCTCGTGGGCGTTCGGCAACTCCGGCACGCGCTTCCGCGTGTGGACCACCGAGGGCACCCCCCGCACGCCGTTCGAGAAGATCGCGGATGCCGCCGAGGTCAACCGGGTGACCGCGCTCGCCCCCACCGTCGCGCTGCACATCCCGTGGGACAAGGTCGAGGACTACGGCGTGCTGCGCCGCCACGCCGAGGACCTCGGTGTTTCGCTGGGCACGATCAACTCGAACACGTTCCAGGACGAGGACTACAAGTTCGGCGCCCTGACCCATGAGGACGACCGCATCCGCCGCAAGGCGATCGACCACCACCTCGAGTGCATCGACGTGATGGATGCGACCGGTTCGCGCGACCTGAAGATCTGGCTCGCCGAGGGATCGAACTACCCGGGCCAGACCGACATGCGCGCCCGCCAGGACCGCCTGAACGACTCGCTCCGCCAGGTGTACGACCGCCTGAGCGGGGAGCAGCGCCTCGTGCTCGAGTACAAGTTCTTCGAGCCGTCGTTCTACCACACCGATGTTCCGGACTGGGGAACCTCGTACGCCCAGGTGGCCACCCTCGGCGACCGCGCGATGGTCTGCCTCGACACCGGCCACCACGCGCCGGGGACCAACATCGAGTTCATCGTCATGCAGCTGCTGCGCCTCGGCAAGCTCGGCTCGTTCGACTTCAACTCGCGCTTCTACGCCGATGACGACCTCATCGTGGGTGCCGCCGACCCGTTCCAGCTGTTCCGCATCCTCGTCGAGGTCATCCGCGGCGACGGCCTGAACAACCCCGACGTCGCATTCATGCTCGACCAGTGCCACAACATCGAGGCGAAGATCCCCGGCCAGATCCGCTCGGTGCTCAATGTGCAGGAGATGACGGCACGGGCTCTGCTCATCGACCAGTCTGCCCTGGCCGCCGCCCAGTCCGCGAACGACGTGCTCGGAGCGCAGGCAGTGTTCATGGATGCCTTCTACACCGACGTGCGACCGGCGCTGGCCGAGTGGCGTGAGTCGCGTGGACTGCCCGCAGACCCGATGGCCGCGTTCGCCGCATCCGGCTACCAGCAGAAGATCGAAGGCGAGCGCGTCGGCGGTACGCAGGCCGGCTGGGGCGCCTGACTCCGATGACCGAGCCCTACTCCGCGGCCGGAGGACTCGTGCGGGTGTACCCGCCGACGACCCCGCCCGGCATGATCGCGAACGGCGCGGGTCTGGTCTGGGCGCACGGCGGCGGGTTCGCCGGCGGCGATCTCGACATGCCCGAGGCCGACGGGGTCGCCCGAGCCCTTGCGGCGCGCGGAGTCACGGTGGTGTCGGTGGACTACTCGCTCGCGCCGCTTCCGCAGGCCCTGGCCGATCGGTTCGGCCATGCCGCGAAGGACGGCGTGCACTACCCGGCGGCGTCCGACGACATCGTCGCCGCGTTCCGGTGGGCATTCGAGTCGGAGCTGTCCCCCGGACCGTGGGCGATCGGGGGCGCGAGCGCAGGCGCAAACCTGGTCACCGGCGCCACCCTGCGACTGGTCGCCGACGTCGGCCTGGACCCCGCACTCGTCGTACTCGCCTACCCGACGCTGCTCGCCGTGCAGCCGGAGCCGGATGCCGATCTGCGCGCTGCGCTCGACGCCGACCCCGAGGCCGACACGTTCGGACCCGACGCCGTGCTCGGAATGTACGAGAACTACCTCGGCGGCCCGGTCGACGCGGCGCCGCTGCCCGCGGTTCCGGGACTGGCGACCGCTGAAGACCTCGCGCACTTCCCGCCGACGCTCATGATCAACGGCGAGGTCGACGAACTCCGCGTCTCGGGCGAGCACTTCGCACGCACGCTCGCCGACGCCGGCCGCGACATCGTCGTGCTCACCGAGCCCGGCACCCGGCACGGGCACCTGAACCGCCCAGAAGAAGCCGCGTTCGCGGCATCCCTCGAACGCATCGCCGCCCGCCTGGCCGCCCTCCCTCCCGATTCGAACCCACGCCACACGCCCGTCGCGCCCGAATCCGTGGATTCGCGCGCCGATGTGTCGACCCGCGCCTCCACCACCCTCCCCACCGAAGGATCACTCCCATGACGAACCCCGCAGCCGCCGATCTGATCGCGCGCTCCAATCGCCTCGGGGCCGACCCGAAGAACACGAACTACGCCGGCGGCAACACGTCCGCCAAGGGCACGGAGACCGACCCGGTCACCGGTGAGCCGGTCGAGCTGCTGTGGGTGAAGGGTTCCGGCGGCGATCTCGGCACGCTCACTGAGGCCGGCCTGGCGGTGCTGCGTCTGGACCGCATGCGCGCGCTCGTGGACGTCTACCCGGGCCTGGACCGCGAGGACGAGATGGTCGCCGCGTTCGACTACTGTCTGCACGGCAAGGGCGGCGCGGCCCCGTCGATCGACACCGCGATGCACGGGCTCGTGGATGCCGCACACGTCGACCACCTGCATCCCGACTCCGGCATCGCGATCGCGACGGCCGAGGACGGCGCCGAGCTCACGAAGAAGATCTTCGGCAGCAAGGTCGTCTGGGTGCCCTGGCGTCGCCCCGGCTTCCAGCTGGGTCTGGACATCGCCGCGATCAAGGCGCGCAACCCCGATGCGATCGGCTGCATCCTCGGCGGGCACGGCATCACCGCGTGGGGCGACACGTCCGAGGAGGCCGAAGCGAACTCGCTCTGGATCATCGAGACCGCCCAGGCGTACATCGACGCGAACGGCAAGAAGGAGCCCTTCGGCAAGGAGCGCAAGAAGTTCGCCGCGCTCGACGCCGACGAGCGCCGGACGAAGGCCGCCGCCCTCGCGCCCACGATCCGCGGCATCGCGTCGCACGACAAGCCCATGGTCGGCCACTTCACCGATGACCCCCGCGTGCTCGAGTTCCTCGCGTCGGCGAACGCTCCGAAGCTCGCCGCGCTCGGCACGAGCTGCCCCGATCACTTCCTGCGGACGAAGGTCAAGCCGATGCTGCTCGACCTGCCGTCGGACGCACCGGTCGAGAAGCAGCTCGCGCGACTGAAGGAGCTGCACGAGGCCTACCGGGCCGACTACACCGCGTACTACGAGAAGCACGCGACCCCGGAGAGCCCCGCGATCCGCGGCGCGGACCCGCTCATCGTGCTCGTGCCCGGCGTCGGCATGTTCAGCTTCGGTGCGAACAAGCAGACCGCCCGCGTCGCCGGCGAGTTCTACCTCAACGCGATCAACGTGATGCGCGGCGCCGAGGCGCTGTCGACCTACACCCCGATCTCGGATGCCGAGAAGTTCCGCATCGAGTACTGGGCGCTCGAAGAGGCCAAGCTGCAGCGGATGCCGAAGCCCAAGACCCACCAGGGCCGCATCGCGTTCGTCACGGGAGCGGCATCCGGCATCGGCAAGGCCATCGCGACGCGCCTGGCCGCCGAGGGCGCGTGCGTCGTGGTCGCCGACCTCGATCTGGAGAAGGCGCAGGCCGCCGCAGCCGAGCTCGGCGGGACGGATGTCGCGATCGGCGTCGCCGCGAACGTCGCCGACGCCGAGGGCGTGCAGGCCGCGATCGATGCGACCGTGCTCGCGTTCGGCGGCATCGACCTGGTCGTGAACAACGCCGGGCTGTCGCTCTCGAAGCCACTGCTGGAGACCACCGAGAAGGACTGGGACCTGCAGCACGACGTCATGGCGAAGGGCTCGTTCCTCGTCTCGAAGGCGGCCGCGAAGGCGCTCATCGAGCAGGGCATGGGCGGCGACGTCATCTACATCTCCTCGAAGAACTCGGTCTTCGCCGGCCCGAACAACATCGCGTACTCCGCCACGAAGGCCGACCAGGCGCACCAGGTGCGACTGCTCGCGGTCGAGCTCGGCGAGTTCGGCGTGCGCGTCAACGGGATCAACCCCGACGGCGTCGTGCGCGGATCGGGCATCTTCGCCGCGGGCTGGGGCGCGAACCGCGCCGCGACCTACGGCGTGGACGAGAAGGACCTCGGCAAGTACTACGCCCAGCGCACGATCCTCAAGCGCGAGGTCGTGCCCGAGAACGTCGCCGACGCCGTGTACGTGCTCACCGGCCCCGAGCTGACCCGCACCACCGGCCTGCACATTCCGGTCGACTCCGGCGTCGCCGCCGCGTTCCTGCGATGACCCTGCGCGCAGCGCCCGATGCGCGAGATCACCTCCTGTTCGCGAGGTCGCACGCTGTGAGCGCGAGCACGATGCGAACTCGTGAACAGCGTGTGATTTCGCGCAGACGGGACGCACGGTGAGCGCGAGCACGGCGGTCGCGGCGGTCGACCTCGGCGCGACGAGCGGACGGGTCATGGTCGGCCACGTCGGCCCGGACACGCTCGAGACGACGGCGGTCGCGCGCTTCCCGAACGACCCGGTGCAGACCTCCGACGGACTGCACTGGAACATCCTCGGGCTGTACGGCGCGGCCGTGAACGGCCTGCGCGAAGCGCTGCGCGCCGAGCCCGCGATCCGCAGCATCGGCGTGGACTCCTGGGCGGTCGACTACGGCCTCCTCCGCGACGGCCGGCTGCTCGGCAACCCGTACCACTACCGCGATGGCCGCACCGAGCGCGGCGTCGCGGCAGTCCACGAGCGGATGCCGCACGCCGAGCTCTACGCACGCAACGGGCTGCAGTTCCTCCCGTTCAACACGCTGTACCAGCTCGCCGCCGAACCGGCGGATCTCCTCGCCTTCGCCGACAGCGCCCTGCTCATCCCCGACCTGTTCGGCTTCTGGCTCACGGGCGAGGCCCGCGCCGAGCAGACGAATGCGTCGACGACCGGCCTGCTGCGTCCGGGCGGAGGCTGGGACGAAGAGCTCATCGCCGCGCTGGGCCTGCCGCGCGGCATCCTGCCCCCGCTCATCGCTCCCGGCGAGCGGCTCGGCGCCCTGCGGCCCGAGGTCGCCGCCTCGATCGGCGCGAGCCCCGACGTCGCGGTCACCGCGGTCGGCTCGCACGACACGGCTTCGGCCGTGCTCGCCGTACCGATGCGGCCGGATGCCGCCGCCTACATCTCGTGCGGCACCTGGGGGCTGGTCGGCGTGGAGGTCGAGCGGCCGGTCCTCACCACCGAGGCGCTCGCCGCGAACTTCACCAATGAAGGCGGTGTGGGTGGGCGCACCCGCCTCTTGAGCAACATCATGGGGCTCTGGGTGCTCAGCGAAGCGGTGCGCGCGTGGGAGCGCGCCGGGCACCCGATCGACCTTCCGACACTGCTCGACTCCGCCGAGGAGGTCACCGGCCAGGTTCCGGTCTTCGACGTGAACGACCCGCGCTTCCTTCCTCCCGGCGACATGCCGAGTCGCATCGACGCGTGGTGCATCGAGTACGGCCTCGCACCGCCGCGCACGCGCGCCGAGTATGCGCGCAGCATCGTGGAATCGCTCGCCCAGGCCTTCGCGGACGCCGCGCACGAGGCCGGCCGCATCGGCGGCGTCGATGTGCGCACGATCCACATCGTCGGCGGCGGATCGCTCAACGAGCTGCTCTGCCAGCGCACCGCCGACCGTGCAGGGCTGCCCGTGCTGGCCGGCCCCGTCGAGGCGACGGCGCTCGGCAACGTGCTGATCCAGGCTCGCGCGCTCGGCGCGGTGACCGGGTCGCTCGAGGCCCTCCGCGACCTCGTCGCGCGCACCCACGCTCCGAGGCGCTTCGAGCCGCGCGCATGACCGCCTACGCCGCCGCGTTCGACTGGGCGCGCCGCCAGATCGAGTCCGGCCGGCTGCCGACCGCGGTGCTGGGCATCGCGACCGCCGACGGCACCGTGGCGCTCGACGCGTTCGGGAAGACCGGCACGCGAACCGCCCGCGTCGAGGACCACTACCGACTCTTCTCGATCACGAAGCCCCTGGTCGGCATCGTCGCGGCGCGCGCGATCGAACGCGGGATGCTGACCCCCGACACTCCGCTCTCGGCCGCGCTGCCGGGCTTCGGCGCGGACCGGGACGACATCGTGCGCCTACGGCACCTGGCGAGCCACACCTCGGGGATCGTCGAGCCGCCGCTGGATGCGCCGCAGGGTCTGCGCACCGCGCTCTTGGCCGGCGGCCGCGACTTCGCCGCGGGGAGCGTGTCGCGCTACTCGTCGGTGGCCTTCGAAGGCATCGCGGCGATGATCGAGCACGCCACCGGCGAGACCTGGGAGCGGGGCCTCAGCGAATGGGCGGGCGCGATCGGTGCGGACGGCTTCACGCTGGACGAGGCCTCCGACCCGCACGAGATTCCGGATGCCGCTGCCGCGGGCCTCGACGAGGAGAAGTTCCTGCGACTCCGCCACCCCGGTGCCGGAGTGATCGGCCGGGCGGGGGATCTGCTCGCGCTGGGCTCAACCCTGCTGCGCAATGACGGTGCGATCCTGTCGCCCGCGACCCTGGCGATGATGCTCCGCCCCCTCACCGGCGACATCCCGCGCCTCGAGCCCTACCCCGCCGAACGCGGTCAGGACTGGGGCTTCACGTGGAACCTGCGCACGCGCGCGCCCGGCCTCATCGACCGTGACACGTTTGGGCACGGCGGCTGGTCGGGCACGGAGTTCTCGGTGCACCCGAGCGCCGGAGTCGCGTGGGTGCTCCTCACGAATCAGGCTCAACGGCCCGGTGTCGACGTCGACGAGCTCGACAACGCGGTCATCGCCGCTCTCTGACGACACCCGAACGAAGAGGAGTCCTTCGATGACCCCGCTCACCGGCGCCTTGCCTGTCGTACTGACACCCTTCACCACGGGAGGCGCCGTCGACCACGCCGCGCTCGCGCGGTACACCGACTGGCTGATCGAGCGCGGCGCGTCCGGGCTGTTCGCCGTCGCACTGTCGGGCGAGATGTATGAGCTGTCGAGCGTCGAGCGCGTCGAGGTCACCCGCACGGTCGTCGCGAGCGCCGCCGGGCGGGTGCCGGTGGCTGCGGCCGCCCTCGGCGAGGGCACGACCGCCTCGCTGGCGGCCGAGGTGGCAGCACTCGCCGCCGCCGGCGCCGACATCGTGGTGCTCGTGGTCTCGGCCATCCTTTCGGAGAAAGACGACGAGCAGACGCTCCACGAGGTGGCCGGGGCCGTCATCGCCGCCAACCCCGCGATCGACCTGGGGCTCTACGAGTGTCCGTTGCCTCATCACCGCCTGGTCAGTCTCGAGGGGCTGGACCGGCTCGCGCGCACCGGCCGGTTCGTGTTCCTGAAGGAGACGAGCCATGACGTCGACGTGATGCGCGAGCGCGTGCGCGTCGGCGCGCCGCACGGCTTGCGCGTCTTCAACGCGGGCATCGAGAACTATGCCGAATCGCTTGCGGTCGGAGTGTCGGGGCTTTCGGGCTGGGTCGTCAACGTCGCGCCCGACGCGGTCGCCGCACTCACCCGCACGGTGCTCACCGACGGCGTCACGCCCGTGGCACTGTCACTCCAGCGCGCACTGACGGATGTCGAGCAGTCGATGTCGCCGACCTATCCCTCGTCGGCGAAGGCCGTGGTGAATGAACGCGGCGGAGTCGGCCTCGGGCTGGAATCGCGCTGGCGGCCGTCCGCGGTCGACACCCAGCTGGCGCGCCGTGTTGCGCGCGAACTCGATCAGCTCATCTAGGTCGCTGCTCGCCGGTATCGTGTGCCCATGGGGCTGGAGCGACTGGACGCGAATCAGCCACCGGAGCGCTTCTACCGCGGCGGCGCGAAGATCGACCACTTCCGCGGCACGGCCAAGGGCCCGGATTTCCGGCCGGAGGACTGGGTGGGGTCGACGACGACCCTCGCCGGTGAGAAGCGTCTCGGGCTCAGCCGTCTGCGCGACGGGCGACTGCTCGCCGATGCGATCGCCGCCGACCCCCTGACCTGGCTGGGCCGAGAGCACGTCGTCGCGTTCGGCGTCTCGACCATGCTCCTGGTCAAGCTGCTCGATGCCGGGCAGCGGCTGCCGGTGCACGCACACCCCGACGACGCGTTCAGCGCCGCCCATCTGCACCGGCCATTCGGCAAGGCCGAGGCCTGGTACATCCTCGACGGCGGCATCGTGCACCTGGGCCTGCGTCAGGACGTGGATCGGCACAGGCTGGCGAACCTCGTCGACTGGCAGGACACGACGGCTCTGCTCGGCCTGCTGCACGAGCGCGAGGTCGAATCAGGTGATGTCGTGTACGTCCCGCCCGGCGAGCTGCACGCCGTGGGCGCGAGGGTGTTCCTGCTCGAACTGCAGCAGCCCGAGGATCTGTCGATCCTTCTCGAGTGGCACGGCTTCGCACTCGACGGTGCGCAGGACGGGCACCTGGGGCTGGGCTTCGACCTCGCCCTTCAGGCCGTGACCACGCAGGTCCGCTCGCCTCAGGACGTGGATCGCTGGATTCTCCCGGCAGCCGAGGGCGACAGCATCCTGCCCGCCGACTCGGAGCAGTACTTCCGGCTCGAACGGCACGTCGTGGACGGGCGCGTCGTCGTCGATCCCGGTTTCGCGATCATCGTCGTCGAGGACGGCGAGCTCAAGCTCTCGACCGCCGCGGGCAGTTCTCGGCGAGCGCGACGGGGCGGCACGATCGCCGTCCCGCACGCCGAGGGAGCGATCAAGGCCACGGGATCGGGCACCATCCTGGTGTGCCGGCCGCCGCGACCCTGACTCTTCGCACCCTCACGCTTCGCGTGTGATCGTCCTTCGATACGGCGCTGCGCGCTTACTCGGGAACCGCCGACTTTCTCACGCTTCGCGTGTGATCGTCACCTTCACGTGGAGTTGCGACTTGAACGGCCCGGCGTACACCCCGCGAAGCGGAGGCACGTCGTTGTAGTCGCGGCCGCGGCCGACGAGCACGTGCCGGTCGCCGATGTCGATGTTGTTCGTGGGATCGAAGCCCTGCCAGTCACCCGCGAACCACTCCACCCAGGCGTGGGACTCGCCCGTGACCGCCACTCCGACATCGGCATCCGGTCGCGGATGCAGATAGCCCGAGACGTAGCGCGCCGGGATGCCGACCTCCCGCAGCGCGCCGAGGGTGATGTGCGCGATGTCCTGGCAGACGCCCTTGCGCGCGTCCCAGGCCTCGGCGGCCGTCGAGTGCACCCCGGTGATGCCGTGCATGTACTCGACGGCGTTGCCGATCGCCATCGAGATCTCGTGCGCGGCGACGCCCGGCTGATCATGCTGCCCGGCGATCGACCGCGCGATCTCGGCGACCTCGGGGTGCGGGCGGGTGCGGCCGCTCTGACCGAGCTGTTCGACCGTATCGATCGAGCGAGCGTTCTCTGCACGCAGCTGATCCCAGGTGATGTCGGTGTGCGCCATCGGGCGCGGACGCACCTCGACGAGCGACCGGGCCGAGATGGTGAGCGCCGCGTGCGGCGAGAGCACATCGAACGCCGCGACCCGGGTGCCGAAGTAGTCGACGTACTGGTTGACCGACGCCGACGGGTCGATGTCGAGCGAGGAGCTCAGGACGAACTGAGTGTCCGTCGAGTTCGGCAGCATCCGCGCCTCGTTGTACGACGCCGAGACGTCGCCCTGGTACGAGAAGCCGGTGGTGTGCTCGATGCGAAGTCGCTTCACGAGACCTCTCCGATCCAGCTCGGCTCAGCCTGCGTCGGGAAGAAGCGGGCCTTGATCGCCTCGGATGCCTCGCGCGTCACTTTCTGCACGCGCTCCATGTGCTGGGGCAGCTCGCCGAGGATCTCGCTGACCGGCCGGTACTCGAGGTCGTTGCGGATCTGGCCGAGGGCACGCAGCACCGTGTTGGAGTGGCCGACGCGGTCGGCGCGCGGGTCGATCGCGCTCATGCAGTCCTCCGCGCGTGAGATCGAGTAGATGATCGAGCGTGGGAACAGGCGGTCCAGCAGCAGGAACTCGGCCGCGTTCTTCGCGCTCGGCATGCCGCGATAGGTCCGGAGATAGGCCTCGTATGCGCCGCACGAACGCAGGATCGTCGTCCACGACGGTCCGGACGCCTCGGTCAGCGATCGGGTCGCGAGCAGCCGCGCGGTCATGTCGGCGCGCTCGATGCTGCGCCCGAGCGTGAAGAACTGCCAGGCCTCGTCCCTGCTCGTCGACGAGTCGACGATGCCGACGGCGAGCGCGGAGCGCTCACGCACCCACTGGAAGAAGCCGTGCACCTTGTCGGTCTGCAGGCGGCGCGGCATCCGGGCGCTCGTGGTGTTGAGGGTCTCCCACAATTCCGTCGAGACGATCTCGCGCGCCCGCCGCGCGTTCTCGCGCGCGGCGGTGAGCGCGTAGGCGATGGATGCCGGATTGGTCCGGTCGACAGCGAGCTTGGAGAGCACGTCTTCGCGGCGGACGATCTCGCCCGGTGCCGGCGGGAGGGAACCCATCACCAGCAGCAGCGATCGGCACGCGGTGTCCTCGTCGATCCAGGGGTCCTCCAGCAGCAGCTGGAGGTGCACGTCGAGGATGCGGGCGGTTCCGTCGGCGCGCTCGATGTAGCGCCCGATCCAGAACAGGCTCTCGGCGATGCGGCTCAGCATGTCGCACCGTCCTCGTTCGGTCCGGGCGCCATGAACTGCGATTGGGTCATGCCGCCCAGGGTCTGGCTCTGCATGCCGCCGATCTCACTCTGCTGCTGTTGCTGCTCCTGCTGCTCGTGCCGATTGCGCGGACGATCCTGCGGCGAGTGGGTCGGCGCGGGCTGACCGTCGTAGATGATCGGGATCGCGGCGGTGATCGTCGCGGCCTGGTCGGCGACCAGGCCCGCGAGCCCGCTGCCCTGGCCGTACTCGACGTGCGAGGGGGCCGAGCCGCCGACGATCCAGGTGTCCTTCGAGCCGCCGCCCTGGCTGGAGTTCACGACGAGCTGGCCCTCGGGGAGGGCGACGCGGGTGAGGCCGCCGGGCAGCACCCAGACATCCTCGCCGTCGTTGACCGCGAACGGGCGCAGGTCGGCGTGACGCGGCCGCATCCCGTCCTCGACGAGGGTCGGGATCGTCGAGAGCATGACGACCGGCTGCGCGATCCATCCGCGCGGGTCGGCGAGCAGCCGCTGGCGCAGCTGCTCGAGCTCGGCGGGCGACGCATCCGGACCCACGACGAGCCCCTTGCCGCCGGAGCCGTCCACCGGCTTGACCACGAGCTCGGGGAGCCGGTCGAGCACCTCTTCGAGCGCACCCGGGTCTTCGAGCCGCCACGTGTCGACGTTCTTGAGGATCGGCTCTTCGGCGAGGTAATAGCGGATCAGGTCGGGCACGTACGTGTAGAGCAGCTTGTCGTCGGCGACGCCGTTGCCGACCGCGTTCGCAATCGTCACGTTGCCCAGGCGTGCCGCGAGCATGAGCCCCGGCGCCCCGAGCATCGAGTCTGCGCGGAACTGCAGCGGATCCAGGAACTCGTCGTCGACGCGGCGGTAGATCACGTCGACGCGCTGGGGTCCGCGCGTCGTGCGCATGAACACCTTGCCGCCCACACACAGCAGGTCGCGGCCTTCGACGAGCTCCACGCCCATCAGCCGGGCCAGCAGGGTGTGCTCGAAGTACGCCGAGTTGTACACGCCGGGTGTGAGCACGACCACGTTCGGGTCGTCGATGCCGGCCGGAGCCGACGCCCGCAGCGCGGCCAGGAGCTTGTTGGGGTAGTCGCCGACCGGGCGCACTCGCATCGAGACGAAGAGCTCGGGAAGGGTCTGGGCCATCACCCGGCGGTTCGAGATGACGTAGCTGACGCCCGAAGGCACCCGCACGTTGTCTTCGAGCACGCGCATCTCGCCGTTCTCGTCGCGGATCAGGTCGATCCCCGATACCTGGATGCGGACGCCGTTCGCGCTGTGGATGCCGGCCGCCTGGCGGTAGAAGTACTGCGATGAGGCGATGAGGCCCGCGGGCAGAACTCCGTCGCGCACGCAGTGCTGGCGACCGTACGCGTCATCGAGGAAGGCCTCGAGCGCCCGCACCCGCTGCTTGACGCCGGACTCGACGCGAGACCACTCGTCGAACGTGATCACCCGGGGCACGGCATCCAACGGGAAGGGTCGTTCCTCACCCGCGAAATCGAACGTGACACCCTGCGCGAGATACGAGCTGGCCAGCGACTCCGTGCGACCGCGCAGCTCCTCCTGGGTCATCTGCGCGAGAGCCTGATAGAGCTCGCGGTAGGCCTCTCGCGACTCCGCCGGATCGCCGGGATGCGACGGAACTCCGAACATCTCGTCGAACGCGGGGATGCCGGACGCCGTCTTGCGAGGCGCCAACGTGGAGCCGTAGCCGTCGAAGAGATCACCCATGCGACGACTCTAGTCGGGGGCTGTTGCCCGCATGTTTCGGGGCGCAGGCCTGTGCGCCGGTCTGAGAGAGTCGCGTGATTCCGCCGCGACTCGCGCCCGCGCCCGATGCGGCGGACGTAGGCTCATCCCGTGACGGGCGAGATGCGGGGAACGCGGTTCGCGGCGGCGGGGGCCGGCGT
>Ga0247819_10000518_pt1 | contig 22877 bp, 37 predicted proteins | sample 13C_Xylose_Day6_FD_193428 | JGI IMG/M metagenome (GOLD analysis project Ga0247819, IMG submission 193428) | Soil microbial communities from agricultural site in Penn Yan, New York, United States - 13C_Xylose_Day6 | ecosystem: Environmental > Terrestrial > Soil > Agricultural land | place: USA...
TTTCGTAAAACATCTCGCACTCAGCCGTCAGTTTTACTTTACGCGTTGTGCGCTGGTACTGACGGACACCCAGCGAGGCTTCCAAATCCTGAATGGTGCGTGTGACGTGCGGGCGTCCGGCCTGCATTGCCTCAGCGACTTTGGTGAAGCTCCCCAACTCCGCTAGCTTGGCGAATACTTGCATCGACTGTAGAAGCTCCATAAGTCTCTTCTCGGGAACATGTTAACTGGGTGATTGTTGCTGATCAGGATAACAATCCTGTTCGTTTCTGCACATTTATCTATAGCCGGGAAACCTCAACAATGTCCTCAGCGTAAGGGAGGAGCTTTCCTCACCTGCACATTCAAAATTGTTGGAGACAAAAAATGAAAGCGTGGCTTCTGAAAGATTTCGGCTTGGATAATCTGGTACAGGGCGAAACGGAAACCCCCGTGCCCCAAGCTGGTGAACTGCTGGTTAAAGTAGGCGCTGTATCACTCAATTTCCGGGACAAGGCCATCGTTGACGGCATCTATGAACCTCACCTGGTGCCCAAGCCACTGATCCCCGTCAGCGATGCGGCGGGGACTGTCGTGGCAGTTGGTGATGGTGTCAGCCGCTTCGCTATCGGAGACCGGGTCAACTCACACCTCTACTCACGTTGGTTGGACGGCATGCCTGGGCCAGATGAGCCTAACTACTGCTTTGGATCGCCATTGCCTGGTGGTCTGGCGGAATACATGATCATCCATGAAGACAGCGCGGTAGGTGCCCCTGACAACATGTCAGATGAGGAAGCAGCGACCCTTCCAATTGCTGCTCTGACGGCGTGGTATGCGCTCGTCGATTATGGCCAAATCGAGACCGGCCAAACCGTTTTGGTTCAGGGATCTGGAGGTGTTTCTGTTTTTGCAGCACAAATTGCTACGGCTTTGGGAGCCAAGGTTATCGTCACCTCCAGCCGTGATGACAATCTGGAAGCTGTAAAAAAACTGGGCGCTGTTGCTGGTGTGAATTATCGCACTACCCCTGAATGGGCAGAGGAAGTTCTGAAGCTCACTGACGGCAAGGGAGTGGATCTTCTGCTGGATGTGGCAGGCGGTGACGGCATCAATCAATCGATTGCTGCAACAAAGGTAGGTGGACGTATCGCACAGATCGGCTTTCTGACAGGCCAAACCTCTGCCCTGAACCTGATGCCTATGATTTTCCGACAAACAACGATTCGCGGCATAGCCGTTGCTCCACGCTCGTCATTTGACCGAATGAACGAATTCTTGAATGAGCACAAGATTCGCCCGGTAATCGACCACGTGTATCCATTCGATCAAGCACGCGAAGCGTACGAACATTTGGCCAGAGGCGCCTTTGGTAAGGTAGTAATCAAAATCGAGTAGAATCAGGCCACCTGGAGTTACGCCGCAAATTTCCGCATTGAAATATGCGCGGTCAGATGGCCACCCAATTATGTGGCAGCAGATCGGCAATCTCACTCGCCCGCTGCGACGGCAGGCGCGTGAGCACGTCCTTCAAGTAAGCGTACGGGTCATGCCCGTTGAGCCGTGCAGACTGGATCAAACTCATGATCGCCGCCGCCCGTTTGCCACTGCGTAATGACCCTGCGAAGAGCCAGTTCTTGCGTCCCAGAGCCCATGGCCGGATCTGGTTCTCTGCCCAATTATTATCAATGGGTACGGCCCCGTCATCGAGGTAGCGCGACAGCGCTGCCCAGCGTTTTAGGCTGTAATCAAGCGTTCTGCTGATGGCCGAACCTTCGGGCACGAGATCTCGCTGGGTGATCATCCAGGTATGCAGCCTCTCCATCACCGGGACGGCTTTTTCCTGCCGTATTTGGCGCCGTAAATCTGGCTCCAGGTCGCGGGCTTCGCGTTCGATTTCGTACAATAACTGGATGTAGCGCAGGGCTTGTTCGGCGAGCATGCTCTTGTTGGTGGCGTGCATTTCGAAGAACTTGCGCCGGGCATGGGCCATGCAGCCGATCTCGGTCACGCCGAGTTCAAAACTGGCCTTGTAGCCACCAAAAATCATCACAGACCAGCTTGCCTTTCCAGTCTTGCAGGAAGTTGCGTGCGTGTTCTCCTGCGCGACTGTGGCTGAAATCGTAAACAACCGCTGCTGTTTCGCAGAACTGGCTGGTGGCGTAGGCCCAAACATAGGAACGATGGGTTTTCTTCGCGCCCGGGCTGAGCATCTGCACCGGCGTTTCATCGGCGTGGATGACCTGCTGTCCGAGCACTACGTCGCGCAACGCCTCGACCAGAGGCTGTAACTGCACGCCAGTTACGCCAACCCATTGGGCCAGAGTTGAACGTGGGATGGCCAAACCGGCTCGACCAAAAATTGACTCCTGACGGTAGAGAGGCAAATGGTCGGCATACTTCGCAATCATGACGTGGGCCAGCAACCCGGCGGTCGGGATGCCCTTGTCGATGACCTGCGCCGGCACTGGCGCCTGGATCAGTGTTTCGCAGTCATCACAGACCCATTTGCCACGGACATGGCGCTCGACAGTAAATACGCCAGGCCTGTAATCCAGTTTTTCGCTGACGTCTTCACCGATACGCTTGAGTGCGCACCCGCAAGGACAATGAGTGTTGTCCGGTTCGTGGTGGATTAGCGTGCGTGGGAACTCCGCCGGCAACGCCGTGCGCTTGGGCTTTTGCTTTTTATCGGTCGTAGGCGGAGCTGTTTGCAATGCCTGAAGCTCAGCCTCAATCGCCGCGATATCGGTATCGATCAAATCGTCCAGCAAGCTAGCCTGCTGCGGATTTAACTGCTCGCTACTCTTGGCAAACTTCAACCGTTTGAGCTGTGCAATTTCGTGGGTCAGCTTCTCGATAACCGTTTGGTCGCGGTGGATTTTTTTGCCCATTGTCTCGACTGTCTGATCGAGACTTTCCACGCGCTGCATCAACTGCGCTGCCAGAGCGCGCAGTTGTTCAGGGGGTAGGAGGTCGAGATTGGGCAGCGAAGTCATGCCGACGATTTTGCCAGAACAGGCGAAAACCGACGACAGGCTGATCGGATAATTGCACGGCCAGGCGGCACGTGGCAGAGGTTATAGGATGGAAATTGCGTTGCCAGGCCCGACTCTTTGCCAAGGCAACCCCAGCACCAGGGCATGCAGTTGCTCGGCGGCCAACTCTATCTGCGAGCCGTGCCGAGAACCGGGCCAGATGAACTTTCCCTGATGCAGGCGGCGGGCCGCCAGCCAGATACCCAGCCCATCGTGCACCAGCACTTTCATGCGATTGGCACGGCGGTTGGCAAACAGATAAGCACAGTGCGGCTGCGCCGCACCGAACACAGCGACCACCCGCGCCAGCGCGGTTTCGGTGCCGGCGCGCATGTCCATGGGCTCGGTGGCAAGCCAGATGGAGTCGATGCGGATCATCGCAACAGCTCTCGCAAAAAGGTTGCGCAGGCAGCCGCGCTTTCGGTCGGCCAGCTAACTTTGACGGTGCCGCGTGGGTGTGGGATTTCGAGGCAGATCATGGCCGGGGTGATATCTGATCGTGACGCCGATGACGGTAATGCCACGGGGATAAAGGCAGGTTGCAGGACGGCACTTTTCTGCGATTGCAGCCGAATCCACTTATGGACGAGGTTCGCGTTGAGGTCGTGGCTCAGCGCGACGCTGGCAATCGAAGCGCCAAGCTGGGCACACTCTTGAATGACTTGGGCCTTGAAGGATTTGGAGTAAGAACGTCGTTGTGGCTGCATGAAATACCCGCTTAAAAGGCTAGAACTGGTGTCCACCTAAATTTAAGTGCACACCATGTCTTGGCTTTACGGTGCAGGGTAGATGACTTGGCCGGACGGATACGCCCTAGCAAAAGCAGGATAGTAATGAACCGAGAGGATCGTCCAGTACCCGCCAGGAAGAACGGTCCCGCTAACCCGCGTAACAGGTAGGCAACGGTTATTACCACGAACGTCGGACGCAGCAGCGGCAAAGGCCTGCTAATCCCAGCCCCGGAGAGCGCATATGCAGCCCATGACAACAGCACCAATGCGATTCCCAGCGTGATGAGCATCTTACGTACCGATTGTGAGGTGCCGGCCAATGGTTCTCGACAGGCCCGCAGTCTGGAAACAAACTGGTAATAATCATGGAAGAGGTGACAGGCATGGCTACTGACTACAACTGGACACTACTCCTAGGGGCTGTGCTAAGCCTCGCGCGGGGGGCGATGCTACATGTGGTAGCTATTTTTATGGGCCGGAGGGATACCGGCTGTTTGGAGCTGGCGAACGTTTTGTCCGTGCAGCCGAAAGAGGCAAAATCCATCCTCCGTTCTGATGGAGCTGCTGCTGAGCCGAAAACGGCCAAGCTCGACTAGAAATGTATTGCTGATCACCGCCTCTCACGAGATGCTAACTATTAGACTTCGCTCAAGAGCTGCTGCGATGGCATAATAGGTTTTTATCTGTCTGGCATCCAGAGAGGGAACTCATGAAGCCTTTCATTTTCCTGTCACTTTTTGCAAGCCTCATGGGGGCAGCATCCGTGCCCGCGCTGGCGGATCAGGATTATCAACAAACCTCATGGCTCAAAGAGCCAACGGAGTTTTTGGGTGTAGATTTGCATAGCGATTTCAACAAGCAGATACCCCTTTGTACTGATAATTCAAGTCGCCCAAAAACACCTTGCCGTCTGGCCACCTCGTCTCCTGATCGCTTTGAGATCCGTGGGTTACCCTATCTGCCAATATCTCCTGGTTATGGGATGGTCGCGGTCGCGCCCCATGGAAAGCTCACAGAGCTCGTACTCAGCGGTAGCGCAAACAGTCTGCATTTAGTAGTCGACATGCTGACCGACAAATTTGGAGAGCCCGGCGTTGTCACCAGCCGCTGGATAAAAATGTCATCAGGTGCCTCCTTCCAGTCTGAAGTGCTGAAATGGGAGGGCGAGAAAGTAGTGATGAAATTTCAGCGCGATGAAGGGAATCTGAGCCGCTATGCGGTGACAGTGTCCGTATTTACAGACCCGTCTGAGACGCTCGAGATCGAAGAGACTGCTAAACCCGCAACCCAAGACGGTAATCGGGATTTCTCTAAGATCTGAAACGCCAGCAGTTTACTAAGGATGACTTTCCCTCTTACTGATGACGTTGAAGCGCGTCGTATGAAGCTTCACAGGTGCGGCCAGCTATCCGGGCACGGTCATAAGCTTGCGCCAGTTCTCCCGCTCGAGCATCAGCCCGTGCGAGCAGGTCAGCCGCAATTGGCTGCTTTCAACCCAAAGCGGCCACTCGCGAAACCTGACGTATTCAGGCTAACCGGACCTTGAAATCGAAAGCGCCACGCAGGGCCGCAACAACTTCATCAACACCAAGACCTTGTACCGCTGGCGGCACGGGGCGTTCACAAAACTCTCGCCAGACAAACAGCATCAGCTCTGCACCATCGGTTTGCGGTAGCGCGCTGTCAATCGAGCCGAAGGTTTGCAGCAGCCTGTACCTCTCGTCCTGCCAGAACAAGGCTTCCACCCAGTCATATACCGGGATGAAGTGGAAGTGAATGGAGTATCCGGCATCATGTCCAAAGCGACCGATATACACGCGTTTGGGCTTGAGACGCTCTTCGATAGCTTTCTGGATTCGAGCTTGGAGCACACCCATCTCCGCTTGCGCTTCGATGGGTAGCGCGGCCAAGGAATTGGTCATGCACTTTGCACTGAGCATGACGTAGCCGGGCAACGCGCTATCCATGCGGTGGTTGAGAACCCAGTATCTGGATTCATGGATTAGGAAACGAGACGGTATATCCATGGGACGCCTTAAGGGTATCCGGCGAGGGTAGCATCGCGACAGATTGATGTCCGCTACTGGCCGTTAGCTGCCCTCCGCCAAGGGCCGCTTTGGGTCGATAGCTACCCCTAAGAACCACGTCTTAGAGTTGAGACCTCGCTGAAAACAATGGCTTGAATTAGTTGAGCCAGGTCATTGACGAATAAGTGGCTGATGCCCCAGCACGTATAGCTGGTAGTCAGTCACGGCTTGCTAAGCCGACTCGGCAATCTGGCGTAGGCCCTCCACTTGCTCCGGCGCCTCACCGTCGGTCCGGGCTTGGTGGTACCGGCGAAGCGCGGCAGTCGCCTCCTGAATCAGGGGCTCGCCCGCCTCAATCATTCCTTCGATGGTCCGCTTCACAAGCCGTTCCGCTTACTGAGGCAGTTGAGTATTGGCGATGCAAACCGCACCCGGCATCGCTGATACTGCGAGAGCAGGGAGCGAACTGAAGTCTTACCGGAACTTCACTGCTTGTTTCCATTTCTCCAGATCTGCTGGCTCAGAGCAATCGGTCATGGACATTGCGCGGTATACACCAAACTCTTTGTCAATCAACCCATACATGAAAATGCACCTTGGGGTACGCTCACCCGCAGCTACATCGACCTGCTCGAAATTTGACTGGACGACAGACGCTTGCAACTGCCGTCCATTGTAGATCCCAGCTCCATGCTCGACGGTTGAGAATTTCGGGTGGTCTTCAGCGGTGGCAATACCCCTCTCAGATAGAGTCTTTTCGACCACTGTTTCGAACCCTTTCCGATCCCACCACTTCATCACCGGCGTGTAGCCATACCAACAGGCCATTGCTACAGCCGCTACGGCCATTCCTATATTCCGACCTCTCGCGATCTCGGCTTTTTTTGCGATATCTGATTTGGTTTCCGCTGCCGATTTGCTCACGGTGCCTCCGAGCACTGATTAATGATCGCGAGATGATATCAAAGAGCCATAAGCCGTCCAATCCATGGTGATAGCCCCTCCTATCCGCCGCAACTCCCGACAGCCGCTATGAGTTGCTTTTCGTAGCCAATCCGCTGCCTTCGCTCGGCCATCAGCGCCCTCACCTTCACCTCGAGGCTGTCGTTCTTCCGCAGGCCGGCAGCTGCCCAAGGTGGAACCGCGACCTTCGGCGCGCGGCATGGCACCTGCACAGGCACCTCGACACGCACATAACGGATCTCCGGCTCGACCTTGCCCGCACAGCCGTACACCACCAGCATCAAGACCAGTCCGCTCCCACGGCCCAGGCCACGAAGCGCGCGCCCCACCGCCTGGGAAAGGCCCGTTCCGCTCCCACAGCTGCGCAAGTTCACCACCGGCCTCATAAGCCCAACTCCTTGTCGATGATCGACGATGCAGCCGCGCAGTGGTCACCACCAGTGCGCTCCTGCTGTAGGCGGTTCGCCGCGGCGTAGTCGACCTGGGCGACGGTCTGAGCATCCTTCACGGCCTGCTCTGCCCTGACCTGACGCTCGTTTGCGGCCAGGGTCAGGTCGCCTAAGGACTTGCCCTGCTCCGCCGCCAGGCCGGACAGGTTTTCCCGAGCGGCCTGGCAGTTGGCCCCCTGGTCTTGAGCATCATCGAGCAGCGGCCGGAAGTGGCTAGTTGTCGCCCAGATGCCGACGGCGATGCCGAGCAGGATCAACAGGACGGCGCCGACCGCACGCGATGCCCAGGCCGTCATGCCAGCGCCCCGCCCAGCTTTCGCCACTGAGCCAGCAGCTTGTCCAGGCGGTGCGGGTTCTGGCCATAGGTGTTGCCTGGGAACGATGCCCAGATGTTCGAGCACTTGGCGATCGCCTGCTCGATCCGGCCGGCCTTGATGTCATCCAGTGCCCGGCGCTCACGGATCTGCTGGATGGCTACCCGATCCTGGTTCTCCGGAGTAAAGCCACCCTGCAAGCGCAGACTGCCCCGGTAGGCGTCCCAGTACCGCTCGAGCAACTGATACCGGCCAGCGGCGGTGCTGGTGACCGGCTTGCCGTTGATGGGGAACGTTAGCCTACGCCGCGGATGATCCACATAGCCGCTGAACAAGCCTCCGCCGTACAGCACGTTGTAGCCGTCATCGCTGCCCTTGATGGGCGATGTGCCTTCCGAGAAGGCGATCAGGTCCAGAAACCGGAGCACGTTCGCGCCTCCGGCCTTGGTTTCGGTGAGTCTGGCCATGGTTTCTCCAGGCAAAAAAATACCGCCAGGCGGCGGTCGGTGGGTTGGGTGCGCGTCAGGCTGGCGGCGCGGGCCATTCGATCTCGGTGGGGTAGCCTTCCTGGTCTGGTAATCGGTTCAGCGTCACGCGGAAGCGCTTCCACTCTTTGAGGGCGGCGGTCTCTGCCTCGGTCGCTTCGTCGAGGTCGACTGCATCCTGCAGGGGAGCAATGGCATCGTCAGCAAGCTTGCGCAGGCGGGCAGTCTCGGCCTGCACCTGCGCCAGATGCTGAGCGGCAGCCTGTGCAGCCTTCATCTCAGCAGTAATCACCTGCGACCAGTCGATGTTGTTATTCATGGATCATGGCCTCTCTTGCGCCTTCGCTGTAGTGCCTGGCGATGTCATAGACGGGCAGATCAACCGGGCCGTCTTTGGTGATCGAGATCGGCACTGGAAACCGGGTGCTCTCCGGAGCGTTAGGGCCGTGCGGCAGGCGAATGGTCAAACGCAACTCGCCGTCGATTCGCTCTACAGTTCCAGGAAACCAGTCAGAAAGCACCGCGCCCCAGGGTAGGGTTGCCCCTTCCTGAAGCGGGGAGAAATCGAAGGCTTCGCCATTGACATAAAGGATGTCGCCTTGGCGAACCAGCGTGACTTGCTCATCCATACGGACGGGCGAAAGTGCGATTTGCATTAGAACCATCTCCCGGTTGCGATATAGCCCATGCGCCCGCCTGCGGTTGTGGTACCGCCCTGCGCCATTAGGCTTGTGCCCAAATTAGTGCCGCGCTGACACGTTGCGAGACCAAGCATCGTCACCCCGTTTTCAGCGCCTGCGTACCTGCAGCACGGCACCGTGACAGGAACCCCAACAAAGGGCATGGGGTAATTGACGGATTTGTAGGCGTAATAATTCAGGGGGCCGTAGGCACCCGAGTTGGTTTGAACACTGACGGTGTCCTCCCAGAAGCAAATCTGGGTTCCGTCCGCGTACCGGGTGTACTCACCATTCGCATTACTGCCGCGCTCAACGATGGCGCCAGTAGGAACGCCTCCGCTTTGGCTGACAGAGCCGACGATATCGGCCACGGCTGCCGCCTTTAGTCCCAGGCCGGTTCGCGCTTCAGCCTGGTTCTTTCCGCCAGTCCCGCCCTGCGCGACGCTGAGTGCTGTAGTCAGCCCCGTCACCGAGGTGATATCGCTATTTGCGCCACGTGCCGCTGCTCCGATGTTCTGGCGCAAGACTGAGGCTGTAGTGGCGCCGCCAAACAAAGCCAGCGTGGCCCCGAACTGGTCAACCAACTGCCGCAGGCGATCAGCGGATTCCTTAACATAGCCCTGCATCGGCGCCAGCCCATACGCGCCAGCTCCTACCGTCGCGCCTTGATAGGCCGGCAGGATGCTCAGCACCGTGGCGCTCGCGATGTTGGTGACCTCGTACCATCGACCATCCGGCCCCTGGAACGCATCCCCTACCCGCGCATTTGTGGAAAAGTTGGTACCGATACCGGTCACCGTATTTTGGCCAGCCGTGATAGACACGCTGCCTGCTCTGTACCAGGGCATGGGGTACTCCGATTTAGTTGAATGGAAAAGGCAGGTTGTCCGTGCGTATTACCAGCGCTTCCGGATATCTGTCTGTGGGGATACCGTAGTAGTGGTTGTAGGTCACAGGCGCGCCCCAGTACATGGTGGTTCGGGCGGCATCACACGACATGAAGTAGATTCCGCCGTTAGCGCCATAGGCTCCATCCATATGCGCCTGCTGATTAACGTACGCCGGGAATGGATTACCGGGTGATGACATGCCATCCATCATCCCCTGCCCAAAGCTGCGCGAGAACGTGGTGGAAGTGGCAAACTCCCCGCCCCCTACCGCGATGAACACTCGTGAAACGCAGTAATACGGGCCTGAGTTAATGAACCTTGTGGCCAACCGCGTTGCGCCTGCAAAGGGCACGGCGTAGTTGGCTATGCCATTGGCAATCACAGGGGCAGGCGGCGCAGGAGCTCGAATTGAGGCGACGATGTTGAGCGGGTACTGCAAGGAATTGAAGGTCAGCGTACCACTCTCGTTGAAGCACTTCAGTCCTGCACCATTGAGAGTGTCGCGCATGGTGTCGAAGTAATAGAACTTCGTCGAAGGGCTGGCCCCGATGTAGTAGAACGTTGTTGTATTGCCAGCCCTGGACGAACCGCAAGATATTCCGGACCCGACAATAAACACGATAGGGGCAATGGCGCCTTCAACGCTGAATCCATGGATAGCATCGGAAATCGATGCCTCCCTGTAGCTGCTGCCCTCATTGGGTGGAAGGTTGGCTGACCGGTACTCCAGCCTTGGCCAGTTGAGCAAGTAGGCCAAGTTGCCGCTTTTCAGCAGTCCGTAGGTGATCTTCTCTGTGTCGAAAAGGAGAGAGCCGTCCTCCTTGTAAACCTTCAAGCCTGCTGACATCAGTGATACCCGTAGGCCGATCAGTGTGATTCCAATCACGACCGTGCAGCCGCCGGCGAGCGTAACGCTGACGTCAGCCTATGCGCAATCATGAAGTAATTGCCACAAGGCACATCATGCTCGTAGACCAAAAGTTCTGAGCCATCTTCGACCAGCGCAGCCAGATGATCTGCGTAGACAGAAAGCAGCCTTCTGGGAAGCTCTTCGGGAATAGGACTTAGTGAGTGGTGGTAACTGATAAAACCAGTGGCCTCCAGCAATTCAAGATGCTCGCCAACACGCTGAGCATCGACATAGGTGGCGCCGCTGTGGGTGAACGCGACCATTAATCCTCCGCGAAATCCAAACAGTCACAGATACCCCATTCCAGACCAAATTGCCACCATGCCGCATCCGGCCACGGGGGGGGCGGCGCATGCATGGAGAAAGCCATGAGCAAGGAGCCGAAAGCAGATCCAGCATCACGCAAGATGCTGGCCTACACCGTCGAGACCGACGACCCCGAGGAGTCCACGATCCAGTTCGCCACGTCGAACGCTGCAGCCAGGCGCCAGGGCGCGGACGAGATCGGCGCTGACTTTGGCGCCGTGTCCTGCCGGCGCGCACAGTGGGCCGACCAGTACGGTGGCCAGTCCTTCATCCCGGCCGAGGCATACATCGACGCGGGCTGGTGGTTCGACTGCAACCACTGCGGCACCAGGTGCGACAGCGATGCGAGCCGCTGGGACGAAGAAGCTGAAACCGATATCCCTCTGGATCTAGTGTTCGACGGACGCGTCGTCTATTGCTCGGCGGAATGCAAGGAAGGCCACGAGAGCGAGGTGGCGGCACGCAGCGCCAGGTTCGAAAAGTTCAAGGAGCGCGTCGTTGCTGCCCAGCCCGGCGTCACCTTCACCGAGTTCACCGGCGGATACCCGTACTGCGGAGACGGCGCAAGATTCACCTTCCCAGGCGCACAGTACGGCGGCTCGGTCAGTGAAACCGAGGATGGCCAGGACCTGAAATGGTTCATTGCCCAGGGCGACAAAGCTGCCTGGGACCTCTTCATCGCACAGAAACAGGAGTCCAGAAATCCCGCCGATTAAAGTCGGTCATTACGAGTGATAAACACCATTGCCCATCATTGTATTACCTAAGTGGAACTCCCCGCTTCCATCATCAATCGAAAACATAACGGAGTACTCGGCAAGTATTTCTCGAAGTTTTTGAACCTCCACCGGATCAGTTGGGAGCCTCACCAAAATCGAGCTAGCCATGTCGTCTCGATTGACTCGTGCCATGTGCAAGCATTCGTAATCTGCTAGCGCTTTACGCAGCGAATGATGACCACCCACTTCCTTGCCTGTCGCCCTCAGAGTCGCGCACACAGAGAATGCGATCGCATAACCTGAGATCACTGGATCAGGAATCTGAGACTCTTTCCATTCTCGCACTTCTTTACTCTCGATCATGTAGGGCCCTTTGCCGATGAACTGCCCGTAATTCTCTACAACATATGCGACCTCATAGGACGACTTGATTGTCGAGGATATTTCAAACATCGGTGTAGTCATGCTTACCACAAGCATCGAGGCGGCTGCTAACTCTTTTAGGTAGGCCTGCAACTCTTCCTGCTGCACCAGCTTTTTCATTTGCGCCTCGATCTTCTGTAGGTGAGTCGGTCACCAATACCCCACTTCAACGTATCACGCCACCCCAGCGCTGCCCGCCAGCGCCTTCCCCTATTCAACGACAGAGTCGGCGCCCAGGCCTTTTCGGTAGCGGGCGATCGCGATGATCTGGCGCAAGCAGATGACCATGTCTTTCTTCATCTGGTCGTCCGGCAAGCCGAGCTTTTTCAGCATTGCCTGGGCTTCTTCCTCGATCGAGGCAAGGGCCTCGGTATCGCTTTTCAGTGTCATTGCGACCTCCACCAGGTCGAGTCAGCCATGAATTGATAGCTCACCAGAACAATGCGCGCCAAATACGGCGCCTTACCCTCTCAAACGATGAACGCCTCCCCGGCGATGGTGGCGGCTGCATTGATTTGTCAGTCATTAATCTCAGCGCTTTCTGCGGGAGATTCGGGAGGCGCGAGCGCAGGCAGAACGATGCTTTTGAATACTGCCGCCGACCTGTCGGGTATTATGTAAGTGCCGGTCAAGATATGCTCAATTACTTCAAGAGCAAGCAACAACTGATCCCTGGAATGATGTTGAGCCTTATGGGCTGCTCGATTACCGAGTACGCGAATCTTGTGAAGAGTTTCAACGCCCTCTTTGGTAACCAAAGATCGGGCGTGCAGATCATCGATCTTTTTTTCTAGATTACAGCCTTTTGCTTTCACGTCTGAGCAAATGGACTCGAGCAACGCTCTGATCGCAATCCCGCCAACGATAAAAAGCTCGCTTTCAACAGCTGTTCGGGCCTCTCTATAGATTTGACCAATCCCGGCGGGAAGAGACCAGTGATCTATGATTTTCGAGCCCAAGACTCTGCCTGGATAATAAGTGATACTTTCTTCATAAACCCTCTGATCCGTTTCATAGTCATCAAAATAGCTTTCCGAGTCCGACGAAGCAGTTCTGAACGAAACTTCCTCGCACCCCATGCACTGGATCAACTGGTTATCAATTCGCCAATCCACGGAGTTTCCTGATCCGCAATACTCTGAGCCGTTCTCTGCATATGATGCAATCACTGTGTGGTTAGTCTCCACACAGCAATTCTTGCAAGGACATTTCAGCTTCTTCTCCCCTGAAGAATCAAGGGTGTACTTCTTAGTGATGTTACCCACAGCGCTGCCCCCTCCCATCTGTTTAAAGGCCATCGTAGCTCAATCCCACAGTAAGCGTGGCGCCTAAGCGTGCGCCAAAGGAGAAAGAATGAGCACTTTCGCAGTGTTTGGCATGACCCGAGATGTAGCCCTGGCTGAGGCCAAGAAGCGCGTCAAAACCAGCAAGCCTGGCAAGCCCGGCGGACCCTCAATCCAGCTGACGCCCGCCCAGTGGGAGGAGGCAGTGGCGAAGTACGTCGAAAAGCTCATGAGCGGCGAGAAGGTGAAGCAGCTCAGCAACATGTTCGACGCCCCCCAGTACGCCCAACAGTTCATCGACCTGGCCAAGCGTTCCGGCGATTGCCGAGACCTGCGCATTCGGGCCCGCTGCGCGATGACTGACGCCAAGGGCAATCCCATCATGAACCCCAAGACCAAGATGCCAAGAATCGGGTGGTCCGACTGGAAGCCTGAATCGAAAGCCGCCTGACACGGAGTTACCCATGCCCACAGAAAACCGATCCAGCAACACAGAGATGGTCAGCGTACCGCGTGAGCGCGCCCTGCAGCTCATCAGCCTTCTGGCCGGAGTGGCCAGCGCCGCGCACTGGCTTGCCGATAACAGCGAGGATTGCGGGGACGAAGGAATTGACTGTAAGCGGGTCGACTTCGTGGCCTTGAGCGACGCCTTGGACAAATGCGAGGAGTTACCGAAGCTGCCTGACAGCGTGTACGTGCGCGACGGCTGGCTGCGTGCTGCTGACGAGCTGCGCGCCCTATTGGCTCAGCCATCCGAGCAGCATCAGGGTGAGCCAGTCGGCTACCAGGTACGCACCATGACCGACAGACCAGGATCACAGTGGACGCCGTGGCGTGAGTGCTGCGACACCACACGCGCCATGCATTCGCATGAAGTCGGGCGTTTCAATCAGTTCGGCATTATGCGCGAGATCCGACCTGTGTTCGCCAGCGCTGCCGATCCTGGCGAAGTTGAGCGACTGCCCACTCGCCCTATCGCTAACTTTCAGGGCAGCTGATTGGGGTCGAGGCCCAGAGGATTAAGAGGGTCCGCCAGAACCTCCCCGGCAAACGTCCCATCAGAGGCCGTCAACCCGCTCTCAGGCGGATTGAGTGTCGCAGCATGAAGCATCCACTTCTCGAAAGCTTCCCGGTGCGCCACTTGAGCCGCTAACCAGGCGGCGTCCCTGAATCGTCCGTACGCTACCTGGGCCATTATTGAAGACGTGATAGCTTCAAGCTCACGCAGCAATTGGTAAGCGATGTATCGCTCATCTGACTGAGGCATTTCGGTTCTCGCAATGTAGCAGCATCCCCTCTCACGGAGGGACACTGTAATGACATCAGCGATTCCGATTCGATCAATATTTCTTTCAGCCTGCGCGCAAGGAGTACATTTGTACTCCGCCTTGGTGCCATGATGGCGGTGGACAGGAGCTGGCTCAGCTTCCGATCCCGAGCCAGCTAGAGTGAACGGCAGCTCTACCCAGCGGAAGCTTTGGGTGTGACGGCAGGCAAACCTTCAGTCGCTATCCGGCGCGCCCGCCCTACACCCCATGCCATCGCCCGAGTCATCGACTCGCCAGGGCGGGAATCGAAAGCCTCCTCGTGCACGGCCAAGCCTTCGGGTGCATAAACGCCGATGAACATCTGTGTTTGCCCTGTGGATGAAAGCCTCACCTCAACGTCAATATGCGTTCCGTCGTCGAGTGTTTCGTCGTGTGTACGGTGGTGAAGCGATGGATCTGCCCATTCCCAGAACACATTTCCACGAACTCGCATGTGACCCTCCTCCAATCTTTATTGTTCGTCCATTAGAGGGTCAAAATAAATCGCGCACAAAAAACTTCAAGTGACATAGATCAGAAAACCTAGCGAAGCGACAGTCGGCAAAAAAGTTATACAGATCTGATATTTTGTATAAGTTTCATACGTATTAAGAAGGGCTGGCTCTGTCTCTCGCTTCGGCTGTAACCGAATCAGCAAATTCAATCCAGGCGTTGAACGCAGCGCGGTGCGCGTCGCATGCTGCTTGCCATTCTGGACCTCCCAAGCGGCCGTAAGCTACCTGATTCATGATGGTTGAAGTGAGCGAGTCCAGCTCCCGCAGCAACTTGTAAGCGCGATATCTTTTTTCTATATCCGGCATGGTCTTTCCATCCAACTTGCGCAGCAAGGATTTGAGCCTTCCAAGACTTCTGCCTGATGGACCTCCCCTGGTCCCACTTATTTCCACCGATCTTAACTAATCCGCCGAGTGGCGGCGAGGTGAAGCTATGTCTCAAGCAAAGGAACGCCCGATCCTCTTCAGCGGGCATATGGTACGCGCCATCCTAAACGGCCAAAAGACTGTCACACGGCGCGAGATCAAGCCCAGCATGCGGAGCGCTGATAGCAGCTTCGAGCTCCACCGGCAGGAAGACGAGTCTTGGCGCCCTATGCACACTTTTGACGAGAGCTGCATGGATGCCAAAGGCACCGAGCATCCAATTGTCTGCCCGTATGGCCAGCCAGGTGACCGCCTGTGGGTGCGCGAAGCATGGGCGCAGATCAATGTGGCGCAGGCGCCTGGCGAAAGCTGGGTGGTCTACCGCGAGGGCGACAACCGGACCGATTACGGCGGTCCTTGGAAACCGAGCATTCACATGCGTCGGCGCGATAGCCGCATCCTGCTGGAGGTCACCGACGTACGGGTGGAGCTCCTGCAGGACATCAGCGAAGAACAGGCCGAGGCGGAAGGTGTTGGCTTTCTCCGCCACGCGCCAGACGCCGACGAGACGCTGACTGCCGCCCAGTTATTCGAATGCCTCTGGAGCAGCATCAACGGCGATGAATCATGGAACGGCAACCCCTGGGTCTGGGTCGTCGAGTTCAAGAGGATCGAGCCATGACCCGCCTCGCCCTCTGCCTCCTGCTGCTGGCCACCAGCGCCAGCGCATCCGAACTGCCATCGGGCGTCTGGTCCTTCGAGGACAAGCCCCGCGGCGTCGTCTGCTACGTCATGAACTCGCTGGGCAACAACGCCATCAGCTGCGTGAAGGTCTGGCTGTCGCAAGTGGCCGGCAACCAGCGCCAGCTCTCCCCGCACGAACAAGAAGATAACTCCCCTACCCCAGCAGCCGCTCAGGGGCGCTGGATTGATGAGAGGTATGAGCTGTGAGCAAAGCCGGCCGCAAAGACGTGCTCGACGAGATGACCAAGGAAGACCTGATTGAGTGGATCCGGTCTCAGCATTTCTTCATGAAGCCCAAGAAAAGCGAAGTGCTGTACCTGCGCTGGAAGCGGCAATCGGCAGACGTCATCGCCGAAATGGAGAAGGAAAATCGAGCGCTTGACCACCTGGACTTAGGCGAGCGCGATCGACTGGCCAATCAGTTCAACGCATCAACAGATCTGAATGAACGGCTTCGGCTTGTCGCGAAGATCGAGCCATATGACAAGGCACTTAGAGAACACCTGAGCCGCTCCGAGGCAATCAACCGCAAGCAGAAGCGGGTGGACGCCCTCTACGAACAGATTGAGGCCGAGCAGCAGAAGGAGCGACGCGCATGACCGAGCTGATCGAAGTGAAGACTCGCGAGCTTGTCGGCGAGCAGCTGGCCTGGGCGGTCGGCAAGGTTGAGGGCCTGGACTTGCAGTTGGCCCCGCCCGAGTACGGCAACCCTTGGCGGGTGTTCGTCCGGTACCGCGCCAGCGTCACTGAGCGCACAGAGCGGTATAGCCCTCAGGAGGACTGGAGCCAGGGCGGCCCGCTGATCGAGAAGTATGCAGCCATGGTTCGCGGGTTCCCGAATCAAATGTATGAAACCCTGGCGATCGCTAGGGTCCGGATTGACGGGAGCCTAGCGTGGCGCAGCGGCAACACGCCGCTCGTAGCACTCTGCCGGGCGTTGCTTTGCGCGAAGCAGGGCGAGATCGTCCAAGTGCCGAAGGAGTTGATGCCATGACCTGCACCTGCCCATCCGGCGACGGCTCACTGCGCTGGCCGTGCCCGGTTCATCCGTCCAAAGAGGAACGCAAATGATCGCCCTCGCCTACATGGCCTACCTGATCTACAGGGGGCCGCGATGAGGCTGATCTACCGCATCAATCGCCGACTTCCGTTCGGCGGGCTGCCGATCGCTCGGGTCCAACATGGCCGTAACACCTGCACCCTCTACAAGAACGGCTGGGTGCACATCAGCGACGGCAAAAGCACTGACGCACTCCCGCTCAACTTCACCAGCCAGGCCCTGGTCGACGCATTCGCGGCCGAACTCGCCTAACCCCTCCCTCTACTACTCAAGCCCGCCGACATGCGTGGGCGAGGATTCCCTATGTCCGCAGTAAACCGATTCCACGAAGTCGCCGACAGTGCGCTGGTCATGATCAGCGATCACCTGCCTCCGGAAGCCAAGCTTACCCTGGCTATCTACATGCCTGGCAAGCCAGAGCAGGACATTGTCTTCAAGGGACCAGCCGTTGATACCGACGAGGTAGTCAACACACTGCGCCGCCGCGCCGGCCTGAGCCTCGACGGCGATAACGGCTACAAGCGCGGCGTATGCGACGTGATCGTCGGCAGCCTTGCTGCCGGCAAGCAGAACACCAACCCACCACCGGCTGATCACTGGGCCCAACGTTTCTGGGATATCGGCCGCGCCGAGGGCGAACTGCAGGAAGAACTGGTGCAGGCGCTGCGCCTGGCGCGCAAAGAGCTTGATGCCTGCCAGCGCGTCATCCACTACGCCGGAGGGTTCGACCCGGCCTATGTCAACGACGCCCAGGCCGCACTCAAGGTCGCCAACGCAGTGCTCGAAAAGACCCCTGCCTGACCACCAACCTGCCGCCGCCGGCGGCGTGGAGACCATCCCATGGAAACCGAGGTCCTTTCGGACGACGAGCTGGTCGAGCTGACCGGCTACAAGGCCAGGGGCTACCAGCGCCGCTGGCTCAAAGAGCGCGGCTGGGTGTTCGTTGAAACCCGAAGCGGGCGGCCTTTGGTTGGTCGCCACTACGTCCGCATGAAGCTGGGCGTAACCCTTGAGGTGGTACCAATGGCGCCACCGCCGCCGGCCGCCCCCACGTGGACACCAGACATTTCGAAGGTGAGGTGAAATGCGCCCCAGGAAGACAGAGAACAGGGACTTGCCGCCGGGCATGTACCGACGCAAGCGCACCAGCAAGAGCAAGAAGAACCCCAATAAGGAGTGGATCAGCTACTTCTACTTGGACAAGTCAGGGAAGCCGGTGCCGCTGGGCACCGACCTGAGCCTGGCACGACTGAAGTGGGCCGAACTTGAGGCGAAGGAAAAGCCGAAGGACCTGGTCACCATGGGCGCGATATTCGATCGGTACGAGCGTGACATTATCCCGAAGAAGGCGCCGCGCACCCAGAAAGACAACTTGGCCGAGATACGCCAGCTGCGGAATTACTTCGAGAAGGCCCCAATCGACGGAATCACGCCTGCGCACGTGGCGAAGTATCGCGATGCCAGGACAGCACCGGTGAGGGCGAACCGCGAGATCGCCACCCTGTCGCACGTCTTCAACATCGCCCGGGAATGGGGGCTCACCACCAACGAGAACCCGTGTCAGGGCGTGCGCAAGAACAGGGAAGTGCCGCGGGACTTCTACGCCAACGACGCGATCTGGAACGCGGTGTATGCGAAAGCAGTGGGTGAACTGAAGGACGCCATGGACTTGGCGTATCTAACGGGCCAGCGTCCTGCGGACGTTCTGGTGATGAGGAGGGATGACATCGAGGGCAAGGCGCTCGGCGTGAAGCAGAAGAAGACCCACAAGAAGTTGCGGATCATGCTCGAGGTCGATGGCGTGGAGAGCAGCCTAGGCGTCCTGATCAGGAAGATACTGGAACGCAATGCTTCACATAGTTCGCCTTACCTGCTGCTGACCGATAACGGCAGACGGGTGACCGCACCCATGCTGCGCCATCGCTGGGATGACGCCAGAGAGGAAGCAGTGAAGGAAGCAGTCGCCGTCGGTGACCAGGTTCTGGCCGGCCGGATCAGCCAGTTCCAGTTCCGCGACATTCGCCCGAAGGCGGCTTCCGAGATCACCGATGTCGACCACGCCAGCCTGCTACTGGGCCACACCAAGGGCGACATTACCGAGCGAGTTTATCGCCGAATTGGAGCCCTGGCGAAACCCACCAAGTAGCGAAGTATTGTCAGCGCTGGCAAATCAAACCATTCCCAAGGGTGTTCCCATGGGTACTTTTACTATGCCCCTAAAACGCAAAAAGCCCTGAAGAATCAGGGCTTTGAATATGGCGGAAGCGTAGAGATTCGAACTCTAGGATAGTTGCCCATCGACGGTTTTCAAGACCGTTGCCTTAAACCACTCGGCCACGCTTCCGGAACAGATTTGCGGCGCCATAATACCGTAATGTAACAAGCTGTCAAACTCTCTGTGTCGCGGCCTGCGGCGGCTCTGGTATGCTCACAGCATCCATAGGTTTCAACCCCACAGGAGTGTCGCCATGCGCGAACAGGATTATGCCGTACAACACGGCCAGCAGGTCGAGCAGCAGGAGGTCAGCAAGGTCCTGCGCAACACGTACAGCCTGCTGGCGCTTACCCTCGCCTTCAGCGGTGTGATGGCGTTCGTCGCGCAGCAGATGCGCGTCGGTTACCCGAACATCTTCGTGGTGCTGATCGGCTTCTACGGGCTGTTCTTCCTCACCGCCAAGCTGCGTGATTCGGTCTGGGGCCTGGTTTCCACCTTCGCCCTCACCGGTTTCATGGGCTTCATCCTTGGCCCGATCCTCAACCGCTACCTGGGCATGGCCGGTGGCGCTGAAGTGGTCAGCTCGGCATTTGCCATGACCGCGCTGGTGTTTGGTGGTCTGTCGGCCTACGTGCTGATCACCCGTAAGGACATGAGCTTCCTCAGCGGCTTCATCACCGCGGGCTTCTTCGTCCTGCTCGGCGCTGTGGTTGCCAGCTTCTTCTTCCAGATCAGCGGCCTGCAGTTGGCGATCAGCGCTGGCTTCGTTCTGTTCTCGTCGGTCTGCATTCTGTTCCAGACCAGCGCCATCATTCATGGCGGCGAGCGGAACTACATCATGGCGACCATCAGCCTGTATGTATCGATCTACAACCTGTTCATCAGCCTGCTGCAGCTGTTTGGCATCATGGGTCGTGATGACTGATCGATGGTGGTAATCGAGTAACGCAAAGCCCGCTTCGGCGGGCTTTTTTGTGCGTGCCTCAGGGGGTGTTGTTTGCGCTGGCCTCATCGCGGGGCAAGCCCGCTCCCACGGGTTGAAACTGCGGGGGGCGAACACGAAATCGCCCAGTAAGCGACAAATGAGCCTGGGGCCTACCCCAATTGCCTAGCGCCCCGTAGAATGCGCTCCTTTTTTCTTCCGGGGCAGCTTCCCATGAGTTCCATCGAACACGGGCCCGGCGCGCCAGCGCCTGCCAATGAACTGGTCCTTGGCCTTGAGGACAAGCCGCGGCCGCTGATCGGCATGCTGGCTGCACTGCAGCATCTGCTGGCGATCATCGTGCCGATCGTGACCCCGGGCCTGCTGATCTGCCAGGCATTGGGCGTGTCAGCGCGCGATACCAACCTGATCGTGTCGATGTCGCTGGTAATCTCGGGTATCGCCACCTTCGTCCAGTGCCGACGCTTCGGCCCGTTTGGCGCGGGGCTGCTGATTGTGCAGGGCACCAGTTTCAACTTCGTCGGGCCACTGATTGCCGGTGGTGCGCTGATGGTCAAGCAAGGCACGCCGGTTGAAGGGGTAATGGCGGCGATCTTCGGCGTGGTAATCGCCGGCTCGTTCGTCGAGATGGGCGTGTCGCGCATCCTGCCGTTCGTCAAACGCCTGATCAGCCCGCTGGTGACCGGCATCGTCGTGCTGATGATCGGCCTGACCCTGATCAAGGTAGGCCTGATCAGCATGGGCGGTGGCTTCACGGCGATGGGCAATGGCACCTTCGCCAATGGCGAGAACCTGCTGCTGTCGGGTGTGGTGCTGGCGATTATCGTGGTGCTTAACCGCATTCCGGTAGTGTGGATGCGCAGTTGCGCCATCGTTATTGCCTTGGCAGTTGGCTATGCCTTGGCCGGCTATCTGGGCCGCCTGGACTTTACCGGTATGCACGAGGCTGCTGTGTTCCAGGTGCCGATGCCGCTGCATTTCGGCCTGAGCTTTTCCTGGGCGCTGTTCATCCCGATGCTGGTGATCTACCTGGTGACTTCGCTGGAAGCGATTGGTGACGTCACTGCAACCAGCAAAGTGTCGCGCGAGCCGGTCGAAGGGCCACTGTGGATGCAGCGGATCAAGGGCGGTGTGCTGGTCAACGGCGCCAACTCGCTGCTGGCCGGGGTGTTCAATACCTTCCCCAGTTCGATCTTCGCCCAGAACAATGGGGTGATTCAGCTGACCGGTATCGCCAGCCGTCATATCGGCATCTGGATCGCAGCCATGCTGGTGTTGCTCGGCCTGTTCCCAAGCGTTGCCGGGGTAATCCAGGCAGTGCCTGAGCCAGTGCTGGGTGGCGCGGCGATGGTGATGTTCGGCGCCGTGGCGGCTTCGGGTATCAATATCTTGGCCAGCACCCGTCTGGATCGCCGTGCCCTGCTGATCATTGCCGTGTCCCTGGCGCTGGGCCTGGGCGTGGCGCAGGTGCCGGAGTTCCTTGCGCATATGCCCGCAGCGCTGCGTAACGTGCTCGAGTCGGGTGTGGCCACCGGCGGCATCTGCGCCCTGGTGCTCAACTGGTTCCTGCCAGAGAGCAAGGATCAGCACTAAGCGTCGACTGACCGTTAGCTATCGCGGGGCAAGCCCGCTCTCACGTTGCTCGTCCTGTTGGTAGGGTTGACGTGAGAGCGGGCTTGCCCCGCACTCTATCCGGGCTTTTTTGCTTTATCATGGCCGCATTACGTTGCAAGAGCCTCCCATGAAATTCGCCATCGCGGTTTTTTCCCCAGCCCATGCGCCCTCCTCGCGCCGCGCCCTGCGCTTCGCTGAGGCGGCGCTGGCCGGCGGGCATGAGATTGCCCGCCTGTTCTTCTATCAGGACGGGGTGCACAGCGCCTCGGCCAACGTCGTCGCACCCCAGGACGAACTGGACGTAGCCGCGCAGTGGCGCACTTTCATCAGCGAGCATCAGTTTGACGCAGTGGTGTGCATTGCCGCCGCCCTGCGCCGTGGCGTGCTGGACGAGACCGAAGCCAACCGCTACCAGCGCCCTGCCGTGAACCTGCCAGCGCCGTGGGAGCTGTCGGGCCTTGGCCAGTTGCACGAGGCGGCGCAAGTTGCCGACCGCCTGGTCTGTTTCGGAGGCGATTGAAAATGGCCAAATCCTTATTGATCATCAGCCGTCAGGCACCGTGGCACGGCCCTTCTGCCCGCGAAGCCCTGGACATTGCCCTGGCCGGCGGTGCCTTCGACCTACCGCTGGGCATGCTGTTTCTCGATGATGGCGTATTCCAGTTGGCCGAAGGTCAGCAACCGGCACAGGTGCAGCAGAAGAACCTTGCGGCCAACCTGCAGGCACTGCCGATGTTTGGCGTCGAGGCGCTGTTCGCCTGCGGTCATAGCCTGGCCGAGCGCGGCCTGGAAAGTGGCGAACTGGCGCTGCCGGTAGAAGTGCTGGACGACGCGGCCCTGGCCGCACTGATTGCCCGATTCGACCAGGTGGTAACGCTCTGATGACGACCTTGCATGTAATTGCCCACTCACCGTT
>Ga0247819_10000519_pt1 | contig 22861 bp, 31 predicted proteins | sample 13C_Xylose_Day6_FD_193428 | JGI IMG/M metagenome (GOLD analysis project Ga0247819, IMG submission 193428) | Soil microbial communities from agricultural site in Penn Yan, New York, United States - 13C_Xylose_Day6 | ecosystem: Environmental > Terrestrial > Soil > Agricultural land | place: USA...
GTACAGCCAGGCACGTGCGAACGCGGTCTCTCGGCAGATCCGAGGGCTGGTGCGGCAGTGGACTCCGCTCGCAGCAGGAAGCTCGAATGTTCAGCGCTGGGAGACCAAGGAAGGTGGAGGCCTGCTGGCAGCCGGTCGAGGTTCCGCCATGACGGGTTTCCGCTCTGACTTCACGGTCATCGATGACCCCATCAAGGACATGCAGGAGGCTCAGTCCGAGCTGATCCGCGAGACGACCGTCGACTGGTTCTCCTCCGTCGTCCTGACCCGTATGTCGAACCTGTCCCAGATCGTGGTCATCTGCACCCGCTGGCACAAGGACGACCTCATTGCTCACGTAGTCAAGAGCCTCTCGGCTACGTACACGAACATCCCCGCTCAGGCATCGCATGACGACGATGTGCTTGGACGCGAGATCGGGGAATGGCTCCCGTCAGTGCAGAACCGCTCTGAGGACTCGTGGCAGCTGATCAAGGCCGCTGTGGGTACTTACGTGTGGCAGGCACTCTATCAGGGTGACCCTCAGGTCACTGGCGGGAGCTACCTCAACGTCGACAAGATCGATGTCCTGCCTGCCGAGAGCGTCATCTACCAGGATGCCCACACTGGCACGTTCATGACCCTGGACCGCGCTCTGGTCATCCAGTCCTGGGACCTTACCTTCGGCGACATCGACACCACGGGCAAGAAGCGCAAGACGGACGGCTCCTATGTGGCCGGTCACGTGTACGTCGTCCTCGGGGCACAGAAGTGGATCCTCGTCGACCGAGTGCATGCCCGCCTCACCTTCACCGAGTCGGTGTCGGCTGTGCTGCGGATGAGCGCCAAGTGGCCTCAGACGAGCCGCATCTACGTCGAGAAGAAGGCGAATGGGGCAGCCATGCTCAACACCCTTCGCAAGAGGGCCGCGCTGATCCGGCCGGTAGAGCCAGGCGGCAGCAAGGAAGTCCGGGCACTGGCAGCACAGCCTCTCGTGGACCAGGGCGGAGTCGCTGTTCTGGACACCGTGTTCGACGAGCGGATGTTCCAGGAGTTCAGGGACTTCCCCTTCGGCAAGCATGACGATGACGTCGATGCCTTCACGCAGGCAGTGAACAACGGCAAGCAGGACTTCTTCCGGATGGGCAAGTAGTCGGCCAGCCCCAGGCCACACATAGATACTAGAAAAGGATCCAGGCCATGACCGAGATGACCAAGCTCCAGGACCACCTGCTGCGGCTCAAGAGCCCGACGTATGCCGCCTACTACAACGGCAAGATGTCGTACACGCTCCACGGAACCGCGTGGGCCGACTACGTCGCTGAGGCCTTCCCCGACATCAAGAACATGACCACGTCGGAGAACATCTTCAAGAGCGTGATCGACCTCTACGCCGAGAACCTCATCCCCCAGTACGACGAGCTGCGAGGCTTCGCCCAGACCGTGGTCCCCCTGCTCTGCCGTGGGGCAGCACCTGTCCTCGTGCTCCAGGACGGGACGGCCACCTTCCCCGAGCACTACGAACTCGTCAGCGACGGCAAGTACAGCATCGCCGCCATCTTCACCCGTTCGCTCGAGAAGATGGAGGACTACGTCACCTACGCCTACAGCGACGGCACGACTGAGCTCTTCAAGAAGGACGTGCCGGACGACCTGAGCCCTGCCAGCGAAGAGGGCTACCAGTTCCACGAGAAGCTGACCGGGGCAACCCTGTTCCGCTTCGCCCTGGACGACAAGGGCTTCGGTGCCACCCTCGCAGCACTGCAGGACCGGGTGAACCACTCCATCATCGACCAGACCGTGGTGGAGGAGATGTACGCTCGCCCCTTCTGGTTCCTGATGAACGTCGAGCTTCCCCCGGTGAACCCCTTCCTGCCTGCCACGTCGGCAGCAGTCGAGGAGGCCGTCAAGGAGCGCAAGGGAGGCGACTCTGCTCCCCGCATGTTCACGACCAGCGGTGAGGGTCCCTTCGGCCAGCTCGAGCCTCCCACCCTGACGGACATGATCGCCTACCACGACAGCATCGTCGACAAGGTGCCCCTCACCACGGGCATCCCGCAGCACTACTTCAAGCCGGGAGCAGGAACCCCGCCGACTGGTGTGGCCCTCAAGGTCCTGATGAAGCGGTTCAGCAACAAGATCAGCCGCATCCGTGACGACATCGAGCCTCAGCTCGAGGAGCTGGCAGAGCTGCTCGGTATCGAGAAGGACGTGGAGGTCGAGGTCCCCAAGCAGCAGGACCCCGAGACCGGCGAGACCATCGAGCTGGCAGAGGATGCACCCGTGGAGTTCGAGTACGGCTTCTGGGCCACGGACGACGATCTCCTGCAGGAGGCCCTGGACGCTCATGGCGTCGCCCTCACGACGATGGGCTACCCGCTGGACTACATCGCCTCTGTTGTGACGCCTGGGGTCGACCTGGACGACTACGAGGACGACTCCCTCGGGGAGCCTGTCCCGCCTGCACAGGGCGGAGCACCTGGGGAGCCGGTCGACATGACGGCCACTGGCCAGACCGGTCTGGTGCCCACGGCTCTGCAGGTCAAGAACTACGAGCAGAACCCCGGCCAGCGGAAGCGGGGCTGACATGGCTACCGTCCCCACTGGGAAGCTGGAGCGCGAGCTGCGCAAGCTCTACGTGAGCTGGGTGGCTGGCCTGCCCCGTCACGAGGGCGACATGGAGGCTTACATCGAGTCCTTCCGTGTGCGGTCGCAGGCTCTCATCCAGCGACTCGGTGGGGACGTTGCCAGGCTGGGTGTCTACCTCGCTGACTTCCCCGCTCCCAAGGAGCTGGAGCTGTCGCCCTACGCGGGCAAGATCTACGACGAGATGCAGCTCGCAGCAATCCGGGCTAGTGTGGCCTCGGGACTCAACGCCAAGGACGCGGCGAGGGCCATGCTGCGGGCAGGGCTGGAGCGGAGCTTCTACAAGCTGACCCGCCTGGCTCGCACCGAGACCGTGTCGGCCTACTGGAAGAACCAGTGGGACAGCACCCGAGGCCTGGACCTGGTGATGCTCTGGAGCGTCGAGTTCGGCCCGAGGACCTGTGCCTGGTGCAAGGAGCGGGACGGGATGGTCGTAGAGTACTCCAACATTCGAGACCACCCGAACGGCCGATGCACCCTGGCTCCTACCTTGCCTAGCAGGGTGCGCTACAAGGGGTCGCTGGACCCTGACGGCAACATCTACTACGACCCGAACTGGGTCCGCAATCATTCCCAGGCCACACGACCTGGGGAGGCCTTGACGCTCACCTAGCAACGCTAGGCGACGCGCCGAGGGGAGAATAGGGTTTGCGTCCGCAGGCCTCATACGCTAAACTACACGAAGGGACGGCGAAATGCCTACCGAACAGCAGGAAAACGGCTCCACCGGCGAAACGCAGGATCAGGAGCAGCAGGACCAGCAGCAGCAGACCACTCCCGAAACGGGAGCCAACGGCTCGCAGCAGCAGGTCGAGATCACCGACGACACTCAGTTGCCGGAGACTCACAAGCTCGTCAAGGCACTCGCAGCGCTGAAGACGAAGAACGCCTCGCAGGCGACCGAACTGGCAGAGGCCCGTGCAAGCGCGGGTAAGGCCACCAAGCTGCAGGAAGAGCTGGACGCTCGTCCCACGGCTGAGGCCCTCGCAACTCTCCAGACGCGGTACGACCGGCTCGAAGCGTTCCTCCTCGCAGCAGGCGGTCCCATCTCCAAGGCACTCGACAGCCGGACCTTCACGAAGTCCCTCTTCGAGACCGAGGACGACATCGAGGCTCTCGTCAAGCAGTGGCACAAGGACAACCCCTCCGCCACGGCAGCAGCACTCGGTGGAGGCGGACCCGAGGGCCAGGGCAAGCCGAAGCACGACCCCAACGACCTCATCCGTGCCGCCTTCCGGGGCAGCAAGAGCTAAGACCACCAACGGCCTACGGGCCAGGAAGGAGTCAGTCACATGGCTGACATCTCGCGGGCCGATGCACTGGCCCTTCTCGCCACCCAGGAGCTCGACTCCATCATCAAGCCCGAGGTCCAGACCTCCGCGGCCCTGTCGGCGTTCACGACCACGCGGATGTCCGCGGGTGTCCAGCGTCAGCCGGTCCTCGCGAGCCTCCCGACCGCTGGCTGGGTCTCCGACCACAACAGCACCGACGCGTCCGGCGTGAAGCCGACCTCGAAGGTGACGTGGGGCAACAAGGAGCTCATCGCGGAGGAGATGGCCGTCATCATCCCCGTCCACGAGAACACCATCGCCGACTCGAAGTTCGACCTCTGGGGCGAGGTTCGCCCGCTGGTCGCGCAGGAGTTCGGTCGCGTGCTCGACGCTGCGGTCTTCTTCGGCGTCAACAAGCCCGCGACCTGGCTCGACCCGGCTCTCGTGCCCGGTGCCATCGCCGCTGGCAACTACATCGTCGAGGGCTTCCTCCCCGATGGCACGGCCAGCATCGACCTCGCGGACGACATCAACGAGGCCTTCGGCCTGGTGGAGGACGACGAGTTCGACGTGAACGTGGCCTTCACCGGTCGCTTCCTGCGTCGCAAGCTCCGCGGCCTGCGTGACTCCGACGGTTCGCCGATCTACCTCGACGGCCTCCGCTCGGACAACAACACGGCCTCGATCTACGGCCAGGACCTCCACTACATCAAGAACGGTGGCTGGGACCGCGACGAGGCCCTGCTCCTGGCGGGTGACCGGGACGCTGTCCGCATCGGCATCCGTGAGGACGTGCAGGTCAAGCTCCTGACCGAGGCCACGGTCGGCGGCATCAACCTCGCCGAGCGCGACATGGTCGCCCTGCGGTTCAAGTTCCGTGTGGCCTACGCGACGGCCTACTCGACCGCTCGCGTCGGTGGCTCGGCCTCGGACTACCCGTTCGCCATCATCGCGCCGACCGACCCGGTCGACGCCGACGGTGTTCCCGCAACGGACGTCTGATCATGAGCGACGCACAGGACACCCCTGAGGTGGACGAGGTCGTCGTCGAGGTCAAGACCCCGTCCCGTCGTCCCTCGCAGGCTGAGTACGACGCGAACCGTCGAGAGGTCAAGGCGCGAGCCGCCAAGACCATCGAGGCGAACGCCAAGGCAGCCAAGAAGGCGAAGGACAAGGCCATCGCAGCCCGCAACGTCGACCTCGGTCAGCGGGAAGCGCTCTCGGGTGCTGCGGCCATCGAGAAGCGCATCAACGACCGGGCGAAGGCTCGGGCGGAAGAGACCTCCTAGTCCGGCCGGACTCGGGGTTAACGAGGGGCAGGGTAGGCGGGTCCTGCTCTGCCCCTCATCCGTACGAAAGGCAAGAAACGCCATCATGGCAAACTTCATCGCAAACGTCACCCTCACAGGTGGCTGGGGTGCGCATGAGAACGCGCGATCCATCAAGCACTACTACACGTGGCGCAAGATGGTCTCGGGTTCGAACCGCATCATCCTCAACCAGTTCACGAGCCAGTACTACCACCCTGGCTACTGCGGCCACTGGCAGAACCTGGCCTACGCGATCACGATCTATCTGCGCAACAGCTCGGGTTCGATCGTCTCGAGCCAGACCTTCAACGACGAGCAGCATGGCGTCGCGAAGTACCTGACGGTTCCGGCCACGGGCAACTACGCGTACTCCTTCGAGCTCTGGCACCCGGGAGACCCCATCGCGTCCCCGTGGAACGCCGACCACGCCGAGCAGTACTACATGCCGGACTTCTCGTTCGCCTCGCAGTTCACGTCGAACACCGACTGACCTGCCACACCAAGGAGGACTAACACATCATGGATGAGCTGAACGCGCTGCTGCAGAACCTTCCCGGCTTCACGCTCCTGACGGAGACACAGAAGCAGGCGGCTCTCACTGGCGCACAGGTCCCCGACAGCTTCGGCATCTGGCCGGGCGAAGAGGGCTATGAGGTGACGTATGACGTCTACTTCGCCGCTCTCACGCTGCTCGGGTTCCTGATGGCTCAGCCCGTGGTGCGACAGACCTCCAGCGAGGGCACGTCGATCGCGGTCGACGCACCGGACTGGCGTGCCCTCGCCGCCTACTATCGCTCGCAGAGCGTCATCTGCAACGCGACGGGGAACGGCATCCTGCAGCGGGTGACCATCCCCGACGTACCCCACGTCCGCCACACCGACATGAGAGGAGACCAGCATGGCTACGGCGATGTCGACACAGACCTTAGCTGAGTCCAGCCGCCTGCTGGCTCTCCTGCTCGTCGACGAGGTCCAGGTACTGGATGTGGCTGAGCCCGAGACGATCGGGATCCAGGTCGTACGCCAGACGACGCCTGTCGGGACTCCCGTTCCGGCTCTGGTCCAGACCACGACCCTGCAGAACGCAGTCGAGTCCACGGTCGAGAACATCTACTCGGTGAAGGTTCCTGTCGGCACGGTGCTCAACCCCGGCCAGGCAGTCGAGGTCACCAAGGCAGCGACGGAGCCGTCCCTCGTGGGCAAGCGGCTCCTGATCGACAAGGTTTCCCAGAACGGCATCGCTGTTCTGCGCAAGGCAGTCGCCAGCGACTTCCACAAGGTCAACCAGGAAGGCAAGGAGGGACTCTAATGGCAATCACGATGGGTCAGCTCGCCTCCCGCTACGCCAAGGCATCGAAGAAGCCGATCGGCAGCACCGAGCTTCGCAGGCTGTCGCAGGTCGGCGTCGGTATCGTCAAGAAGGAGATCCAGGCGGTCCACGCAGTCGACACGGCCACCATGCTCAACAGCACCACGGCCGAGACGGCAGGCAAGGACACGTACCTCATCGGCCCGACCGTCAACTATGCGGTCTATGTGGCCCTGGGAACCTCGAGGATGCGTGCTCGCCCCTTCCACACCCGTGCGGCGAAGATCCTGCGGGGTCAGGTCGCTGAGATGGGCTTCGACCCGGACAGTCTGGGGATCTGATGAGCGTCAGCATGAGCGACATCGGCGGGCTGATCCAGGCAGCAGGCCTCCCGTACTACGAGGGTTACGCACCCTCCAACGCGAAGGTCCCCTACGTGGTGAATCGTCCGCTGATCATCGATCACGAGGACGTGGCGCTCAACGGGGATGCCCTGGCCTGGGACAACCAGTTCGCCCTCTACTGTGCTGCGGGGTCAGTGGCAGCAAGCCTCAACCTCGCCAAGGAAGTCATCCTGGCCATCCAGGGCAAGTACGTCGGGGGATCCACCCTCGATACGTCCATGGGATACTCTGGCGCTCAGGTCGAGGGCCACTACGAGACCCAGGTCACCGCTCAGATCAACACAGGAGGTCTCTCATGAGCGAAATCAAGCCCAGCACCCACGGCATCGTCGTGGAGCTCAAGGAGAACGGCATCCACACGGCCATCTCCGACAAGAACTACAACCCGAAGCTCCACCGGAAGGTGCGAGACCTGAAGGCGGGCGAGTCGGTGCGTACCTACGCGCCTCGCAAGCCCGAACCGCTCTCCGAGGTCGTCGACCCGTCGACCCCGGTCAACCAGGGACCCAAGCCGGGTACCTCGGACTCCAAGTAAGGAAGGAAGGCACCATGCCTCTCACCCAGTGGAACCCGGCGACGCAGATCAGCCGGGGCAACGTCGCAGTCGGTGTGGCTCCGGCCGTCATCGACATCAACAACCCGAAGCTCGCCGAGATCGACGCGGGCATCGGCCTGGACTGCTCCATCACCACGATGAACGGCACGTCCAGCACCGACAGCGAGTCGATCGACTGGCTCTGCGACCCGGCCAGCGAGCAGCTCCCGGGCAGCACGACCCACTCCATCGACGACCTGCTCATCAAGGCCACGGGCCAGGACGACGAGGACCTCATCAACGGCCTCAACGTCGGCGACGTGGTCTACATCTGGCGTCGCGATGGCCTCCCCCACGAGACCGACCCTGCCACGGGTCAGTTCATCTGGGTGTGGAAGGTCATCATCACCTCGATCGACCCCGCGGAGGCGAACAACACGTTCGTCGCGATCACGGCACACGTGACTGTGCTGGCCCGCTCCACCAAGCCGGTCGCCATCGCAGCGGCATAACCCGGCCACATCCAAGGAGGACACAGAAATGACGTTCAGCAGCTACGAAGAGCTCATGCAGGCAGTCGAGGAGCGTCGTCAGGACGTTCTGACCCTCGAGGTCGACCTCGGTGCCAAGTACTCTCCGGAGTACGAGGCAGCCAAGCAGGAGGTTCTGCAGGCGAAGGCACTCAGCAACATCGCCGGGGGTTTCCTCGGTGACAACATCCAGCAGCTCGAGGACAAGGCGGAAGCGCTGAAGCCGAAGGAGCGGCTGATCTGGGTGCAGTACCGGAAGCTCGATCTGGCGGAGTGGGGCATGCTGATGAAGCAGTCCAACCTCAGCCCGGTCGAGCAGTACGAGAAGGTTCTCCCGAAGGTCTTCATCGGCCTCTTCGGGCAGGACCCCGTCAAGCCGGACGACTGGGACGAGACTCACGATGAGACGTGGGTCCAGCCCGAGCCGCTGATCACGACCGGTGCTTCTGTGTCCTCCAAGGGTGGCCCGCAGGCCGTCATCGGCGGAGCTCAGCTCCACTCGCTCGTGAACGCCTTCATGAGCTGGCAGAACTCGTCGGGCGATGTCACGATCCGCCCTACGAAATCGGGCCGCGACTAGCACTCCTGCTGGACATGGCCCTGGTGTCAGGTCGGTCCCCGGTTCGCCTCCTTGACGAGGACCGGCCTGACACCTGGACAGAGATAGACCTCGAGGTCGTCTCTCAGTGGAAGTCACTCAAGGAGACTAAGTGCCCCGGATGCGGGAGACCCCTCAGCCAGCACTTGCACAACTCAAGACTCGGTCGGGAAGAGACAGTCGAAGACTACACGGCCTGGAGCCTCGATTGCCCCGCGATGCAGGCCATCGCACACGGGCAGGAGATGTGGAGGACCCAGAACAAGGGTGCCATCGACTCCCACATGAAGGGCCACGGACCTGATCCCGGGATGGGGATCTACTGGCTCAGCCAGGGTCACGGCGAACGACTCCCGACCCCCGAGTAGTAACCCAGCAGGAAGGAGAAGACAATGGCAGCTGATAACGACGTCCGGATCAAGCTCTCGCTTGACGGAGCCAGCGATGTCCAGAAGGGACTCGCCGGTGTCGGTGACGAAGCTGGCAAGGCCGACTCCAAGCTGGGAGGCCTCGTCAGCGGCGGACTGAAGGGTGCTGGTGTGGCCCTGGTCGGGTTCGCAACGGCAGCAGTCGCCGCTGGCGGGGCACTCACGGCAGGAGTCGTGAACCAGTATGCTCAGTACGAGCAGAACATCGGCGGCATCGAGACCATGTTCAAGGACTCGGCCGGGAAGATGCAGCAGTACGCAGCTGACGCGTACAAGACCGCTGGCCTGAGCGCCAACGAGTACATGTCCCAGGTGACGAGCTTCTCTGCCTCGCTCCTGCAGGGCCTCGGCGGTGACACGGCTAAGGCCGCAGACGTGGCCGACATGGCGATGGTCGACATGAGCGACAACGCCAACAAGTTCGGCAGCAACATCACAGACATCCAGAACGCCTACCAGGGCTTCGCGAAGCAGAACTTCACGATGCTCGACAACCTGAAGCTCGGCTACGGTGGCACCCGCGAGGAGATGGCCCGCCTGGTCAACGACTCAGGCGTCATGGGCGACAGCTTCCAGGCTACGGCCTCCAACCTCGACGAAGTCTCGTTCGACAAGATCATCGAAGCTATCCACACTGTCCAGACCGAGATGGGCATCGCTGGCACGACCGCCAAGGAAGCCACCGAGACCATCAGTGGTTCCGTCGGCATGCTCAAGGGTGCCTTCGACAACCTGCTGATCGGCCTGGGTAGCGCGGACGCTGACGTGGCTAAGCTGGCAGGCGACGTGATCACGTCCCTCGAGCTGGTCATCAACAACGTCACCCCGGTCATCGAGAACATCGGTGCCAACATCGCTACGCTGGGTCCCAAGCTCGGCGAGATGATGGGGTCGCTGGTGCAGGCCGTCGCCTCCGCCATCCCCGCTCTGCTCAACGCTGGTGTGGCCCTCGTTGGCGGTCTCCTGACCGGCATCACGCAGGCACTCCCCAGCCTGATCACCGCTCTGGTGCCTGGCCTCATCCAGCTCGTGCAGACGCTGGTGGAGCTGGGTCCTCAGCTGATCACCGCAGGCGTGCAGGCGATCGTCGCGCTGGCCTCTGGCATCGCGCAGGCTCTCCCGACGCTGATCCCTCTGCTGATCAACGGTGTCCTGAGCATGATCGGTGCTCTGGTCAACGCGCTCCCGATGCTCCTCGAGGCTGGCCTCCAGATCATCACGGGGCTGATGCAGGGCATCATGACCGCTCTCCCGCAGCTCATCGCGTACCTGCCCACGATCATCAACGCCATCGTGCAGTTCATCATCACGGGTGTGCCGATGCTGCTCGACGCAGCGGTTCAGCTCTTCAACGGGATCATCCAGGCCATGCCTACGATCATCACTCAGGTGGTCGCGGTCCTGCCGACGCTGATCGACGCCATCATCAACGCAGTGCTGGGAGCGATCCCGCTGCTGATCGATGCTGGTATCAAGCTCATCACGAGCCTGGTGCAGAACCTGCCTGCCATCATCACGGCCATCGTCGGTGCGATCCCCAAGATCATCACGTCGCTGATCTCCGCGATCCTGAACAACATCCCGATGCTGATCAACGCTGGCATCAAGCTCATCACGTCGCTGATCACGGCCCTGCCCCAGATCATCGGCACGATCGTAGGAGCCATCCCGCAGATCATCGGCGGCATCGTCGGTGCCATCCTGGGTGCTGTGCCTCAGCTCGCTCGGGTCGGCCTCCAGCTGATCCAGGGTCTCTGGCAGGGTATCAGCAACGCAGCGGGCTGGCTGATGGGTAAGATCGGCGGGTTCGTCAACAACGTGATGGGCGGCATCAAGTCCTTCTTCGGCATCAAGTCGCCCTCGAGGCGGATGGCCAAGGAGGTCGGTGTCCAGCTCCCCGCTGGTGTCGGTGTCGGTGTCGAGCAGAACGAGGACGCAGCCCTCGAGCCCATCGACGACATGAACAAGAAGATCATGACCGAGGCCACCCTGACCCCGCTGTCGGTGAAGTCGGCTGTCTCGCACACGCTGACCACCACGTCCAACGCGGTTCCGGCCAGCTACACGGCCACACCGAACGCAGCAGCAGGCGGTCAGCAGGTCATCATCAGCGGTCCGCTGGTCAGTGTGGCCGAGATGAGCGTCCGGGACGACCGTGACATCCGTACCCTTTCCACCCAGCTCAAGACGGACATGACCCGTGAGCTCCGAGCACAGGGAGTCCTGGCATGAGCTTCAAGCTCGGTACCTTCGACACGTCCGACATCGACGGCTTCAAGGCCATCCTGACCGAGTGGCCGTCCCTCCCGGTAGAGCTCTCCACGGAGGCTCTGCCTGGGGGTGACGGTGCTCAGCTCATCTCCGCCCGTATGACGGAGACGGAATGGGTGTTCAACCTCGAGCTGACTGGCGACAACGTGGATGACGTGATGGCGAAGGCCGACATGGTTTCCATGGCCCTCAACCCGCTCCTCCACGGCCTGCAGGACTTCACCCCGAACGCAGCAGGAGCCGACTGGGTGTGGCAGGGCATCCTCGCCAGCCCCGTGCCCTGGGAGCGGGACAAGGTCGTATGGTTCGCCCAGGACGGGGTCTGCCGCCTGGCGTCCCAGGCCACCATCCTTACCCCCAACCCCTACGGGGTCTCTGTTAGCGACCCCACGGCTCTCTCAGTCGCTGGCGCTATGACCCTGGTTGGAGAGGGGAACACCAGCTACTACCCTGTAATTGAGTTCCGCGGAGTTTTGTCGGCCGCGCAGACCCTTACCGTCGGGGCAACTCAAGTGTCTGGCCCGCTGACCGCAGCACAGACCCTGGTGCTCGACTTCGGTGAGATGGACTTCTATATCAAGACCACGGCCACGGGTGCCAAGGTGCGCAACATCGCCGACCGCTTCCTGGCCTTCCAGCGTATCGAGGGGATCGATACCATCAACGTTCCGATCAGCATCTCGGGTGGCACGTTCACCGAGGCGGTCGGCACGGTGCCCTCAAGGAGAATCTAATGGCAGAGTACAGCCGGACGACCAGTCGTGGGGACTGGACCGGTGAGTGGGATCCGGATGCTGTCACCCAGCTCCTGCTCCGCATGGACAGCTTCGTCGGCTCGAGCGTCGACCGTCCCATCGCTGACGCGTCGGGCAAGAACCGCACAGCGACAGCGGTCAAGTACGGTGGCACGTCGGCCGTCGCAGTGGCGAACCGCTGGGGCACTGGCCTCCGGATCAACAACCTCGGGATCAGCGAGCAGTCGTACGTCCACGTCGAGAACGACGGCACGCTCTGGCCGACCACGGGTTCGGTCATGGTGGGTGCCTGGTACAACGGCAAGAACACCGAGCAGTGGTCCCCCGTGGTCTCGACCCGTGGCGGAGCCGCAGCACCCCTGTTCCACATCGCCGTGAACCACAGCGGGTCGGGCGACCTGGTCAACTACCGCTTCTACAACAACGCAGGCGTCGAGCAGGTCAACAGCTACCTGACCGGCTTCCAGATCACCCCGAACGAGTGGTTCTGGATCGGCGCGGTCATGGACGTGACCCTCGGCACGTGGTCGGTTCACGCGGTCAAGCTGTCGGACGGCACGTCGGCGTCTGCCTCTGGTGTGGCCAGCCTCAACAACGCATGCGTCGCGCATCTCGAGTCGGGCTTCGGTCCTGCAGGCTTCTACGCTCAGGCCATCCTCGACGAGGTCGTGGTCGTCGCCCCGTTCTCCGGCAACGCAGGCCAGTGGGCTCTCCGGAACCGTCTCGCCAACGGTGCCCTGGAGGCGACTGGGACCGACTGCACGACCGTCTCTGGCCGTGCCTCTGTGCGGCCGACTGCCAGCGTCCCTGTCGTCCTGCAGACCCGTGCCATGCCGGGTCAGTGGGGCACCGACATCCCCCAGATCACGGTCAACGGGTCTGGCGCGACGGTACGCTACCGTACCTCCGCCAACCTGACGGCCTGGTCGGCTTGGAAGAACCTTGCCGACATCGCGACCGAGCCGAACGCGGCATGGATCCAGTACGAGGTAACGCTGTCCACCCTGGCCAGCTACGTCGACGAGATCCTGCTCAGCACGGCTCCTCCTGCGACCCCTCCCCTGCCCAGCACCCTCCCGGTCGAGCCATTCTCCCTCGACCCGCTGCTGGCCATCCCCAGCGGGGGAGGGGTCCTTCTCCAGGACACGCTGCTGAAGTGCCGGACCTTCGACAACTCCAGCAACGAGTCTACCCTCGAGTTCGCTGTCGCACTCACCGATCCCAAGGCCACACTGATCGAAGCCGAGATGCCGGTCTCGTTCAAGGGCAAGCTCTACACGGCTCGCGCGGTCACGACCACCAAGAGCCGGGGCACGGCAGTCGTCGACGTCTACTGCGAGCGCATCTGGTACGACCTCCTGTACGCAGGCGAGATCGCAGCACAGACATGGAACGTGTCGGCAGCAGACGCCATCACGACGGCCCTGGCAGGCACCGACTGGTTCGTCGGTCAGGTCGACCCCGTAGGCGTGCTCGGCTGGGAGTCGGAGAAGACTACGGTGCTCGGTCTCCTGCAGCAGATCGCCAAGATCTACGGGGGTGACCTGGTCTTCGACGACCGGAACAAGTTCGTCCATCTGCTGGATCAGGGTGGCCGTGACCGGGGCACGTACTTCGACTACGTCAAGGGCATCACGTCGGCAACCAAGCGAGAGGACACCACGTCCCTCGTCACCCGTATCTACGGCCGGAACGCCGACGGCCTGACCATCGCCCCTGCCAACGAGGGAGTCGACTACGTCGAGGACTTCACCTGGACCTCTGAGGTCCGGGAGAGCACCTACGACTTCAAGTCGGGCATGACCCCGCAGGCGATGCTCCGGTACCTGACCGGGTACATCCAGACCCGCAGCAAGCCCGCGCTCTCGTACGAGTACAGTGTGGCCGGACTGGCTGACCGGGTGGACGAGGTAGACCGCTTCGAGGTCCTGGACATCGTGTTCGTGATGGACGAGGACTACTCGGCTTCGGTGAAGAACCGCATCGTGCAGCTCGAGATCGACTACGTGGACCTCCGCAACAGCAAGATCACGCTGGCCAACAAGCTTCGCAGCCTGGCCTCGAGCGACGAGAGCAACGACCCTGGTGCCCTGACCACGGGTCAGACGATCGACACCCGTGACATCTACCCGTTCAACCTCCTGCTGAACAGCCGTGGGGACAACGGGATGGCTCACTGGGCAGGCTCGGGAGTCAGCGTCGTGGAGGGCGGAGCGACCGGTCGGTACAGCTTCGCCTTCGGTGCCAGCGGAGGAACGCTCCAGCAGACGGTCACGAGCGACAACCGTGACAGCTTCGTCTTCTCCGCACAGATCGACGCGGACACCGACGCAGCCGTTCAGATCGAGGTGACCTTCCAGTACACCGATGGCACGACCGAGACCCAGACCCTGGAGCTGTGATGATTCGTCGAGTGCAGATCGCTAACCCTGCCGCTCACAAGCAGACGCTGACGATCCACGTGAAGCTGACCACGGCCGATCACCCCGTGGAGGTCACCGATCTGCTGCTCCAGCCCGGGACGACGGCGACTAGCTGGGTGCCTGCCATCCAGGAGATGCCCTGGACCACGGGGGTCGTGTCATGAGCTTCCTGCGCACCTTCGGCCAGCTGAAGCCGTCCAAGCCGGTGCTCGGTGTGGCCGTCAAGGTCATCGCCCACAGCGACGCCAAGGTCACCGACATCCAGCTCAACCCTGGCTCCAGCCTGTTCTCCTGGTCCCCGATGGTCGGGGATCTCGGGCTTGTGCAGGCTCCCCGCTGGCGATTCATCAACGGCATGATCCAGTCGGACTACGACACGTGCGTCACTAGCGACGAGGACATTGCCAGCCCGTACAGGGGCGAATTTTACCCCGTGGCTCCCCAGACGGTAAACTGGGGTCAACTGTACTTCGGCGAGGTTAGCTCAAAGACGAGCTTCGACGGGACCGACTACAGCACCACAGCGGGAGCAGGCATTACGCCTCACCTGACGGCCAGGGCAGACCAGCGTCTCGACCTGGTCACCACGGGTCTCATGAGCGCCATCGTAGGCGTCAAGGGCATCAGTGTAGCTCCCGGCAACCCAGCACGCATCGACCTCGGTAGCGTGACCGCAGCGCACCCTCAGGGATGGAACAGGGTGTGGGCATTCCACGACACGTGGAGTGACGTCCTCGCAGAACATGGAGCCTGGTAATGCCTCTCGTCGAACCGGATGCCCCGGACTACGGACCGAGCACCTTCAGCGACCTCGCTGATGCCCTGGCCACACTGTACGACAACGATGTGTACCTCAAGGGTCTCATCGACGCCATCGCCGTGCCGACTCCGGTCAAGACCGCGATCACGCTGGGTTCGGGCTACACGGCGAACGCCTCCTACGTGGCGACCCAGACCGTCAAGACGGGATCGATGGTCGTCCTCGAGCCGGGTGTCATCAACTGTCCGGCGACGTTCTCCGCAGGCACGTACTACACGCTCGGGACCGTCACGAGCACGCACCGACCCACCGATGGGAAGCATCGCATGGGCACGGGTGCCATCTTCACGAGCACGGCCATCGTCCCCATTCAGTTCCGCATCAACGGCTCCACGGGGGAGATCAACTTCTACTCGGTACCTGCTGTGTCGGGTGCCTCGTACATCATCCTGAACAGCCTGACCTGGAGCGTCTGATGGGTCACCGCGTAGTGCTCTGGCACAGCAACCAGACCGTCCGCACTGAAGGTGTCCTCGACAAGTACGGGGACGCCATCGACGACGTTCTGCTGGTGGCCTACGAGCTGAAGACCACGGGGCTGACCAACCTCAACATCCAGAACACGGTCGAGGCAGTCCGCGCCAAGTGGCCGAACATCCAGTGGTGGCTGACCATCCAGTGCTTCTCGAGTGCAGCATGGAAGCTCCTGAACACCGACGCCACGTTCAAGGCCAGCATCCTGGCCCAGATGGACGCCATCTACGCGACCTACCCGTGGATCACAGGCATCGACCTCGACGCTGAGGGCTTCGGCAACAACATGACCGTGGCCGAGGCGTATGCCGGATACAAGGTGCTCGGGGACCACGCCAGGACGCACGGCAAGCTCGTCAGCGCGGCTCTGCCCGCAGCAACCGAGGGCAACTTCAGCATCGGTGGGGAGAACTGGCTCGACTACGAGCTGTTCGGTGCCTACTTCGATCGTGTGGCCATCATGACCTACGACTTCGCCTGGAGCGGCTCGGCACCCGGTCCCCTGGCTCCCCGCTTCTGGATTCAGCAGGTGTACGACTGGACCGTCTCGGTCATCGACCCGGACAAGGTGCTCTTCGGCATCCCTGCCTACGGCCAGAACTGGAGCATCCACGCGCCTGTCGAGGAGCTTCCGGGCTGGCCGAGCTGGCCGTACAGGGGCAACTCCGGTGCGTACTACTGGTTCTGGTACATGACCACGGGGGTCTGGGGACCGATGGCCGGTGATGACGACCCGGTAGCCTGGGACCAGACTCGGGCCAGCTGGCTCGTCTTTCGCGACAAGGAGACCAATTCCCCCTTCACCCTGATTGGGTGCTACTGGTGGGCTACGGCGATCCAGCGGACCGGCAGCAGCGGCATGGAGCTCAATGAGTTCAACGGCAAGTCCTACTTCACGCGCTACGGCCAGCCCGCAGCAGACCCGGTCGGTGGCCTGGCTGACCAGACGGTCGGCACGCAGCATGTCACTCACACGGTGCGTCCCATCCAGGTGATCGACTCCAACGGTCAGTGGGCCAACAACGACGTGCACAACATCACGCTCGAGGTCCTCCAGCGCGACCCGCAGTCGGCTACCATCATGGACGACGACTGTGCTACCGCTGGCACCCTGGGCATCTACTACAACCGGACCGGGACGTGGTCTCACTGGCGTCAGGGTGACCCGCTGCTGAACCCGCGCACCTACGGTCAGTTCCGTGTGGCCGGAGCAGGCAAGCTGTCTCTGACCAACATCGACGCAGGCGGCGAGTTCCACGTGCAGGGCCGCTTCCAGATCCCCGCAGCAGGAGGTCGCGCAGGCGTCTTCCACGGCTCCTACGAGGCCACGGTGGACCAGTGGGGCACGCTCATCCTGAGTCGTAACGGCACGACCCTGGCGACGACCCCTGTGTCCGCTCCTGGCCTCTCCAGCAACCCTGGCCAGGGACGCGCTGTTATCGGCCTCAGGGTCCGTGGGCAGCATGCTCGGGTGTACTACAGCCGGACCGAGGTTGACGTGCCCCTGGTGCTGGAGTACAACGACCCGAGCTACGTCGGTGGCCGGTCTGGGATGGTCAGCCTCAGCGGCGACGCCTGGTTCGATCACGTTCGCTGGGGCGACGCCTGGTGGTACAACCCTCGCGAGGCGTACGACGTGCAGGTCGGTCCCTTCATGTTCTACGACGTGGGCCGCATCCCCCGCACGAACGTCACGTGGGACGGCTTCAACCGCTTCCGTGTCAACACGGACGTAGAGGAACGCAGCACCCGTACCAAGAGCATCTCGAACGACTGGGCATACGTGCATCTCAAGGGTGTCGGCATCGCCGCAGGCACGACTCGAGACGTCAAGTTCATCCCCCGCGACATCGACTGCTGGGTCGGGAACGTGTACCTGTGCGACCCTCAAGGCACGGCTCTCTGCCACTACTCCGACGCTGAGTACATGGCCTACAGCCGTGACCTCGGTCACGAGGAGTGGGGTCTGGCAGGCATCGCCGTCTGGCGGCTCGGCCAGGAGGATGTAAGGTTCTGGGAACGGATCAAGAGTGGCCGTCTGGACCCAGCAAACAGGATCCCGATCCTGTAATCAGGCCACACGAAGAAGGAGAAGACAATGGCAACGAAGGCTCTCAAGAACCATCCCGGCATGTGGCTCCGCGCCGATGCCGCCGATGCGATCAACGACCTCGAGGACAAGTACGGTGTGATCCGCATCAACCGTGCAGGCGTCACCGAGGCTCAGCAGCAGGAGATCATCGACCGCTGGGACCGGGGTGACCGGGACGGCCTGTTCCCGCCTGCTCGTCCGGCTCGCGAGTCGAACCACGTCAAGAACGGTGGCATCGCCGTCGACGTGTACAACTACACCGACGACCGCGCCAAGCTCAACGAGTTCGGCTTCCAGTGGTACGGCAAGTCCGACCCGGTGCACTACACCTTCATCGGTCGCCCTGGCGGCTCGCATACCGGTCCCATCGGCTGGGTCACGGTCAACCGCTCGGTCGAGGACATCCAGCGCACGGTCGGTGCCAAGGTCGACGGGGTCTACGGTCCCGACACGACCGCCAAGGTCAAGATCGCGCAGTCGGCGAAGGGCCTCACCCCCGACGGCATCTGGGGTCCCAAGACGGACGCGGCCTACTTCCCCGCAGCGGGTCGCCCGAGCAGCAAGGCTCACTGGGAGCTGACCTACGCGGACATCCAGTCGGCGCTCAACCGTCACGGCTACAACCTCAAGGTCGACAACGTGTGGGGTCCGCTGAGCTCCAACGCGCTCGCCGACTTCCAGCGCAAGAACGGCCTCAAGGTCGACCGCATCGTCGGTGCTGCGACCTGGGACAAGCTCAACCGCTGACCCTCCCGCACTACCCTCCAGAAAGGAGCCTCACGTGCTGGAGGCAGTCAAGACCATCATCGATAGCCTGATGCCGCTCTTCGTAGCGGTCGTCACGGTGATCGGTGGCGTCATGGTCGCCAAGCTGAACAAGGTGCAGAAAGAGACCAAGGACACCAGTGCCAGGGTCGCGCAGGTTCAGAACGACATCATCACGAACCACGGGTCCAAGAACCTCGGGGACGCGATCGATCGTCTCACCACTCATGTCAACGTCATGAGCGACAACCAGGACGACCTCATCGCCACGGTGAAGGGTATGCAGGCTCGAGATGAGGCGCTCGAGGCTCGCCAGAACGCTACGGAGCACATCCTGCAGCGGTTCGGGTACATCCCTGCCCCTCACCGTGGCGCGAGGCTGTTCAGATTCAAGAGGAAGTGATATGGACATCGCCATCACGCTCGCATCCATCCCGGCCATCATCGCAGTCGTCACGCTCGCCAAGGACCTCGGTCTGCGCAGCACCTTCGCCCCGCTTCTGGCGATCCTGCTGGGTGTGGCCTTCGCGATCTTCGACCTGTTCGCAGGCGGAGCGGTCATCGGCACCCAGAGCATCCTGGGAGCCATCTCCCTGGGTGTCATCCTGGGCCTCTCGGCGTCCGGCCTGTACGACGGTGCCAGGGCCATCGGCAGCAAGACGCCTGCGGCGACTGTGGTCGTGGAGGAGGACGTGGCAACCAAGCCGACGCTCCGCTCCCAGCAGGAGACGCTCGACGGCATCTGACGCCAACAACACGAGGACCCCCGGCCGATTGGCTGGGGGTCCTCTGCTGTGTGGGTTACTGCTTGACCGGGAAGGTCATGTCCAGGTCGACCACGGCCACACCCAGGTCGGTCTCGAGACGGCCGCGAAGGTGGTCCACCCGGCGGACCCGGATGACCGTGGCCTCGTTGCCCTCGGGGTCGATGATCTGGTCGCCGTGCTCGAGGTTCTCGGCCTTGACCTGACGGTAGGTTGCGCGTGCCATGATGCTCTCCTTGTGGTGAGTGGTGTGTTGGTACTTAGAAGTTTGCCTGAAGTTGAGCCGTAGCGCAAATCAGCGGTTGACGATGGCCTCGGCCTCGGCGACCGTGATGACGTCCTTGCCGCCACGCGAGCCGTCGAAGAGGTAGATGGTGGTGAGGGTGCTGGGCTCGAAGACGAAGTCGCCGTCAGCGTTGACCGTGAAGCCCTCCTTGTGAGCCAGGGCGAAGGTCAGGGCCTCGCGGATGGTGTCGCCTGCCTCGAGGTGAGCGGCCTGATCGAAGTCCTGCTCGGTGTAGTGCTGCGAACCGTTGCTGACCAGGTGAACCGTGTAGCGTGCCATGATGCTCTCCTTGTGGTGAGTGGTGTGTTGGTAGTTAGATTATTGCACGGCTCGAGCCGAAGCGCAAATCCTTAGAGGGAGTGGGAGGACTGGCGCTCGACGTAGTCGAACTCGTCGTTGATGCCGTGGGGGTGCTGCTCGATCCAGCGCTCCGCGCGTGCCCTGCTGCTGGTGTGGCCGACCACGAAAGCCTCGCCCTTGAAGTAACCGATGATGATGTGCATAAGTAGATTGTTGCACACCATCACCGGTTCCGCAAGCCTCAGATCCAGGCTCCCTTGGTGGGACGCTTGCCGAAGGCGAAGCTCACGTCGTCAGCGCTGACCTCGAGCGCTGCTGCGAAGGTGAGGCGGCGACCCTTGAGGCCCTCGATGATGTCGGTGTAGTCGACCGTGCTGAAGAACTCACCCATGAGCGAGGAGGGGATGCTGACCCAGACGCGGAAGCCCTGGTCGTCCTTGACGACTGCCTTGTAGCTGGTGCCGTAGTCGCCCTCGACGATCTTGGCGGAGACGATCTCGCCGGTCACCTGCACGCGGCCGGAGGGAGCCGGGGTCTCAGCGGCCTTCGCCGCCTGCCCTGCACGCTTCTCCATCGTGCGGCGAACCGCTGCGATCATGTTGGGGGTGAAGGGCTTGCTCGGGCCGACCCAGCGGAGGGTCTCGGCCATCGTGCGGATGAAGCCATCCTTCTCGAGCTTGACCGGCTGAGCCTGCTCTGCCCACTCGTCGTAGGTGGCGAACAGGTGCTGGGTGTCGTCCTCGATGACGATGCCCATCAGGAACTCGAAGACCTCGGGGTCAGCGGCCTGCAGAGCAATCTGGTTGGCGTGAGCTGCGTCGATCTTCTTCTGGTGCTCAGCGGCACGCTTGCGGTCGGCCTGTGCCTTGCGGACGGCTCGCCCGTGGCACCACTTCTGCGCAGCGGCCTCGTTCTCGAAGATGTCACCGAGGCGAAGCTCGTAGATGTTGTGGCACTTGTAGCAGATGCTGTCGAAGCCGTTGAACGAGTAGTGACCGGTGCCACCACAGCGCGAGCAACCCTTCGCGAAGATGTCGCCAGCCTGGATGTAGTAGAAGCCCTCGAACTCGAGGGTGGTGATGTTTGCCATGAGATGAGTTTAGCTGATGCTGCTGGAATCCGCAAACACTTCTTCGACTACAGGCTGGCAGGGTCTTTGCCGTCGAGCGTTCCGTAGAGGAGGTACTCGATGAGCAGCAGGAGTCCCCGCACGATCGCGTACGCATAGTTCTCCCAGAGGTACCATCCCAGACCCACGAACCAGAAGATGACGGCCGCGATGCCGATGACGTGCAGGATCGGCAGGCCGAACAGCGTGGTGAAGATGGTCTGGGTCGGCCCTGCCTTGGTGAAGTACTTCGGCTCGAGGTCCTCGAACAGGTCCTCCATCGTGGTGCGTCGCTTGGTGTGGCTGTGCTGAGTCATGATGATTCCTTACTCGAGAAAGTTGGCGTAGGAGGGGTCCTGGAAGTTCCCAGTGCTGGGACCTGCACCCTGCAGGAAGACCAGGAAGAGCCACCAGAAGAACTGACCGATGAGCCACAGGGCCACACCGATGACACCGAGACCGGCCAGCACCAGGGAGATCCCCACGAAGAACGCGAGGACGCCCGAGCGGACGCGCTCAGTCGCAGTGGGTGCCTCGTCTACTACGAGGAGTTCATCGAACGTGGTCATGCTTCTACCTCTTCCGGTTCCGGCCTGCGAATGATCTTCAACTGAGTGTTGAGGTAATGCAGGTCGTTGCCCATTTTAGTCTGCACACCCAACCTGAGCAACTGTGAATCTTCCTCAGGCGGGGCGAGGTTCATGATGAAGTCGCTCCAGCCGTGGAGAGCCGTACTGCCCAGGATCATCTCCTGGATGCTCTCGCCCTTCTCGAAGACGCGCTTACGGGTGTGGTGGATGAACATGATGGCACACCCAGTCGCCTTGGCGATGATCTTGAGGTCCTTGAGGATGCTGTACATGTCGGTGCTGCTGCTGACCTCTGCCTTGCCGATTGACATAGAGAGGGTGTCCAGGATGACGATCTTGAGACCGTACTCCTCGATGGTCTGGTAGAGACGCACCTTGTCGCAGACCGTGTCGAAGCTGATGTCCCCATTGTCCTCCACGTGCAGGCGTCCTTCGCTGAGGTCGATGGGGTCGAAGCGGGTCAGCAGGGCCAGAGGCTTCGGCGGCTCCCAGGTCATGTGGCCTGCCTTGTCGACACGGAGGCGACCGTCCCAGTGGTAGCCCTCGCGACCACGGGTCCGGTTGATGCCGTCGTTGAGCCGGGTGGAGAACAGGTACTCGCCGTCCTCGAGGCTGAAGAAGCCGACCGGCTGAGGCTTGGCCACACTGACACCGAGAGGCTTACGGCCGGATGCGAGACCCAGGGCCAGCTCCATCGCGACACGGGTCTTGCCGACCTTCGGGGGAGCCACCAGGAGTCCGCAGCCACCCTCGGGGATGATCCCCTTGACGAGCCAGGGCATCGGCTTGCGGATGACGGGACCGAAGTCCGCCACGGTAGCCATCTCCCAGGCACCGACCGACTCCTCCGTGACCTCCTGGTCCTCGATGGGGTTGGAGGTCTTGGCAGGCTTCTCCGGCTTGGAGGGCTGAGCGTCGTATGCCCGCTGGATGTCGTCCTTGAGCCGGTCGGGGTCGTCCTTCCACTTGTTCCAGTCGGTGGCCTTGATCAGCTTGAAGGTGAGAGCCTGGTCCAGTCCCAGCTCTGCTGCCTGCCGAGCGAACTTCCAGAGCAGGTTGCTGCGGTCGCCGTACCCATCCGGGGTCGCCAGAGCCGCTGCTGTCGCCGCAGGGAAGCCCAAACCGCTGGCCACCTTACGCAACAGCACAGCGCGCGGGTAAACGGTCCCCTGGGACGGCAGGAGACGCCCGTGGAACGGCTTG
>Ga0247819_10000520_pt1 | contig 22817 bp, 19 predicted proteins | sample 13C_Xylose_Day6_FD_193428 | JGI IMG/M metagenome (GOLD analysis project Ga0247819, IMG submission 193428) | Soil microbial communities from agricultural site in Penn Yan, New York, United States - 13C_Xylose_Day6 | ecosystem: Environmental > Terrestrial > Soil > Agricultural land | place: USA...
CTGCCAGGCCGGCGTTCCGGTCGTGCTGCACGAGATGCGCGGCGTCCGCGGCACCGATGCACATAAGACGGACGGCCTTGCCGAACTCGTCTGTTCCAACTCGTTCCGCTCCGATGATGCGACCAGCAATGCCGTCGGCGTACTCCACGCCGAAATGCGCCTTGCAGGCTCGCTGATCATGAAGGCGGCCGATGCCAACCAGGTTCCGGCCGGCGGCGCGCTTGCCGTCGACCGCGACGGCTTCTCCGACGCCGTCACCGCGGCGATCGACGGCCATCCGCTGATCACCGTGGTACGCGAAGAAATCCGCGGCCTGCCGCCGAAGGAATGGGACCTTGCAGTAATTGCAACCGGTCCGCTGACAGCGCCTGATCTCGCCGAATCGATCCGCCAGGAAACGGGCGCTGATGCGCTTGCCTTCTTCGACGCCATCGCGCCGATCGTCTATACCGAGACGATCGACATGGACATCTGCTGGTACCAATCACGCTATGACAAGGTCGGCCCCGGCGGTACGGGCAAGGACTATATCAACTGCCCGATGAACGAAGAGCAGTACAACGCCTTCATCGACGCACTCGTGGCCGGCGACAAGACCGGCTTCAAGGAGTGGGAAGGCACGCCTTACTTCGATGGCTGCCTGCCGATCGAGGTGATGGCGGAGCGCGGACGCGAGACGCTTCGCTACGGACCGATGAAACCGATGGGGCTCACCAACGCCCACAATCCGACGGTCAAGGCCTATGCCGTCGTCCAGCTTCGTCAGGACAATGCGCTCGGCACGCTCTACAACATGGTCGGTTTCCAGACGAAGCTGAAGTATGGCGCGCAGGCGGAAGTCTTCCGGATGATCCCCGGTCTCGAGAACGCCGAGTTCGCGCGCCTCGGCGGCCTGCACCGCAACACCTATATCAACTCGCCGACCCTGCTCGACGGCACACTAACTCTCAAGTCGCGGCCAGGCCTGCGCTTTGCCGGTCAGATCACTGGCTGCGAGGGTTATGTCGAGAGCGCAAGCATCGGCTTGCTGGCCGGCAGGTTCGCCGCGGCGGAACGCAAGGGTGAAACTTTGGCTGCACCGCCGGCAACGACGGCCTTCGGCGCGCTGCTCAACCACATCACCGGCGGTCACATCGTTTCCGACGACGAGCCGGGCAAACGTTCGTTCCAGCCAATGAACGTCAACTTCGGCCTGTTCCCGCCGCTGGAACCCGGCGCCATCATCAAGCCCGAAGGCGCCAAGCGCTTCCGCGGCAAGGAAAAGGCCGCAGCGAAGAAACAGGCCACGGCCGCCCGAGCGCTCGGCGACTGCGCCGCCTGGCTGAACGGATGCGCCTGAGAGCCAAACATTTCCTCGCAAACCGGATCCACTCCGGTTTGCGAGGGCTTTCCTTTTACAGAACTAAACTGATGTCATGAATGCCCGCAGCGTTTGCTAGCGGAGCGCCGGCTATTCGCTCGCCTGCGCCGAAGACGGCACATTTGCCTCGTCTGCCGTAAACTCGGACTTCGGGCTGAAACTGCCCAACAGCCACAACGATACCTCGGCCGCCTCGGCAGCGTTGTGAAATTCGAACGCGTTGTCGAGATAGGCGAAATCAGGGAAATGGACAATCAGACCGCGGCCGCTGTCCGAACTGTTGACCCGGACTTTTCCCGGCTGAATGACGTGGCAGACATAATGCGTGCCGTGCGACTGGATGAAACCAGCCTTGCCGTCATGCAGCCGCAGAAAAATTGCCTTGCGGTCCGCCGTCGAATGAAGTGCACGGATCGCTTCGTCCGGAAAGGCGCGCCCGAACTCGACCATTGCCGAGCCAGCATCCGGATCGTCCCAATCCCGCTCGGCCCGTGCGTTCATCCACATGTAGAAGGCGCCGGCGAGAATGGCGATGATGATGAAAAGCAGCCAGAGCATCAGACAGGCCCCCTAAGTCGGTAATGAGTCGATAGGGTGTGTTTATACGATGCGAGCCTTGCGCCAATTTGACCAGCCTCGTGCCGTGGCTAGCTGGCCTACAACATGCCGCGCAGGTCTCGGCACCAAAGCGCGCCGCCATCTTTCGCTAACGTTTGACTTCGCTTCAAGCTCTGGTTTTTGTGCAGGTCGTTATAGCAAAGCCATTGAACACATTTGCGCGGCCGGCTTCAAAACCGCTTGCGCCTGCTCGCCCACCACATCCACCACTGCCGCCGCCATTGCGCCGGCCTTATCGGATTGCGCAGCAACTCTGCGCCGACAGCATCCGCGCGATTGAAGATCGGCTCGGCGAGGGCCAGGGGAACGAAGGCGGCGAAATTGTCGGGTGAGATCGTGTCGAGCCGGGCGCGCGCCTTGGCCAGATGATCGCGGCCGAAACCGGCGAAGGCCCGGATCGCCCGCCCGATTGCTTGCCCGTCTTCTCCGGCGAGCAGCGCTTCGCGGTCAAGCCCGGTTGCTCGCAGAAGCTCGGCCGGCAGATAGACCTGGCCGCGGCGGGAATGTTGCGGCAGGAGCAGAAGCAGGCCTGCGACGGTCTGCGCGACGCCGGCATGACCGGCTGCCTCCGCAGACCTTGCGGCGTTCTGCGGATCGAGGACGAGCGACGACAGCTGAATGAGCGCCGAGGCGGTCTCGCCGGCGTAACCTTCGAACGCCGCCCTGTCCTCCATCGGATCATCGTAGAGGTCGAAGATCCGTGCATCGATCATGTTCTGAAATACAGCGATCGGAAGCCGATGCTTACGAATGCACGCGAGCAACGCCCGCGCGAGCGGATGCCCCTCGCCCGTCGCCGCTTCGTTCTCCAACAGCTCCCGCCACCATTGCATTCGGATTTCACCGGGGATGGGCTCGTGCACGAGTTCGCGAATGCGGGCGAGCTCGGCGTTGAAGGCATAGAGCGGAGCGAGTGACGGCTGGCTGGCCACCGGCGCCAGCAGACAGGCGAGGTAACGGTCGCGATCCGTGTCCCTGAGGTCGGTCAGGATCTGGGCATCAATGTCTTGCACGCAAGTCTTCCCCTGGCCGCGATCAGACGGCAATCAGCGCGACGGCGACCGCACGCGCTTCGGCCAGCATCACGTTGTAGGTTCTGACAGCTGCTCCCGTGCTCATCGGATCGGACGAGATGTTCAATGCACGCAGGGCCGTTTTCAGCTCGGCCGGCAGTTGCCGGATATCGAGGCCGGTGCCGACCAACAGCACCTCGATGTCACTCGCTTCGTCCAGCACGCGCTGGAACTTCTCGACCAACAACGGATCGCCTTCAACAACGTCCCACGCATAGACGCCCGATGGCAGCATCAGCACGGAGCCGCGGTGCGACATATCGGCAAAGCGGAAGCCGCCATTGCCATAGGCATCGATCGGGGCGCGCCCCGGAAAATGCGCTTCGCGGATCTCGATACCCTTGGGCATTTCAGACTGAACCCTTTGCCGTTTGCGCCGCTCCGGCGCCCGGGCCGGAGGAATTCTCCCCGCCCTGGAAATGGTCCGTCCGCTTGCGGAAGAGAATGAGGATCGGACCAGCGATATAGATCGAAGAGATCGTGCCGACGATGACGCCAAACAAGAGGGTAACGCTGAAAGAGCGGATAAGACCGCCACCGAAGAGGTAGAGCGCCGCCAGCGCCAGCACCGTCGTCAGCGCCGTCAGGATCGTGCGCGACAGCGTCTGGTTGATCGAGGCGTCGATCAACACCGACAGCGGCATCTTCTTGTAGCGGCCGAGGTTCTCCCGGATACGATCATAGATGACGACCGTATCGTTCAGGGAGTAACCGACGATGGTCAGAACGGCGGCGATGCTGCCGAGATTGAACTCGATGCCGGTTATCACCAGGAAGCCGATCGTCAGCAGCACGTCGTGCAGGGTTGCGATGATGGCGCCGAGCGCGAAACGCCATTCGAAGCGCAGCCACACGTAAAGCAGGATCGCAGCAAAGGAGACCGCAAGCCCAATAGTGCCGGCGCGCGTCAATTCGCCCGAGACAACCGGACCGACGACTTCGACGCGCTTGAACGCATATTCGTCGCTGAGCTCTGCCCGGATGACGCCGATCGCGGTCTGCTCGGCGTTGTCGCCGGCTTCCTGTGACGGCACGCGCACCAGGACATCGTTACCAGAACCCAGATGCTGTACCTGAACTTCGCCGAGGTTCAACTCATCGAGCCGCACGCGCAGATCGGCGATATCGACATTGCCGGCCTTGCTTTCGAGTTCGATGATCGAGCCACCCTTGAAGTCGACCCCCAGATTGAGACCGAGACTTGCGAGCAGCAGTACGGAAGCAACCGACAAGGCGGCCATGACGATGAAGACCGGGTTGCGGATCGCCATGAAGCGGATGTCGAGATCGCTGAAGCGTCCCGTACGAATACCCTTCGGCAGATGCTGCGCCTTCCAGCCGCGCAGCCAGGCCTTGGCGATCCTGCGGGTGATCGTGTAGGCGGTAAACAAGGTCGTGAAGCTGCCGATCGCAAGCGTGACGGCGAAGCCGCGCACGGGACCAGACCCAAGGTAGAAAAGGATCGCACCGGCAATCAGCATCGTTAGATTGGCATCGAAAAGGCTGCTGAACGCGCGCGCAAAGCCCTTGTTGACCGATTGGACCAGCGGTTGACCACCGCGCGCTTCCTCGCGGATGCGCTCATAGATCAAAACGTTGGAATCGACAGCCACGCCGATGGTCAGAATGATTGCGGCAATACCCGGCAATGTCAGCGTCGCACCGGTGAGTGAAAGTGCGGCGATGATCAAAATGAGATTCACGGCCAGAGCCGCGACGGCGAAGATGCCGAAGACGCCGTAGAAGAAAATCATCGAAACAGCGACTGCAACGGCAGCGATGAAGCCGGCCTTGAGGCCGTCACCGATCGCGTCATCGCCCACGCCCGGCCCGACGGTCCGCTCCTCGACGACAGTCAACGTCGCCGGTAGTGGCCCGGTTCTGACGAGGGCTGCGAGATCGGTGGCACCCTCCTCCGGCAGATCGGCGGTAATGATTGCCGTATCGCCCTTGACGGCAGCCGCAAGTGTCGGCGCAGCGACGACCTGGTCGTCGAGAATGATCGCGACTTTCTGGTCGGCGCCCTTTGCCTGAAGTGCGGCAACACGGCCGGTTGCCGCCGGTGTCAGCTTGATCGCGACCGACGCCTCGGCACTTGTCGCGTCGATATCCGGCTGCGCGGCGGTGAAGTCTTCGCCCGACAGCAGCCGGGTCTTCTCGACGAGATAGGGTATCGGCGGATCGTCGAAGGAATAAAGAACTTCGCTGCCGGCCGGCGGCTGCGCTTCAACAGCCTGCTCAACGGGCACGGCGACATTCAGCATCTGGAAGGAAACGCGGGCGCGCTGGCTAAGCAGGTCCTTCAGGCGCTGCGGATCCGCCAGACCCGGCACCTGGACGATAAGCCGATCATCACCCCGGCGCTGGATCAGGGGGTCTGCCACCCCGACTTCGGCAATCCGGCGCCGAACGACGTCCATGGTCTGTGCCAGAGCCTGCGACATCCTGTAGTCGATGCCTTCGTCGCTCAGGCGAAGGCGGATCAAGTCGTCTGCCTCGGCGCTGTCGAAGGCAAGTTCGGTAACTTCGTCGCTGACCAGACCACCAGTTTCCACCGGTGCCATGAGCGGAGCAAGCGCCGCACGCGCTGTCGGCAACTTGGCTCGGTCACGAACCCGCAGCGAGATCAACTGACCTTCGCCCGACAGGCCGAAATAGGCAATGTCGGCATCGCGCAGCGCTTTGCCGACATCATTTGTCACCGCTTCAAGCCGCTCGGCGAGAATGTCCTCGCGCGAGGCCTGCAGCATGAAATGCGAGCCACCCTGGAGGTCGAGCCCCAACGCCACCTGACGGTGCGGAAGCCACGAAGGCAGCGCATCCGCCTGTTCCTTCGTCAGGAAGTTCGGCATCGCGAGCGCGACACCCAAAAGCACTGCCAGCCAAACAAGAGCGCTCTTCAACGGCTTCAGATTGGACATGCCTCAAACGCTCCGTTTCCCGGACACATCCGGTTGTGGCTGGACTTCGATTATTCCTTTACGGGTTCGCCCTTGACGCGAACTTCCGATACGCCGCTGCGAACGACGCGAATCTTGATGCCTTCGGCAATTTCGACTTCCAGCTCGCTATCGTCGACCACCTTCGTCACCTTGCCGACGATGCCGCCGCCGGTCACGACCTGGTCACCGCGACGGATGTTCTTCAGCAGCTCGTCGCGGCGCTTCATCTGTGCACGCTGCGGGCGAATGATGAGGAAATACATAACAACAAAGATCAGCAGGAAGGGCAGAATGGACATAAGGATGTCCGCGCCGCCGGTCGACGGGGCGCCGGCTGTCTGCGCAAAAGCTTCGGTAATGAACATCGATCACTCCTTGAGTTCAAAATATGCGGCGGTTCCTCCGCGCCAAATCGGCCGGAATATAAGGGCGCGCAGCCGCAATGCAAAGCGACGGCACCCGTATCCGTTCCAGTGCCTCTGACATAATTTGGGCAAGAGGAGAACCCCCTCTCCCACCCAGTGCGGCCTTTTCCAGCGCAAACCTGCGTGCTACCCGGTTAAACCGAAGCCAAGTGACTGATTCAGCAAGCGGAGATGGACCGATGAGTGAAACAAAGATCGACGTTCTCATCAAGGAAATGCAGAAGCTTTCCGCGGCGATCGAACGCATCGCCGGCCCCGCTGCCGCTGCCAACGATTGGGACGCGGCAGAGTGCTTCGTCTGGGCGCCGGCAAGCCACCACTTGCAGCCGGTCAAAAGACCGAACCGGATCGAACTGTCGCTGATCACCGGCGTCGACCACGTGCGTGATATCCTGGTCGACAACACGTTGCGCTTTACCGAAGGTTATCCGGCAAACAACGTGCTTCTGTGGGGCGCGCGCGGCATGGGGAAATCCTCGCTGGTCAAATCGGTTCACGCACAGGTCGCACGCGATACGGGCATCGCCGTGAAGCTGGTGGAGGTTCACCGCGAGGATATCGCGACGCTACCGGCGCTGATGGAAATCCTGAAATCCGCGCCGGTGCCGGTGATCGTTTTCTGCGACGACCTTTCCTTCGACCATGACGACACGTCCTACAAGTCGCTCAAAGCCGTGCTCGACGGTGGCGTCGAGGGGCGTCCGACCAACGTATTGCTCTACGCCACGTCCAACCGGCGTCATCTTCTGCCGCGGCACATGATGGAAAACGAGCAATCGACCGCCATCAACCCATCGGAAGCAGTCGAAGAGAAAGTATCATTGTCGGATCGCTTCGGACTGTGGCTCGGCTTCCACAAATGCAGCCAGGAAGATTATCTGGCGATGATCGACGGCTATGCGGCTCACTACGGCCTTGCGGTGGACAAGGATATTCTGCACGCCGATGCGCTGGAATGGTCGACGACGCGGGGAGCAAGGTCCGGCCGCGTCGCCTGGCAGTTCATTCAGGATCTGGCCGGTCGCCTGCGCCACCGGCTGGAAGGCTAAGCCGCCTATTCCAGGAACGTGGCCGGGTTCACGGCGCTGGCGTTCTTGCGCACTTCGAAGTGGACTTGCGGCTGGCTTGCGCGGCCGGTCATACCGGATGCCGCGAGCGTCTGGCCGCGCTGCACCTTCTGGCCGCGCTGGACTTTCAGTTCGGAAGCATTGCCGTAGACGGTGACCGTGCCGTCGTCGTGACGGATGAGAACGGCGTTGCCCAGTTCCTTCAGGCTGCTGCCGGAGTAGATGACCACACCATTTTCAGCTGCCTTGATCGGCGTGCCCTCGGGCACGGAGATGTTGATGCCGTCGTTGCGGTTGCCATCGACATTGGCGCCGTAGCCGGCAACGACCGCGCCGCGTACCGGCCAGCGATACTTGCTGATACCCGTCGACTTCGGCGATTCCTCGTCAACGTCAGGGGTCTTGCTGGCGACTTCGGACACGCTCTGCTTGGCAACGGGAGGCTGGTACTCGGCGGGCTTGCTCTTGTCGAGCGCGGCGACCTGACCTTCGGCTTTCTTGGGCGGAACCGATGCCGTCTTCACCTGGTCGGTCGCTGCGCCCGGCACCTTCAACGTCTGGCCGACACGGATCGATTCTGCCGTCAGGCCGTTGGCCTGCTTGAGGGCGCCGACCGAAACACCCGTTGCCTTGGCGATACGATTGAGGGAATCACCCGGCTTGACGGTGTACGAGCCGTTGCCGCTGCCCTCGCCCGTCGAAGCGACCTTGCCTGCAGCAACATCCGTCTTGCCTGCACTCTTATCGCGGGACTGCGACTGACCGGGCAGGATTGCGACATCGCGCTGATCGGTCGGCAAGGGCGATGGCTGGCGCTTGCTGCCATCCAGATCGGTCATCGTGTTGGACGCGGCAGCCTTCGCGGCACTGCTCGCAACACCGAAGGTCGGGATCACCAGGCGCTGACCGGGCTCGACCTGTCCAGCGGTCTTCAATCCGTTGGCCTTCAGGATTTCCTTTTCAGGAACACCGAAACGCTTGGAGAGAATGGACACACTGTCGCCCTGGCGAACCATGATCGAGGGAGCATTCTGCGTCGTCCAGCCGCTCTTGCTCGCAGTATCGTTGACGGCAGCGGGCAATGCCTGACGCGTGGCCGTGGAGACCTGCTCGACCTGGCGTGCGGCTGGGAACGGTTGCGGATCAATACGCTGGCTGGAGGCCGCCGTCGGATCGGCGAGGGTCGAACGCTGCACGCTCATCGGCGTCGAGGCGGCGCGGGCGCTGGAGACCGGCGTCGACGCCGTATTGACCGGATCGTAGCCACCGTTCGCCGCGGGATAAGGCTGCCCGAGAGCCGAGTTGCGCGTATCGGCCGGAGAGACAACAGCCATCTGGCCGCTGTCGACATCGCCGCGCGGTACCGGCGTGGTATTTCTCTGAATTGAGCTGGTCGTCAGCGTGTCCGATCGCGAAAACAAGCCGTCGAAACGGCTGGCGTCGGAGCTGCACCCTGTGGCAACGCCTGCCAGCAAAACTGCTGCACACAGGCGGATCGTGGACTTTCCAACCTTGGGAGATACAAACTGACGCATGACGCTTACCCACTCCGAACGCAACTCGATGTGGGATGATTAAAGCGTATTAGAGTTACCGCACGGTTAAGGGCGACACCACCAAAGACCTAGTTTGACAGAATGCTAACCATAGACCGGTGCAAAGGCTCGCCTTAGCGGCGCTGCAAACTTAGATCAGTTCGGAATAGAGGCGTTCGATCTCGGAGACGGCACGCCGCTCGGTTGGCTCGCCCTCATAGCTAATGCTTGTCAGATCCCAGGCAAAAATCTGGCGTCCAGCCGGCGCTGCGGGAGCTTCCGACTGCGCAGTCTTGTCTTCCTCGAGAAGCACGCTCACCAGCGTCTGGAACGTCGTCTCTCCATCAAGGCCGCTTGCCTGATCGTATTCGAGCGAGCGTAGCCCGGCGACAGCCGCCTCACGCGTCCCGAAATAGCGCAGGCTATGCTGGTCCTCGGACCGCAGGCCATCATAGTACTCGATGAAGCCCTTGTAGTAGCCACTGTGATCACCGGTCTCCAGGAACTTTCCGAACGCCTGGTATTCCCGCAAGGCCAATTGCGGCGACAGGCGGTTGTTCCACTCGTCGCGCGTCAGGGCCGGTTGGCCGTCGGAGGATCTTCTGTTCTGACTGAGATAAAGCAGCGCATCGGCGGAAAGCGAAATCCGCGGCGTCGGATCGAAGAACGTGGCCTGCATCGCCTGAGCGGCATTTTCATCCTTACCGCCTGCGCCGGATTGCCCCGCCGCACGGCCGGCAAGGTTGCCCAGTCCATCGCCTGATGCCGCGGCCGTCAGCCTGTTCGCAATCTGCATGTGCCGTCTCCGTCAACCGCACGACCAGATCGCCTTTCCGAACCGCATAGAAATTCAGCGACTCGCAAGGCCAAACCTTTCGTGCAGCCGAAGGCGTATGGCGCGAAGCTTGCGCGAAACTGGAGAGATTAGGATTTTGTTAACCAATAGACGGTCGTCGGGGCGATCCGCCCGCCCTCATCACGTGGCCACGACGAGGATCTCTGCGTCGCACTTTTAAAAGAGCCGCCATGCCTACTGCATGTTTTCTTAAATCGCATTCGATTTAAGGATAAAAACATGCAGCAATTCAAAGTGCTACAGCGACCTTTGCGCGTCTAATAAGACGCGCGGCGCTGTAGTGTCCTGAGACGTCACGATCCGTGAGCACGGCTCTGACGAGCCGCGCCATGCTCCAATTCCCCCACATGAATGTGCATGGTTGGGCTCCAAGCCGTAGCGGGACAGCACAGATCACGCAAGTGGGTTGCTAACCTAGAGGTAAGACGCCAGTTGCGGAACGATCGGAAGGTAAGGCGCGTCGAACAGATCCTCACGATCGAAGCGGCTGCCGGTGCGGCTGACACGAACGATGCGACAATGCGTTTCGCTCATCATGATCGGAACGACCAGCGTTCCGCCGGACACGAGATGGTCGGAGAACATGCGCGGCAGGCTGTTGAACGCAGCGGTAATCAAGATGCGATCGAACGTGCCCTCGCCCGGTACTCCGGCACTGCCATCGGCATGGCGGACGATGACATTGCGCACACCCGACTTTTCCAGGCTTTTCTGCGCAGTGGAGACGAGTGTCTGGTAGCGGTCGATTGTCAGCACGCGCTCGGCGATGCGGCCCATCACTGCAGCGGTAAAGCCGCTGCCGGTTCCCACCTCGAGGATGCGCTGCCCGGACTTGAGGTTAAGGCAGTGCAACAGCCGGACGGCGAAGTCATAGCCTTCCATGAACGAGCCGCAGTCGAGTGGGATCGTCCGCTGCGAATGAGCGTCCGCCTGGAACTGCGGCGGCGCGAAATGGCCGCGCTGCGTCTGCTCGACCGCGTTCAGCAGGCCCTGGTTGCTGATGCCTTCGGCGCGCAGCCGCAAGACCATCGCCGCAAAGCCTTCCTGTTCCGAAACACGTCCGCTCAAGCGACGGTCCCTTCGCTCAAGGCCCGTGCCAGACGGTCCTGCACTGAATAGTCGGTCAGGTCGAGCTTGAGCGGCGTCACCGAGATCCGGTTTTCACGAAGCGCGTGGATATCGGTACCGGCGCGAAAATCACCGAAGCGCTCGCCAAAACGCAGCCAGAAGTAGGGAAAGCCGCGACCGTCGGCACGCTCGTCGATGGAAAGACCGAAGTCGAGCTTGCCTTGCGAAGTCACTTCGGTGCCGGCGACGGCATCGGCGGAGCACTTCGGGAAGTTGAGGTTGAGCAACGTACCATCAGGAAGATCAACTGCCAGCAGGCTGCGGATCAACGCAGGCGCGTGACGCTCGACCACGTCCCAGGCCACCGCCTCGCCGACGACGTGGCTGTAGGCCTGGCTCAACGCCATGGAGCGGATGCCCTGCAGCGTTCCCTCGATCGCACCGGCGACGGTGCCGGAATAGGTGACGTCGTCAGCCATGTTGGCGCCGATATTGACGCCCGATAGGACGAGATCCGGCTTGCTGTCCAGCACCTTGCGCACAGCCATGATCACGCAATCAGTCGGCGTGCCCCTGAGCGCAAAACGCTTCTCGGAGATCTGACGCAAGCGCAGCGGTTCCGACAACGTCAGCGAATGGGCAAGACCGCTCTGATCGGCCTCGGGCGCCACCACCCAGACATCGTCGGAAAGCGTCTTGGCTATCCGCTCGAGGACCGCAAGGCCTTCGGCGTGGATGCCATCGTCGTTTGTCAGCAGGATCCGCATTGCGATTTCTTTCCCGTCAGGCAGCTTTTTCGATACGTTTCTGGCCGCCCATATAGGGAAGCAATACATCCGGCACCGAAACCGAGCCGTCGGCGTTCAGGTAATTTTCGATAACGGCGATCAGGGCGCGGCCGACGGCGACGCCGGAACCGTTCAGCGAGTGAACGAACCTTGTGCCCTTGTCTTCCTTGTTGCGGTAACGCGCATTCATGCGCCGCGCCTGGAAATCGCCGCAGACCGAGCAGGACGAAATCTCGCGATATGTGTCCTGTCCCGGCAACCAGACCTCGAGATCGTAGGTCTTGCGGGCGCCAAAGCCCATGTCGCCGGTGCAAAGCGTCATCACGCGGTAGTGCAGACCCAGACGCTTCAGCACTTCTTCGGCGCAGGCAGTCATGCGCTCATGCTCGGCAACGGACGTCTCGGCATCGGTGATCGACACGAGTTCGACCTTGTTGAACTGGTGCTGGCGCAGCATGCCACGCGTGTCGCGGCCCGAAGAACCGGCCTCCGAACGAAAGGACGGGGTCAACGCGGTAAAGCGCAACGGCAGCTTTTCGCCATCGAGGATCTGCTCGCGCACGATGTTGGTCAATGGCACTTCCGCCGTCGGGATCAACCAGCGATCGTCGGTTGTGCGGAACAGGTCTTCGGCAAATTTCGGCAGTTGGCCGGTGCCGTACATCGCATCGTCACGCACCAATAGCGGCGGCTGTACTTCGGTATAGCCGTGCTCTTGGGTGTGCAGGTCGAGCATGAACTGGCCGAGCGCGCGTTCGAGCCGGGCGAGCTGGCCCTTCAGGATGGTGAAGCGGGATCCGGCAATGCGCGCGGCTCCCTCAAAATCCATCAGCCCGAGCGCCTCGCCGACTTCGAAATGCTCGCGCGGCTGGTGGTTCCAGGTGGGTTTGGCACCGATAACCCGTGTCACGACATTGCCCGCCTCGTCCGAACCAACAGGGACGTCGTCGAGCGGAATATTAGGAAGACGCGACAGGGCGTCGTTCAGTTCGGCTTCGACCTGGCGGCTCTCTTCCTCGAGCGCCGGCATTGAATTCTTCAGTTCGGCAACTTCGGCCTTGAGCTTTTCGGCGAGCTCATTGTTCTTCTGTGCCATGGCCGCGCCGATATCCTTCGACGCCGCGTTGCGGCGCGACTGCATGTCCTGCAGCGACTGAAGGATTGTGCGGCGACGTTCGTCGATGGCGATCAGCGACGCAGACGATGGTTCCGCGCCCCGCTTCGCCAGGGCGGCATCCAGCACATCGGCATTCTCACGGATCCATTTGATATCAAGCATTGTCGTTCCACGCGTTTTGCAGGTCACGGCGCGGAACCGTCGAATGCTCAGCCCTTTGCGGGGCCAACCTCTTCGGAAGTTTCTTCCTGCGACTGGGCAGCCTCACGCTTGAGCGCATCCGCTGCCCGCTGTCTCTCGACGAGTCGCGCCGTATAGATCGAAATTTCGTAGAGAAGGATGGCGGGCAGTGCAAGGCCGATCTGGGAGACTGGGTCCGGCGGTGTCAGGACGGCCGCGACAATGAAGGCAATCACGATCGCGTATTTGCGCTTCTCGGCAAGTCCCTGTGCGCTGACGAAGCCAACGCGGGCCAGAAGCGTGGTGACCACCGGCAGCTGGAACACGAGGCCGAAAGCAAAGACCAGCGACATGATCAGGCTCAGATATTCCGAGACCTTGGGCAGAAGCTGGATTGCAACATGCCCCTCGTCACCGCCCTGCTCCATCGCCAGGAAGAACCACATGACCATCGGCGTGAAGAAGAAATAGACGAGCGCGCCACCGAGCAGGAACAGGAGCGGCGAGGCAATCAGGAACGGCAGGAATGCCGCACGCTCGTTCTTGTAGAGGCCGGGGGCGACGAACTTGTAGATCTGCGACGCGATCACCGGAAAGGCGATCACGAGAGCGCCGAACATCGCCACCTTGATCTGGGTGAAAAAGAACTCCTGCGGAGCAGTGTAGATCAGCTCGACATTGCGTTGATCCATCCCGGCCCAACCGACCGCCCATTTGAACGGCAGCACCAGAAGGTTGAAGAGACCCTTGGCAAAGTAGAAGCAGACGAGAAAGGCGATGAAGAACGCGCCAACGGCCCACATCAGCCGCTTTCTGAGCTCGATCAGATGTTCGATCAGCGGCTGCGGCCGGTCCTCGATATCGCCGCTCATACGTCACCTTTCTTGCGCGTTGCCGCGCGTGTCTTTTGTGTTTTTTCTTTCGGCTGCTCTGCCTCGACCTTGGAAGGCCTCTTTGCAGCCGTCTTGGCGGGTGCAGATTTGGCGGTTGCCGCCTTCGCCGGTGAGGCCTTCTTGGGCGCGGGCGTAGCGTCTGCCTTGGCCTTCGTTACCCGTTTCGGCTTTGCCGCAGGCTCAGAAGCTTCGGCACGCTGCATTTGCCGGCTGGCAGAACCAATCGCCGCGGCCGCAATGCTGTTGGCTGGCTTTGCCTCGGCCGCGCCAACGGCAACCGGTTCCACGGAGGAAACTGGCGGCTCTGCAGCGGATACGGGCGCCTTGTCTGGTGATGCGGCCTTCTGGAGATCGGATTTGATCTCGTTGCCGATCTGGCGCAACGGGTTCATCGCGTCACGTAGCGCATTTGCCGGATTGAGGCTTTGCGCGTCGCTGATCGTTTTACGGACGTCTTCGAGATCCGCCTCACGCAACGCCTCATCGAATTGCTGGCGGAAATCCGACGCCATGCCGCGCAGCTTCGACGTCATGCGGCCAAAGGCGCGCAACATCGGCGGCAAATCCTTCGGTCCGACAACAACGATCAGTACGATGGCAATGACGACTAGCTCGGTCCAGCCGATATCAAGCATTCGATATGTCCTGCAAACCCGTGGTGCGGCCGGCCGGGAGGTAATCCCAGCCTGGCCCTATCGGTGCTCGATCGTTAGCGAACTTCGTCAGACTTGTGATCAACAGTCTTGCCGTCGAGCGGCTTGTCGGCGGAAGCGACGTCGTCGTCGTTCATGCCCTTCTTGAAACTCTTGATGCCCTTGGCAACGTCGCCCATCAGTTCCGGAATCTTGCCGCGACCGAACAACAACAGCACCACGACCAGAACGATCAGCCAGTGCCAGATACTAAAGGAACCCATGCGTTTACTCCCTCTGAGCCTTCCCCGATTTAGGCCCTATTCGCGTGTCAATTTTCAGGCGCGCCACCAGCACAGCCTCTTTTCGCCACAGACCCTAAGATGTCGGAACATCTTTTTCAAACAGCAATATATCCCGCTCGTTAACTGAAAGCATTACATCGCGCAATCCTTGCGGCAATTGGTCCGCGCGGATACGGGCGCGCACGGTTCCATCGCAGCCCGCCACAGCCAGTTCGAGCAGTTCGACAACGCCGATGAAACGGCGCGAGACGATCCGCGCCTGTATGTCGCCTTCGTCCTTGCCGACACGCAGCCCCGAAAGCCGCACGGCCACGGAAAGGCGCTGGCCATCGCGGTACTTGCTGGCATCCACGCCGCCGAGCGGCGTATCGACGCGACCGTTGCGCACCTGGGCGTCGAACACGTTGATTTCCGAAAAGAAACCGGCGGCAAACAGGTCCCGTGGCTCTCGATAAAGCTCGTCGGCGGTGCCGACCTGGACCAGGCGCCCATCCTTGAGCAGAGCGATCCGGTCGGCCATGCGCATCGCTTCCTCGGCATCATGCGTGACGACGATCGCGGTGGCACGCGTCTCTCTGAGGATGGCGAGCGTATCGGCGCGGATCGAATCCTTGAGCCGCGAGTCGAGCCCGGAGAACGGTTCGTCCATCAACAGCACAGCAGGCCGCGGCGCGAGCGCACGGGCGAGCGCCACACGCTGCTGCTCGCCACCCGAAAGCACATGGGGATAACGATCTCCGTAATGCGAAAGACCGACCCGTTCCAGGGCTGCGTCGGCCTGGATCAGCGCTTCTTTCTTCGGAAGCGCCGTCAGCCCAAAGCGAACATTGTCGCGGATCGTCATGTGCGGAAACAGCGCAAAGTCCTGGAACATCAGACCGACACCGCGCTTTTCCGGCGGCAAGAAGACCGACGGGCCAGAAATCTCCTGGCCGTTAAGCAGGAGGCGGCCGGCGCTTTGCATCTCGATGCCGGCGGCGATCCGCAGCAGCGTCGTCTTGCCGGAACCGGAGGGGCCGAGCAGGCAAAGGACCTCGCCGGCCTTGGCCGCCAGGCTGACGCCCTTGATAGTCTCCTTGGAATGGTAGTTGTGGTGGATATCCTCGAATGTCAGGCTCGCCGCGAAAGATACGCCCGCCGTCCGTCGCGTTGCCATGACGGGCCCGTCCTGCGTATCTGAAACCATGCTGCGTATTCCTTGACACCGGTGGCACCGCGGCGACCATGCCGGGTGCAGGCTCGATGGAGAAAGCCGATATCTCCAATCAGGTTTTTTAATCGGCCTCTTCGCCCTTCGGAGTCAAGAGCCCCAGTTCTTCCAGATCGAGCTGGGTGATCGGATCCTCGTTTTCCGCCAGGTCATCTTCGCCGACGGGCACGGGAATATGCAGGTTGGACGGAACGCGGCCGGAGAGAAGCCCCGCTCCCTTCAACTCCTCGATGCCAGGCAGGTCGCGCAGTTCCTCCAGGCCGAAGTGGTCGAGAAAATCGCGTGTCGTTCCGAAGGTGACCGGACGCCCGGGCGTGCGGCGGCGGCCACGGAAGCGGACCCAGCCCGCCTCCATCAGCACATCGAGCGTGCCCTTGGATGTCTGCACACCGCGAATGTCTTCAATTTCGGCGCGGGTAACCGGCTGGTGGTAGGCGATGATCGCCAGAACCTCTAGCGCGGCGCGCGACAACTTGCGAACCTCCTTCTCATCCGTCTGCACGACGAAGGACAGGTCGGCGGCCGTGCGGAACGCCCAGTGATCGGCCACCTGCACCAGATTGACGCCACGGCCTGCATAAAGCGCCTTCAATCGCGCCATGATGCGCGGGACATCGGCACCGCGCGGCAGGCGGGTGGCGATGTAAGCCTCGGAGATTGGCTGCGCGGAGGCAAACACCAGCGCTTCGGCAATTCGCTCGGTTTCCTGCTCCATGCGCGGATCGAACACAAGGCCGTCGTTCTCGCCGTCTTCGTCTGTCACGTCCGGGAGGTATTTCTGCGGCTCAGCCACGGGCTGCCTCCATATCGGCGAGCGTCGCCGCATCGATCGGGTTCGGCCCACGCCGCAGATATATCGGCGCGAACGCTTCTTCCTGGCGGATTTCCAGGCGCCCCTCACGTACCATTTCCAGCGAGGCGGCAAAGGAACTGGCGATGGCCGTCGCCCGCTCCTTCGGCGTCGTCATGTAACGCAACAGGAAGTGATCGAGCGCGGTCCAATCGTCCAGATGGCCGATCATGCGTGCCAGGATCAATCGCGCATCGGCGAGCGACCAGACGTGGCGCTTTTCGATCGTCACTTGCGTGATCGCTGTCCGTTGCCGCAAGCTCGCATACGCGGTCAGCAGATCGTAAAGCGAAGCGTCATAGTCCGACTTCCGCTCGGTGACGATATGCTCCGGCGCACCACGCACGAAAACATCGCGGCCGAGGCGGTTTCGGTTGATCAGCCGGGTGGCGGCCTCGCGCATGGCTTCGAGGCGCTTCAGCCGGAACGCCAGCGCCGATGCCATTTCCTCACCGGAGGGACCATCATCCTTCGCCTGCTGCGGGATCAGCAGCCGCGACTTGAGATAGGCAAGCCAAGCCGCCATGACGAGATAGTCGGCGGCCAGTTCGATGCGGATGCTGCGCGCCCGCTCGACAAAGGCGATGTATTGTTCGGCCAATGCCAGCACCGAGATGCGAGCAAGATCGACCCGCTGGCTGCGAGCAAGATGGAGGAGCAGATCGAGCGGGCCCTCGAAGCCGGCGATGTCGATGACCAGCGCCTCTTCGTGCAATCCGCGCTCCGCAGTCTCGTCCTGCCACAAGGGATCCATCGGCGCTTTCGCCCCGGACCTGCCTTGCTTTTCACCCGCGTTGCTCACGACAGCCTGATCCTTTCCCGCCGGCCGTACCCGTCCTCAAACCGTCGCGAACAGGCTGTTGAATTCGGCACGTAGTTCCTGCTCGTTCGCATTATCAGGCTTGCGGAAGGCGGCCTCTGCGGCCCTTGCCCTGCGCAATGTCTCTCCGGCCAGAACCGGGACGACATCCGCTACAGCCTTCATCTCGTCCATTATGCCATGACAATGCAAGACGAGATCAAGTCCGGCGTCGATGATGTTGCGCGCGCGGGTGGACATGTCGCCGGCCAGCGCATTCATCGAAACGTCGTCGGACATCAACAACCCGTCGAAACCGATATGGCCGCGGATGATCTCACGCACAACCTTGGCCGAGGTCGTTGCCGGATTGTCCGGATCGATCGCCGTGAAGACCATGTGCGCCGACATCGCCATGACCTCGTCCTTCATGGCGATGAAGGGCAGGAAATCGCTCTTGGCAAGCTCGTCGAAGGTTTCGCTGACCACCGGCAGGCTGTGGTGGGAATCGACGAAAGTGCGGCCATGGCCGGGCATATGTTTCATTACCGGCAGCATGCCACCGGACTTAAGGCCTTCCGCCATCGCCCGACCGATCGCCGTGACACTCTGCGGATCGTGTCCATAGGCGCGATTGCCGATCACATCGTGACTGCCGGGAACCGGCACGTCGAGCACCGGCAGGCAATCGACGGTGATGCCGAACCGCATCAGATCGAACGCATGCAGCCGCCCCATCAACCAGGCCGCACGCAAACCGCCCTCGGCATCACGGCGGTAGATCTCGCCGATCGCCGCACCATTCGGATACTGCTGAACAAGCGGCGGCCGGATGCGCTGAACACGTCCGCCTTCCTGGTCGATCAGCACGGGTGCCGCGGGATTGCCGATACTGTCACGTAGCGCCGCGACCAGATCGGAAATCTGCTGTTCCTCGCCAATGTTGCGGCCAAAGAGGATGAAGCCCCAGGGCCGCTCGCCATCAAAGAAGCTGCGCTCTTCGCTCGAAAGAGAAAGACCCTTGCAGCCGGAGATAAATGCTTTTGATTCGCTCATGCCAAAAGCATAATGCGCGGCTTGCCCACAGCGAAGCGAGAATAGCTATCGGTGCGCGTCATGCACAGACTACTGTCACTGAAACGTGAAAGGGCGCGGCATCTCTGCCGCGCCCCTCTGGGGATAATATTGCTGCTGTGACTACTTGGTCACGAGGCAGCTGCCACCAGCGCCCTTGTAGCGCGAGCAAAGCGCATTGGCCTCTTCGCGCGAACCGGCCGGGATGCGGACACGATAGTAGGTGCCCTTACCCGCGATCTCCGCCTTGCGGATATCCACGCCGCGACCACCGATAACGCTTCCGAACTTGTTCGAAAGGCTGTTGTAGGACTTCTTCGCTTCGGCCTCGGAGGGCAGCGACGCCACCTGGATGAAGTAGGTGCCAGCCGGCACTGATGCCGTCGAAACCTGCTGGGTATCCGTTGCAGGGTTGGCGGCGGCCTGCGTTTCCGCCGGACGTGCGCTTGCGCTTTCAGGTACGGCGCCAGCCACGTTGCCAGCCTGCCCGGTCGGGCGGGTCTGAGGCAGCGGTGCCTCAACGCCAGCGGCGTTTACCGTGGCGTCGCTCGCGGCAGCAAGTGCGACCTGGTCGGCACCTGCAAGTGCCTTGCCGGCTGCGCGAAGTTCGGAACCGGCGCCCGTGGCTGTCGCCTGGCCCTCAGTGCCCGACGCCGCAACCTGACCCGAAGCCGTTGCCGGAACCGGCTGGGTGTTGCCAGCAACTTCCGTCGCCGGTTCAGCAACCGGCTCTTCGCGGGCGACGAGCGTGCCGTCCGGCTTGACGATCATCGTGCGTACTTTTCGCGGCGCGACTGCGGGAGCCTTGTCCTCTTCCTGATCAGCCGGCACGGCAGCACCGTCACCAGGCAGAAGGCGGGCAGACTCCTCGTCCGCATTCGGTGAAGCACCCAGAGCATCCGCTTCATCGCTGCCGTCATTCGGCAGGTTTTCCGGTGTCAGCGTCCGCTGGACGACGTCCATCGGTTCCTCGGTCGAGGAGACGAGTGCCTCCTGCCGAGGACCCGTGCCCTGAGCACCGGCAACGCGGTCATAGACGGCCTTGTCCTGGTTCGGCACGGTCTTCCCGCCCTTTTCCTCGGGCACGACCTTTACCGGGGACTTGTCGGCGAGAATGATCTTCGGACCCTCGCCGGACGAAACGGCATCGCTGCCACCCATCCAGGCGTAGACGCCTGCACCACCGAGAATGATGATGCCGGCGACGCTTGCAGCGAGCAGCATTGTGCGCTGCGAGCGGCGACCGGAGCCGTATTCGTTATAAACACCGGCGTCGGCCTGGCCGGACATAGGCTGAGCGCGCTCGGATTCGCGCGGCGTGTTCTGACGTTCGACCATCGAGCGACGGAAGTCTTCTTCCATTGCCTTCTCGAACTCGTCGAAATCATCCATCGGTGCTGCGCCGAGCGATGCGGCCGGCTTGGCTGCCGGCGCGGAGCGTGCAGGTTCACGAGCCTCGACGGGGCGAGCCTGCGTCTCCCTGACGGATGGTGCCGGCGTCCCGAAGAGCTGGGCCATTTCCGCGTCGATATCGAGATCGTAGTCGGCGGGATAAGCGACCGGCTTTTCTGTCTCGATGACCGGCAGTTGCGGTACATCCATATCGGCGATCGGTGCGACGCCGGTATCGGCTTCAGCGATCATCGACGGATCGAACGGCAGAACGCTTTCAACCGGCGGCTCTTCGATTTCTAAGGGCGCAGCTGCGACCGACGGTGCTACGAAGGGCTCTTCATGCTGTACCGGCTCCTGCTCGATAGCGGCGAAAACCGGCTGCTGCACTGCGGCGGCGATATCCTCAGAAGCGTCGAATTCCGGAAGCTCCATTTCCATCGCCACATCCGAGAGCTCCATTTCGAAGTTCTCGATGTCGAAGCTCGGCTCGTTCTCCGGCTCGGTAGCCGGAAGAGCGGGCTCGACGACAGCCTCTGGCGCAACCGCTGCGGCCACCGGTGCGGCGGCTACAGGTGCTGCGGCAGCAGGGATCGACGAGACGATCGGACCAGCAAAGGCGCGCTGCTGGCCGGCACCCGAGGGCGAAGCGACCGGGGTGGCGCGACTGAACGTCGGCGTGAAGGGATAGGGGCTCTTCTTGACAGGTGGCGCAGCCACGACAGCCGGCTCGGCCCGCGCATGAATCGCAGGATGAGTGTGAACTGCAGCGGCGACCAGGCCGGTCGCAGCCGGTACCGGAAACCGCTCGATATCGGCAAGAAGCTCATCGACGGCGTTATCTGTTGTCGGCTCTGCCGCAACCGCAGCGACCTGCTCGATCACTGCCGGTTCGTACGAGTAGGCATTGTCCGACGCATAGGCGTTGCTGCCCTCGGCAGCCGGAGCCGGTTCGAAAGCCGGCTCTACGGCAACCGGAGCGACCTGCTCGATCACTGTCGGTTCGTACGAATAGGCATTGTCCGACGCATAGGCGTTGCTGGCCTCGGCGGCCGGAGCCACTTCGAAGGCTGGCTCGACGGACAGCGAGGCCTGCTCTGTTGCCAGTTGATCGGCGAAATCGGAAACGTCGAACGAAATGTCCTCGACCGGCGCATGCCATTCTTCAGGTGCACCAACGTGCTGTTTGATCGGCGCAATCTCGGCCGTCGGAGAAAGATCGACGTCACCGAGCGAGAGCTCGAGTTCGCGTTCCAGATCGAAGGTCGGCTCGACCGCTTCCGAAACCACGTCGTATCCCGTTACGTCAGTGATCGAAGTGGACGTCGCCTCGGGAACCGCAACGAATTCGGCGTGGCCGCGGTCGACTTCTTCAAGAGCGGCCTCTGGCCATGTCTCTGCGAGTTCGACCGGCTGATACTCCGGTTTAATCGCCGGCGCATCTTCGATTGGCGCCGATTCGGCCACAGCAAACTCGGCTGGCGCAAATTCAAGCACCGGCTCGACCTGCTGAAGCTCTTCTGCGGGCGCAGCTACAGTTTCAACTGGATCGTTGTCCGGCTGAACATCTGCCGCGCGCGGCGCATCATAGGTATCGAACTCTCGAAGGAGCTCTTCCTCGAGATCGAACGTCGGATCTTGCCGGACGGCTTCCTGGTGGCGTTGCAATTCCTGCAACTGCTGGACAGCCGGCCGGGCATCGTAGCCGACGATCCGGGCGAGTTCGGCCAACGGATCATCGTCTGCCAATACATCGAATTCAGCCGGCCCGCTTCGTGCGAATTGTTTGTCTGCCATGCTCTCCACTCACAATTGCCTGCATTCACTTGCCAGTGCATTGTGGGAAAATGGTGACAATACTTATCGCATTTCTTCCGGTGCAGAGGTGCCTGTAATGGACAGGCCCGACTTCAGTACGGAAGCGACAGCATGCACCAGCCCGAGTCTGGCAGTACTTAATTCTCTATTTTTATCGTTAACAAAACGTAATTCCGGATTCTCTTTACCTTTGTTCCAGTGTCCATGGAAGGCAGCGGCAAGATCGTAAAGGTAAAACGCGATGCGATGCGGCTCTTGCGCCAGTGCCGCAGCCTCCACGACGCGCGGATATTCTGCGAGCTTGGCGACCAGCTGCAGCTCCGCCGGATCGACGATCAGGCCATTGATTGCGCCGGCAAAATCGACGGTGGACAGGTCGAGTTCGGGGAAAGCGTCCGCAGCCTGACGGAAGACAGACCGGCAACGCGCATGTGCGTACTGCACGTAGAAGACCGGGTTGTCCTTGGACTGCTCTGTCACCTTCGCAAAATCGAAATCCAACGGCTCGGAGTTCTTCCGGTAGATCATCATGAACCGGACCGGATCGCGTCCGACTTCATCAACGACGTCGCGCAACGTCACGAAGTCACCGGAACGCTTGGACATCTTGACCGGCTCACCCTCGCGATAGAGCTTGACCAACTGGCAAAGCAGTACAGTCAGCTTCGACGCACCGCCAGACACCGCGCGTGCCAGCGCCTCAAGCCGCTTGACGTAACCACCGTGGTCGGCGCCGAGCACATAGATCATTTCGTCGAAGCCGCGGTCAAACTTGTCCTTGAAGTAAGCAACGTCGGCAGCGAAGTAGGTATAAC
>Ga0247819_10000521_pt1 | contig 22814 bp, 17 predicted proteins | sample 13C_Xylose_Day6_FD_193428 | JGI IMG/M metagenome (GOLD analysis project Ga0247819, IMG submission 193428) | Soil microbial communities from agricultural site in Penn Yan, New York, United States - 13C_Xylose_Day6 | ecosystem: Environmental > Terrestrial > Soil > Agricultural land | place: USA...
TGCAGAAGGACTTCAACCTCTTCCTCTATGAAGCGGTCGAGTTCCGTCAGAACGCCAACTTCGAAGGCGGCCTGCGCGCAGGCTGGCGGGATCTGAACCGTGGTCTGGAAGCCGCCGCCTATGTCCGCAACATCACGGACGAGGCCAATGTCATCGGCGCCATCGACTTCAACAACCTGACGGCCTTCGTCAACGAACCGCGCATGTACGGCGTGGAGCTGTCGAAGCGTTTCTAAGCCTTTACGGCTGATCGCATCGGAGGGCGGCGACGGGGAGACCTGTCACCGCCCTCTTGCCATTCCGGTCCAGCTTGGTCCTACTGCCGGACAGATCGGGGAGGATCTTTCACATGCGGCTGGCCCTGCTGTTCGGATCGCTGACGCTCGCCTTCTTGCTGGCCGTCTGGACCACCCAGGTTCCCAGGCCCCGTCCCGCCGACGCGCCCGTCGCCGCCTTCTCGGCCGCGCGGGCCATGACCGATATCGAACAGATCGCCCGGGCCCCGCACCCGGTCGGCTCGGCCGAGCACGCCCGCGTCCGCGCCTACCTCTCCGCCCGCATGACCCAGCTGGGCCTGTCGCCGCAGGAACAGGCAGGGCCGCTGTCGCCTGGCGCGATCCAGCGGCTACAAAGGGCCGGCGGCGATCCCGACGCCGCGAACAATCAGGCGATCAACCTGGTCGGCGTCCTGCCCGGAAAAGACCGCAGCCAGCCCGCCGTCATGCTGATGGCCCACTATGACACCGTGGTCGGCTCACCGGGCGCGGCCGACGATTCCACCGGCGTCGGCGCCGTGCTCGAGGCCGTTCGCGCCATCCAGGCGCGCGGCCCGGCCGAGCGCGATCTGGTCGTCCTGCTGACCGACGCCGAGGAGCTGGGTCTGGACGGCGCCCGCATCTTCTTCGGCGGGCATCCGCTACGCGACCGCATCGGCGCCGTGGTCAATCTGGAGGCGCGCGGCGGCGGCGGTCGCGCCGCCATGTTCGAGACCGGGCGCGAGGCCGGCCCCACCGTCGACCTGTTCCGCCGCGCCGCCATGCACGCCGATGGCGGGACCACCGCCACCTCCCTGGCCGTCTTCATGTACGAGCAGATGCCCAACGGCACCGACTTCACCATCCCCAAGGATCGCGGGATCGGCGGGCTGAACTTCGCCTTCATCGGCCGCCCGGCTCAATATCATGCGGCCGACTCCACCCCCGACAATCTCGATCAGGGCGCCCTGCAGCATCTCGGCTCTCAGGCTCTCGAGGCCGCCGACGCCCTGCTGCGCGCGCCTGCCCTGCCCGCCAAGGGGCCGAACACCGTCTATGCCGACGTCTTCGGCCGCCTGATGCTCAGTCATTCGGCGGCGACCGGATGGCTCCTGCTGGGCCTGACCGCCCTGTTCGGCGGCTTCGCCGCCTGGCGCGCCCGCCGCGCGACGAACCTGTCCGCCGGACAGGTCGGGCGCGGTCTGCTGGACGGCCTGTGGTTCCTGTCGGCCGGACTGGTTCTGGCCCAGGCCGTGCGCCTGCTGGCCGGGCCGATGTCGAGCCGCGCCGCCTCGTCCGAAACCTACTACATCCTGCTGCGTCGTCTGCCGTGGATGGAGGCCGGCGCCGTCCTGACCATCCTGGCGCTCGCCCTGCTGTTCCTGACCGGCGCGCGCCGGTCGCGTCCGCGCACAGTCGCGGCGACCGTCGCCGTCCTGACCCTGCTGGTCCTGCTGATCGGCGGCTTCAGCCCGGTCCTGCTCGGCGCAGGCGTGATCGCCGTCGGTCTGTCGCTGTGGCCGGTCAAGGCGCCGACCTCGACCTGGGGCGGCTGGCTGGGCCTGATCGCCACCGTCTTCCTGCTGGCCTGTATGGTTCAGGGCGCGGCGCCCGAGGCCGCCCTGCTGTTCGTCTGGCCCGTCCTGCTGGCGGCGACGGCGGCGGCGCTGGCGGCCCTGATCAGTCCGGAGCTGACCCGCCCGGTCAGCCTGATTCCCGCCGCCGTCGCGGGCGTTCTCGGCGGCGCCTGGCTGATGGGTCTGGGCCATTTCGTCTTCCTCGGCGTCGGCATGGACCTGCCCGGCGCCCTGGCCCTGATCGGCCTGCTGGCCCTGCTTTTCCTGCGACCGCTCAGCCCGCCCGTCAGCACGATCCGCCCGGTGCTGATCGGGGCCGCCGCCTGCCTGGTCCTCGCCTGCGGCCTCACCTTCGCCGCGCGTTTCGCCGAGCCGACGCCCGCCGTGGCCCAGAGTCTTCCCTGACCCTGCCCTGACCGCGCCCCGCTGGCGAAACCCCGTCCAAACGTCTATCGCAGCCTGATGTCCCACGATCCCGTTCTCGTCACCGGCTCCGCCGGCTTCATCGGCTTCCACACCGCCCGGCGGCTGCTGGAGCGCGGCGAAACGGTCATCGGCCTGGACAACCTCAACGCCTACTACGACCCGGCGCTCAAGCAGGCCCGCCTGGCTCTGCTGCAAGACCATCCGAACTACCGCCACTACACGCTCGATCTGGCCGACCGCGCCGGTGTCGCCGCCCTGTTCGCCGAGCACGCCCCGCGCCGCGTCGTCCACCTCGCCGCCCAGGCCGGGGTCCGCTACAGCCTCGAAGCGCCCGAGACCTATGTGGATTCCAACGTCGTCGGCTTCCTCAGCATCCTCGAGGGCTGCCGCGCGACCAAGGCCGCCAACCTCGTCTTCGCCTCGACCAGCTCGGTCTTCGGCGCCAACGCCGCCCTGCCCTTCTCGGTGCGCGATCCGGCCGACCACCCGCTGACCGTCTATGCGGCGACCAAGCTGGCCAACGAGGCCATGGCCCATTCCTACGCCCACCTGTTCGGCTTCCCGGCCACGGGCCTGCGCTTCTTCACCGTCTATGGACCGTGGGGCCGCCCGGACATGGCCCTGTTCAAATTCACCCGCGCCATCCTCAGGGACGAGCCCATCGACGTCTACGGCGAGGGCAAGATGAGCCGCGACTTCACCTACGTCGACGACATCGTCACGGGCGTGGTCGCAGCGCTGGATCGCCCCGCCGCCATCGACCCGACCTGGGACGCCAAGGCCCCGAACCCCGCCACCAGCGGCGTCGCCCCCTGGCGCATCCTGAACCTGGGCGCCGGCCGCCCGGTCGCCTTGATGCGCTACATCGAGGTGCTGGAGGAAAAGCTGGGCCGCAAGGCGAAGCTGAACCTCATGCCCATGCAGGACGGCGACGTCGCCAATACCGAGGCCGACGTGACCGACACCCTGGCCGCCCTCGACTACGCCCCCTCGACCCCGGTCGAAGACGGCGTCGGCCGTTTCGTCGACTGGTACTGCAACTTCTACCGCGAGAACTGAGCGCGCGCGGACAGTCGCCGTCTCGACATCCGATTGTCTGGAAACGCCTTGGTGGAGCCGAGGGGAGTCGAACCCCTGACCTCGTCATTGCGAACGACGCGCTCTACCAACTGAGCTACGGCCCCGACCGACAGGCAGAAGCGGGAGATAGAGGGCGGCGCGGGGGGGTGTCAACGGGTCGCGGAGGAATCCTTGGCGTTACCGCAAGGCCCCGCTAGAAACGGGTCTGCATTCAAGGGAACTTCGTTCATGGGCATCGGCGCCGGCGTCATCGGCTTCATCTTCTTCGTGCTGGGCGCGCTGCTGCAGCTTCTGCTGTTCGCCATCATCGCCAATGCGATCCTCAGCTGGCTGTTCGCCTTCGACGTGATCAACTACCGCAACCGTTTCGTGGCCCAGGTGGCCGAGTTCCTGGACCGGTTCACCAGCCCCATCCTGGCGCCGCTGCGGCGGATCATACCGCCCCTGGGCGGCATTGACCTGACGCCGATCGTAGCCTTGCTGATCATCCAGGGCGTGCAGGCCTATCTGCTGCCGCCGCTGCACCTGGCTGCGCTGAACCTTGTCGGCGCATACTGAGACGAAGCGTTGAGACGCGGACACGGGCGGTCAGGAATCTTAATCCCGCCCCATTCCGCCCCTTGCGCCCGGCGGACGGGCTCCTAAGGTGCGCGCGACTGGTCCCGACGGGGCCGCTGAATTCGCGTATTCATGACCACGATCAGGACAGTCGCCGTTATCGGCGCCGGGCAAATGGGTTCGGGCATCGCTCAGGCGGTGGCCGTCGGCGGCCATGAGGTGCGGCTCTATGACCTGTCGGCCGAACGGGTCCCCCTGGCCCTGGGCGAAATCGCGGCCAGCCTGGCGCGTCGCGCCGCGCGCGGCCTGACGACCCAGGCCGAGGCCGACGCCGCCCTGGCCCGCATCCAGCCAGTCGCCTCCCTGGCCGAGGCTGCAAAGGCCGATCTGGTCATCGAGGCCGCGTCCGAGGATGAGGCCGTCAAGAAGTCGGTCTTCATCGACCTGACCCCGCACCTGGGCCCTGACACCCTGCTGGCGTCCAACACCTCGTCCATCTCGATCACCCGCCTGGCCTCGGTCACGGACCGGCCGGATCGCTTCATCGGCCTGCACTTCATGAAGCCGGCGCCGACGATGAAGCTGGTCGAGATCGTGCGCGGCATCGCCACCTCGGCCGCCACCTATGAGGCCGCCGTCGCCTTCGCCGAAAACCTGGGCAAGATCACCACCGAATCCGAGGATTTCCCCGCCTTCATCGTCAATCGCATCCTGGTGCCGATGATGAACGAGGCCATCTACGTCCTGTATGAAGGCGTCGGCGACGTCACCTCGATCGACAAGGCGCTGAAACTGGGCGCCAACCACCCGATGGGTCCGCTTGAGCTGGCGGACTTCATGGGCCTGGACGTGGTCCTGGCCATCATGAACGTGCTCTACGACGGCCTGGCCGACAGCAAGTACCGCCCCTGCCCGCTGCTGGTGAAGTATGTCGAGGCCGGCTGGCTGGGCAAGAAGAGCGGACGCGGCTTCTACGACTATTCCGGCGCCACGCCGGTTCCGACCCGCTGATGCTGCGCCTCGACCGGATCGAGGACCTGCCCGGCCTCAAGCGCGTCGCGCCTCAGCGTTCGACGCAAAGGCTCGTTCTGGCCGCGCTTGCCGCCGCCGCCTGGCCGCCCCTGATCCTGACCCTGATCGTCTGGCCGCCCGAGAACTGGGCTTCGGGCGTCGACACCGACTGGCGGCTGGTCTTGCTGGTCCTGGGCCTGATCGCCGCGCCCGTCGGTCTGTGGCTGCTCCGCCAGACCCATGCGCGGGTCGGTCGCCCCTCGACCCGTCTCGGCGTGGTCTGCCGCTTCATGGTGTTCGGCGGATTGCTGGCCGCCGGAGTCCAGACCCTGATCGCCGTCATCATGTCCCTGTTGTCGGTGATCGCGTCACAAAGCCTGATCCAGGGCCTGGGCGCGATGGAGACCACCCTGTTGATCTTCGGCGTCGCGGGCCTGCCGCTGGCGGTGCTGGTGGGCGTCAGCTACGCCCTTTGGGCCGGTCTGTGCGTGGCCTTCATCGCCTTTGCGCCCGCCCCCGTCGTCAAGAACCGCATGGGCCTGATGCAGAACGGCGCCGGCTGACATTACGGCGATTTAAGGTGCCCCGGCGGGTCCAAGCCCCCATGAGCAGTCTGCTCTTTGGGGGAGAGGCGAAGCTGTGACGGATCAGACTATTTTCACGGAAGAACCGCGGCCTGTGTCCGCCGGCGCCCGCATCCAGACTCTGGACGTGCTGCGCGGCGCGGCTGTTCTGGGCATCCTGGCCGTCAACGCCGCCGCCTTCGCCCTGCCGATGATGACGATCGAGATGACGAGCGGCCAGTCGCCCTTTCCGGCGGGACCCAATGCGTCGGGCGTGGCGCAATGGGTCGTGGCCGTCTTCTTCCAGCAGAAGTTCGTCACCCTGTTCTCCATGCTGTTCGGCGTGTCGATCTTCCTGGTCGGCGGCGAACGGGGCGACGAGGCGAAGGGGCGCGTCCTGCGTCGCCGCCTGCTGTTCCTGGCCCTGTTCGGCCTGATCCACGGCGCGGCCTTCTGGTATGGCGACATTCTGCTGCTCTACGCCTGGTCCGGCCTGTTCATGATGCTGATGCGGTCGATGCCCGCCCGACCGTTGATCTGGATCGGCGCCGGGGCGACCGTCCTTCTGGCGACGCTCCAGGCCGCAATGATGCTGCTGACAGTGCATTTCCCCGAGGCCATGAGCAGCGGCGGCGCCTCGGACGGGGCGGTCGCGGCCTCGATCGCCGCCTATCAGAGCGGCTGGGCAGGCGCGGCGCTGGAGAATCTGAAGGCCTGGGCCGTCGCCCAGGGCATGAGCCTGCTCATGTATGTGTTCTCGACCGTGCCGTTGATGATGCTGGGCCTGGGTCTGTTCAAGGCGGGCTTCTTCCACGGGCGGGTTCCGACGCGCGTCTACGGGATGCTGATGGCGGCCGGCGCGGCGGTTCTGGCCCTGCTGGGCGTGCTGGAATGGCTCGAGATCCAGGCCGGCGCCGACGTCGAGGCGACCGGCGGCTGGGCCATGGCGGTGGGTTCCTATCCGCTGATCATCACCCTGGCCTACGCCTCGGTGCTGATCCTGCTGACGACGCGCGGCGTGGGCTGGCTGCGCAAGAGGCTGGCGCCGGTGGGGCGGATGGCCTTCACCAACTATCTGACCCAGACCCTAATCATGACGACCATCTTCTACATGCCATGGGGGCCGCGTCTGTTCGGTCAGGTCGACTATCCGATGCAGTGGGCCATCGTCGTCGGCGTCTGGGCGCTGCAGCTGATCTGGTCGCCGCTGTGGCTGTCGAGGTTCACCATGGGGCCGTTCGAGTGGTTGTGGCGGCGTTTGAGCTATGGACACGATCTGCCGCTGCGCCGCACGGCCTGAGGGCGTCGGGCGGACTGTGAGTTGCGGCGGCGGAACTGATGGCTTAATCGCCGCCCCATGACCGACGAAGCCCCCATCCGCCCCGAAGCCCGCTCGCCGCGCGGGTTCGCCGACCGTCGCGGCCGCGACCTGACCGCCGAGCGCCGCATCGTCGCGCGCGTGTCCGAGGTCTATGAGCGCTGGGGCTTCGAGGCGCTGGAGACCCCGGCCTTTGAATACGCCGACGCCCTGGGCAAGTTCCTGCCCGACGCCGACCGCCCCAACGAGGGCGTCTTCGCCCTGCAGGACGACGCCGGATCGGAGGAGCCGGGCGAGTGGATGGCCCTGCGCTACGACCACACCGCCCCCCTGGCCCGCTTCGCCGCCCAGAACTGGGAGACCCTGCCCAAGCCCTTCCGCCGTTACGCCTACGGCCCGGTCTGGCGCAACGAGAAGCCCGGTCCCGGCCGCTTCCGCGAGTTCTGGCAGTGCGACGCCGACACCGTCGGCTCCGACCGCCCCGAGGCCGACGCCGAGATCATCGCCATGGGCTGCGAGGGCCTGCGCGCCGCCGGGCTCGGCGACGGCCAGTCGGTGATCCGCGTCTCCAACCGCAAGCTGTTCGACGGCCTGTTCGACGCCGGCGGCGTGACCGACGCGGTCCAGCGCCTGACCGCCCTGCGCGCCGTCGACAAATACGACCGCCTGGGTCTGGAAGGCGTGCGCGCCCTGCTGGGCGAGGGCCGTCTGGACGAGTCCGGCGACTACACCAAGGGCGCCCGCCTGCCCGCCAGCGTGATCGGCGCGGTCGAAGCCTTCCTCGTTTCCGCCGAGACCCCCGGCCTGAGCCGCGCGGGCGTGCTGGACGCCGTCGCCAATGCGGGCGCCGGTCTGGGCGTGGCGGGCGAAGCGGCCCTGGCCGAGCTGTCGGCCATCGACCGCGCCCTGACCGCCATGCGCGTCGGCGAGGCCGAGGTGAAGTTCGACCCGACCATCGTGCGCGGGCTGGAATACTACACCGGCGCGGTCTTCGAGGCCGAACTTCTGCTCGACACCAAGGACGACAAGGGCCGCACCGTACGCTTCGGCTCCATCGGCGGCGGCGGTCGCTACGACGACCTGGTGGCGCGCTTCACCGGTCAGTCGACGCCCGCCACCGGCTTCTCCTTCGGCGTCTCGCGCCTGGCCTCGGCCCTGCGCGCCGCCGGTCGCGGCGCCGATGACGCGACACGCGGCCCGGTCGTGGTCATCGTCTTCTCCGAGGACGACATGCAGCACTACCTCGACGCCGTGTCGGAACTGCGCGCCGCCGGGATCGCCGCCGAGCTCTACCTCGGTCGCGCCGGCATGAAGGCGCAGATGAAGTACGCCGACCGTCGCGGCTCACCCGCCGTGGTCATCCTCGGCGGCGACGAACTGGCCGCTGGCGAAGTCACCATCAAGGATCTGGACGCCGGACGCGCCCGCGCGGGCGCGATCGCCGACAACGAGGCCTGGAAGGCCGAACGCCCCGGACAGCAGAAGGTGGCTCGCGGCGATCTGGTCGCAACCATCCGCAGCATTATCGAATAAGCTTCGAGTAAATCCGCGTTGCGGACATGGGTTATCGACGTTTAGTCATAAATGCCTGCTTTTTGGCGCCGGACTCGATTGACTTGCCCCCCGCCTTCGCGTCATTTGGTCTCACTCGAGAGGCGCAGCGATCAAACGCAGCGACATCTTGAAGGCGTTTCGGGGAGGAAACGTCCGCTCCTTAGAGAGCGATAAAGCCCGCTGCGATGTATCCCCCGCAGCGGGCTTTTTCATGCCTGAAACCCAACTGATCCGCCCACAGATCGACAGGACAGCGCTCAATTCTCGAATGATCGTCGACAATTTGAAGCCCCATGAAAAAGGGCCGGAGCAGCGACGCTCCGGCCCTCTTCATTCATCAAACGACGCCCTTACCAGATGCGGACGCGGTCTTCCGGCGCGAGGTAGTACTTGTCGCCCGGCTTGACGCCGAAAGCTTCGTACCAGGCGTCGACGTTGCGCACCGGCCCGATCACGCGGAACTCGGCCGGGCTGTGGGGGTCGGTGGCGATCTGGTTCTTCAGCGCGTCCTCACGGTACTTCGACTGCCAGACCTGGGCCCAGCCGTAGAAGAAGCGCTGGTCGCCGGTCGTCCCGTCGATCACCGGCGCAGGCTGGCCGTTCAGCGACAGGTGATAGGCCTCCAGACCCACGGCCGTGCCGGCGGCGTCGCCGATGTTCTCGCCCATGGTCAGGCCGCCCTGGACGTGGAAGCCCGGCAGGGGCTCATAGGAGTCGTACTGGGCGCCCAGGCGCTTGGTCAGACCTTCGAAATTCGCCTTGTCCTGATCGGTCCACCAGTTGCGCAGCACGCCGTCGCCGTCGGACTTGGAGCCCTGGTCGTCGAAGCCGTGGCCGATCTCGTGGCCGATGACGCCGCCGATGCCGCCGTAGTTGACCGCCGGGTCCGCGCTCGGGTCGAAGAAGGGCGGCTGCAGGATGGCGGCCGGGAAGACGATCTCGTTATTGGCCGAGTTGTAATAGGCGTTCACCGTCTGGGGCGTCATGCCCCACTCGTCCTTGTCGACCGGCTGGTTCAGGCGGTTCAGTTGATAGTTCCACTGGAACTGGCCGATGCGCTGGGCATTGCCGAACAGGTCGTCGGCGCGGATATCCAGGGCCGAATAGTCACGCCACTTGTTCGGATAGCCGATCTTGACGGTGAACTTGCGCAGCTTCTCCTGGGCCGCCGCCTTGGTCTCGGCGCCCATCCAGGTCAGGTTGTCGATACGATGCGACAGGGCGGTGCGCAGATTGGCGACCAGCTCTTCCATCTTGGCCTTGGACTCGGCCGGGAAGTATTCGGCGACATACAGTCGACCCGCCGCCTCGCCCAGGGCCCCCTCGGCGAAGCTGATGGCGCGTTTCTCACGCGTGCGCTGCTCGGGCTGCCCCGCCAGGTCGCGCGCACGGAACTCCCACTGGGCGTCCGCGAAACGCTTCGACAGATTGGGCGCGGCGTCGTCGGTCGTGTGGAAGGCCTGCCAGGCCTGCAGCGTATCGACCGGGGTCTCGGCGAAGATGGCGGCGATCTTGGGCATAGCCGTGTTCTGACGCACGATCAGTCGCTCGATGGACCCCAGGCCCGCGGCGTTGAAGTAGCCGTTCCAGTCGAAGCCGGGCGCTTCAGCCGCCAGGGTCCGGATGGTGTATTCGTTGTAGGTCTTGTCGCGGTTGCGGTTTTCGATCGGGGTCCAGTGCGCCTCGGCGATCCGCGTTTCCAGCGCCAGGATGGCGGCGGCGTGGCCCGCCGGATCAGCCCAGCCGATGTTGGTCAGCATCCGCTCGATATAGGCCTGGTACTTCTCTTTCTTGTCCGCGAAACGCGCGTCCAGATAATAGTCGCGGTTCGGCATGCCGATGCCCGACTGGCCGGTCGTCACGGCGTAACGCGTCGGCTGCTTCTGATCGATGGTGATGCCCGTGCCGAAGAAGGACGAGCCCACGCGCCCCTGGGTCTGTCCCATATAGGCGGCGATCTTCTCGTGGGTGTCGGCGGCGCGGATGGCGGTCAGGAAGGGCTGCAGCGGCTGGGCGTCCAGCGCTTCGATCCGGGCTTCGTCGGTGTAGCTGCGATAGGCGTCAGCGATCTTCTGCTCATCAGAGCCGGCGGTCAGGTCCGTGCGCGCGGCCAGCCCCTGAACCAGGGCCTTCATGCGATTGTCCGACAGTTCGCGCAGCAGGGCGAACGAACCGTAGGAGGTGCGGTCGGACGGTATCTGGATCTTGTCGAAGGCCGCGCCGTTGGCGTGGCGGAAGAAGCTGTCGCCCGGCGAAACCGAGGTGTCGCGTCCCGCCAGATCAAAACCCCAGGTTCCGTACTTGGGCGCTTCCGTGCCCTGCCAACCCTGGGCGCCGCCCTGGGGCGCCGGCGCCTGGAACAGTTCGAACACGGTGCAGGCGTCATCGACGCAGGCATGATCATGACCGTCATGCGCGAACGCAGCGGCCGGCATCAACAGGGCGCCGACGGCGGCCCCGACAAGCAATTTCTTCATTCGTAAGCAATCCTCATGGGGCCCCAACGCCCGTTGGTCCGGACCCTAGTCCCGGCCCGGACGACGATGCGTCTTAAAAAAAGTTCATCTAGGGCGCGACCCCGCTCGCCATACTGTGATCGCATGCGCCACAATAGGCCCACGGAGGCGCGATGACGCAGGGACACGGCGGCGAATATCGGGATCTGGTCGTCTTCCTGGCGGCGGCGGGCGTGGTCGTGCCCCTGTTCAATCGCCTGAAGATCAGCCCCGTCCTGGGCTTTCTCGCCGCAGGGGTCCTGCTGGGGCCTGACGGTCTGGGGCGCTTCGCCCAGTCAGACGGCTGGCTCAGCTGGCTGACGATCGGCGATCAGGCGCAAATCCGGCAACTCTCCGAACTGGGCGTCGCCTTCCTGCTGTTCATGATCGGCCTGGAGCTTTCGTGGGAGCGGTTGAAGGCCATGCGGCGCCTGGTCTTCGGTCTGGGCATGCTGCAGATCGCCGCCTGCGCCGTCGCCATCGCCATCGTCTTCATGGCCCTGGGCCAGCCTCTGGCCGGCGCTGCGGTCCTCGGCATGGGTCTGGCCCTGTCATCGACCGCCGTGGTCATGCCCGTCCTGGCCGCCCAGGGGCGGATCAACAGCGAGACCGGCCGCGCCACCTTCGCCGTCCTTCTGGCCCAGGACGTGGCTGTCGCCCCCATACTGATCACGGTCACGGTCCTGGCCACGCTCGCCCAGAGCGGATCCTCGGTGGAGCCCGCCGAGTTGGGGCGTGCGCTCTTCACCCTGGCGCCGGCGGCGGGCGGGCTGTTCCTGATGGTGCTGCTGGGCCGCCTCGTACTGCGCCCCATGTTCCGCTCCGTCGCCCGCGCCCAGCATCGTGGCGAAGGACGCGAACTGTTCGTCGCCGCCTCGCTTCTGGTCGTGGTCGCCGCCGGCCTCGGCGCCCAGGCGGTCGGCCTGTCGATGAGCCTGGGCGCCCTGGTCGCCGGCGTCCTGCTGGCCGAAACCGAGTTCCGGCGCGAGGTCGAGGTCGCCATAGACCCGTTCAAGGGCTTGCTGCTCGGCGTCTTCTTCATCGGCGTCGGCATTGGGCTGGATCTGGACGCGGTGGCCGCCGACCCGACGACCGTGCTGGGCCTCGCCGCCGGTTTGATCGTGCTGAAGGCTCTGATCATCTTCATTCTGGCCCGCGCCTGGGGCCTGGCCGCCCGCTCGGCCATCGAGACGGCCCTGGTGCTGGGCCCGGCGGGCGAGTTCGCCTTCGTCATCCTGTCCACCGGGCTGGTCGAGGGCCTGGCGACACCGGAACTGACCCGCAAGGCCATGCTGGCGGCCACGCTCAGCATGTTCACCGTCCCCCTGCTCGCCGTCCTGGCCCGCCTGCTGACCGAACGCGCCGCGCCCGTCGCCGATCCGAAGGTCGAAGGCCTGTCTCCGGACGCCGCCGTCCTGGCGCCCGACGGGGCCGTGCTGATCGTCGGCTTCGGTCGGGTCGGGCGGCTGGTCGGCGAACTTCTGGTCGAGCACGATCAACGCTTCATCGCCCTGGACGCCGACCCGACGTCCGTCCGCGCCGGTCGCGCCGACGGCCATGAGGTCTATTACGGCGACGCCGCTCGCCCCGAGATGCTGAACGCCTGCGGCCTGTCCGCCGCCCGGGCCCTCATCGTCACCATGGACAGCCCCGCCAAGGTCGATGAAGTGGTCAAGACCGCTCGCGCCCTGCGGCCGGACCTGATCCTGATCGCGCGCGCGCGCGACGACCACCACGCGGCGCGGCTCTACGCCCTGGGCGTCACCGACGCTGTGCCCGAGACAACCGAGGCCAGCCTTCAATTGGCGGAGAACACCCTGGTCGATCTCGGCGTGCCCATGGGACTGGTTCTCGCCTCCATCCACGAACGTCGCGACGGCTTCCGCCGAACCTTCCAGGCGGCCGCTCCCAACGATCGCGGGACGCGACCCGCGCGCGCCTTCCGCTCTGTTCGGGCGACGGCCACGCCTCCTGCTGACGACTGATCGTCTACGTAATATTCCTTATGAATATTGCGCTTAAGGCCAAGCTTCGACAGGATTTGCTCTCGTTTCATGACCCATTTTGGTCATTGTTCGGTGATGAAAGTTCGCCTTCCCCCCTGGGACGCTAGTCGACGTCTTGCACCAGGTTCACGCCGAGGCGGCGCAAACCTGAGCTGACGCGGTTGTCGCCCTCCACGACCGGCGGGCGTCAGCCCTTCCCGAGCCAGAGTAGTTAATTGATGCGTGAGACCACCCTGTCCGCCCCCGAGACCGCTGAAGCCGAGGGTCAGCCCCGGCTGAACCGCCGCCAGGCCGCCAAGATCCGCACCCGTCAGAAGGTGCTGGACGCCGCACGCGCCCTCTTCGCCGAGCGCGGCTACGACGCCGCCACCATCCGCGACATCGCCAAGGGCGCGGGCATGTCGACCGGCGCCGTCTTCGCCAACTTCCAGGACAAGGCTGAACTGTTCGAGTGCGTCTTCGCCGAGGAAATGGGCGGCCTGCTGCAGGACATCCAGACCGCCGCCGGCCATGACGGCCGCGTCGCCGAGCGTCTGGCCGAGGGCCTGACCGCCGGCTACCATCGCTCGCTGGAGCACCTGCCGCTAATGCAGGCCATGATCGCCCGCTCGTGGTTCCAGCCCGAAGCCGCCGACGAGCGTTCGCGCACCTTCGTCAAACCGATCATCGAGGCCATCATCGCCGTGCTGCAGGGCGGCATCCGCGAGGGTGAACTGCGTCAGGACCTGGACCAGATGGTCATGGGCCGGATGATCTGGGACGTCTTCGTCGCCAACTTCCGCTACGCCGCCTACGACCACTGGGGCATCGAGGAGCTGACGCCGCACATCCGCAAGCAGCTGGACCTGATCCTCTCCAGCCAACTCGCACGGCAGTAAGAACCGCCGCATTCTTGGAGGGCCGCGGTCGTCGGCCCTCCGGGACCTCCCGACCCGACGCGGCCTGGCGCTTCGCGCGCCTAACCGAGCACCGTCGTGCTGCTTGAAGAGCCGAATGCGCTCAAGCTGCGAGGGTCCGCGACCCGAGCATAGCGCACTAGAAGAGCTTCAGCTCTTCCAGCGCAGCACCACTTCCTTGATCGGGTTGACGAAAGCGCGGCCTTCGGCGCGGCTCTTCGTCCATTCACGCTTCAGCTGCTGATACCACTTGGCCTGCTTGTCGGCGTCGTCGATCCAGATCAGGGCCGGGTCGTATTTCAGCCCCTCGTTCTGCAGGTTCACCATGCCGCCGTCCTGCTTCAGGAAGGCGACCACGCCCATCCGCAGGAAGGGCTTGGCGATCCCGAACACCCAGTGATCGGACCAGAAGATCTGGGTGATCCGCGTCTTGGTCTCGGTGACAGGCGTCAGGCAGGTCAGGGCCAGCACCTGTCTGGCGCCCACCTGGATATGCTCCCAGCGATAGCCGGGCAGGCGGAAGGTGATCTCGGTCGCCGGCGCCCCGCCCAGGATCTTGTAGAGGCGGCTGTTCGACGACGGGGCGTGGCGCACCATGGCCCAGCCATAGTCGCGCGGCGCAAAGGTCTTGGCCTTCTCGTGCATCGAATGCTCGGATCTCCACCACCACTGCTGGTGAACGAAGGGTCCGTGGGCCGGGTCCATCAGGCCGACGACGGCGTGGTCGATATGGCTGTCGAAATCCATCGCCTCGACCAGCCTGGCCTCGCCCTCGGCGCCAGGGAAAAGCGGCGGCTCATGGTCCGGCTCGGACGGGTTGCGCGCGTCGGCGGCCATCCAGACAAAGACCAGACCCTGGCTCTCGCGCACCGGATAGGACCGCACTTTGATACGGTTCGCCTCGAAGGCCTGATCCTCGACCAGGGACGGAATGGCGGCGCAGACGCCGTCGGGGCGGAAGCGCCAGCCATGATAGGGGCACTCGATCGTCTCGCCCTCGCCCGGCTTGTCCACCAGACGCCCGGCTGACAGGGGCGCGGCGCGGTGAGGACAGATGTCGCGCATGGCGTAAACCTCGCCCGCGCGGGTCCGGCCGACCAGCACCGGCTCGTCCATCACCTCATAGCGCTTCAGGCTGGCGACCGGCACATCCCGCGCCAGGGCCACGAAATACCAGGCGTCACGCACGAAGCCCTTGCCGAAGGCGGTCGGCGGAGCCTTGGCTTCGGGGGCGGTCGCGGAGGGTGCAGCAGCGTCAACGGTCATGGCCGCTATCTAGCAGCAGGCGCCGCCTGTCGTCCAAAGCCCATTCCCTTCCTCGCTCGATGAATTAATCTGGGTCAAATTCTTCGGGGAGAGGACTTCATGATCCGCGCCGCTTACATCCTGGCTTCCGGGGCAGCCGCCCTGCTGCTGGCCGCCGCCCAGCCCGCCCTGGCCCAGGACGGCCACACCAATCACGCCGCCGGTCATGGCCATCAGCACGCCGCCTTCGCCTCTGACCGGATCCATGTGGCCGTCGAGGGCCAGGGCCCGGACGTCATCTTCATCCCCGGCCTCAGTTCCTCGCCCGCCGTCTGGCAGGGGACGGTCGATCACCTGAACGGCGCCTACCGTGTTCACCGCGTCCATGTACAGGGCTTCGCCGGCGCCCCGGCCAAGGGCAATGCAACCGGCCCCGTGGCCGCCCCGGTGGCCGAGGAGATCGCCCGCTACATCCGCGAACAGGGCCTGACCAGGCCCGCCGTCGTCGGCCACTCCATGGGCGGGACCATGGGCATGATGCTGGCCGCGCGTCATCCCGATCTGGTCGGCAAGCTGATGGTCGTGGACATGATCCCCTTCATGGGCGCCATGTTCGGCCCGCCCGGAACCACGGCGGAAAGCGTCGTCCCCGTCGCCGATCAGGTCTATGCCGCACAGTCCGCCAGCCCCCGCGATCAGTATCTGACCCAGGCCAGGGCCGCCGTCACCGGCATGATCAAGACCGAGGCCGCCCGCTCCGGCCCCCTGGCCGATGTGGAAAACAGCGACCAGCAGGTCTCGGCCGCCGCCTTCCGCGAACTGATCGTCACCGACCTGCGGCCTGAGCTGGGCAAGATCACCGCCCCGGTCGAGGTCCTCTACGTCAAGTTCAACGACCCGCGAATGACCGACGCCATCACCGACGCCATCTATCAGATGTCGTTCGCCAACCTGCCGGGCGCCAGGCTGAAGCGCATCGACGACAGCGCCCACTTCATCATGCTGGACCAGCCGACCGCCTTCTACGGCGACCTGGACGCCTTCCTGGCCCGATGAACCACCCGGCCGCGGACCGGATCATCGGCCTCTATCAGGACAAGGCCGCAGACTGGATCCGCGACCGGGGCGCCGCCCTGCGCCAGCATGAAGGCGATTGGGACGAGGTCGCCTGGCTGGACCGTTTCACGGCGGACTGGCCGCCCGGCGCCCGTGTGCTGGACGTCGGCTGCGGCTCGGGCTGGCCCATGGGCGCCGCCCTGCTGGAGCGCGGTTTCAAGGTCATCGGCCAGGACGCCGCGCCCGACCTGATCGTCCACGCCCGCGCCACCCTGCCCTCGGGCGACTGGCGCATCGGCGACATGCGCGAGGCTCTGCCGGAGGGCGTCTTCCACGGAGTTCTGGCCTGGCACAGCCTTTTTCACCTGACGCCCGAGGCCCAGACCCTGCTCCTGCCGGCGCTGGCCGCCCGCGTGGCCGACGGCGGCCGACTGATGTTCACCGCCGGCCCCGCCCATGGCGAGGCGATCGGGGAATGGCGGGGCGAACCCCTTTATCACGGCAGCCTGGCCCCGGAGGTTTACAACAGCCTTCTGATCGAGGCCGGACTGACGGTGGAGAACAGCGGCGACAACGGGGTCTGGCTGGCCCGGCGCGCCATTCTTTCGGCGAAATAGACGCTCACGCTTGCGTGAACTCAAGCGGGGCGTTTTCTGCAGCGACATGACCGGCTAGGGTCGCGTCGCTGGCAAGAGGGACTTTCATGGCGCGTAAAGACGGCGGACCGGACCGCAACGAGCACGGCGGCGGCAGGAAACCGCGCCGGTCCTTCCTTGGCAACCTCTTCTACTGGGGCGCGGTTCTGGCCGTCTGGGGCCTGATCTTCGCGGTCGTCTTCTTCGCGATCTTCGCACGCGACCTGCCGGACACCTCCAGCCTGTATGAGGTCGATCGCCAGCCCTCGATCACCTATCTGGACCGCTCCGGGGCCCTGATCGCGGTGCGCGGCACCCAGATGGCGCCTCCCGTCGATCTGGACGCCCTGCCCGACTACGTCCCGGCCGCCTTCGTCGCCATCGAGGACCGTCGCTTCTATCACCACCCCGGTTTCGACCCGATCGGCATGAGCCGGGCCATGGCCTCGAACCTGAAAGCCGGGCGTGTGGTCCAGGGCGGATCGACCATCACCCAGCAGCTGGCCAAGAACCTGTTCCTGACGCCCGATCAGAACATGAAGCGCAAGGTTCAGGAGCTGATGCTGGCCGTCTGGCTGGAGATGAAGTTCACCAAGAAGGAAATCCTCGCCCTCTATCTGAACCGGGTCTATTTCGGCGCCGGTGCCTATGGCATCGAGGCCGCCTCGCAGCGCTACTTCGACAAGAGCGCCGACAAGCTGACGGTCGGTGAATCCGCCCTGCTGGCGGGCCTGCTCAAGGCGCCGTCGCGCTATTCTCCCGTGTCCGAGAGCGAACGCGCCGCCACCCGCGCCAATGTCGTGCTGAACGAAATGGTCGAGGTCGGCGCCATCACCCCGGCCCAGCGCGACGCCGCCGTGGCCGAGCCGGTCCGCGTCTCGCGCACCCTGGCCAGCCAGCACGCCCAGTATTTCATCGACTGGCTGGACAAGCAGATCCGCGGCCTGGTCGGCGAACCGACCGAGGACATGGTGGTCGAAACCACCCTGGACCTGACCCTGCAGACCGACGCCGAACGCGCCGTGCGCCGCATCCTCGACCGCGACAAGGGCCGGGGCGTCGAACAGGCGGCCCTGGTGGCCCTGGACGGCGAAGGCCGGGTCCGCGCCATGATCGGCGGCGGCTCCTACGCCGACAGCCAGTTCAACCGCGCCACCGACGCCCGCCGTCAGGCCGGCTCGGCGTGGAAGCCCTTCGTCTATCTGGCCGCGGTCGAGGCCGGCTACACCCCGACCACCCCGGTCGTGGACCAGCCCGTCACCATCGGCGGCTGGTCGCCCAAGAACTATTCCGGCAACTTCTCGGGCCAGATGACCCTGGCGCAAGCCGTGGCCCAGTCGACCAACACGGTCGCCGCCTATGTCGCCGATCAGGTCGGCCGCGACGCCGTGGCCCGCGCCGCCCGTCGCCTGGGGATCAGCAGCGAGATCGGCCTGCAGCCGTCGATGGCCCTGGGCGCCGTCGAGGTCAGCCCGCTGGAGATGGCCCAGGCCTATGACGCCTTCGCCAACGGCGGCAAGCGAGTCGAGGCCTGGGGCATCAGCCGCATCCGCACCCCCTCGGGCCGCGTCATCTACAGCCATGGCGCCGGCGAAAACGGCCAGACGATCAACAACCCGTCGCTCTACTACATGAACCAGATGCTGCGCGGCGTGATCACCTCGGGCAGCGGTCGTTCGGCGGCCATCGGCGGACGCGACATCGCCGGCAAGACCGGCACCACCTCGGACTACAAGGACGCCTGGTTCGTCGGCTACACCGGCGGCTTCGTCGCCGCCGTCTGGGTCGGCAAGGACGACAACAAGGCCATGCGCGGCGTGACCGGCGGCTCCTCGCCTGCCGCCATCTGGCGCGGCTTCATGGAGGCCGCCCTGCCCCGGCTGGCGGTCCAGCCCATCCCCAACGGTCCGCCCCTGCCCGAAGGCTGGGTCGCGCCCGATCCCGTCGGCGACATGATGGGTCAGGTTCAGGACCCCTACGCCCAGCCGGTCGAGGGCGAGCCCGGCCCGCCCATCATCGACGGCCAGCCGGTTCCGACACCCGCGCCCCTGCCTGGCGACCAGCCCGTCATCCGGCCGACCTCGCCTCAACCGACCGTCAAGGAAGCCCCCCGCGCGGAGAAGAAGGCCGACGCCGACTTCTTCTAGGCAGGTGAAGGCGGCTAGCGCCCCACGGCGTGCAGGGCCGCGCCGTGGTCGCGCAGCCATTGGCGGAACGGCCGATGGTCGCCGACCAGTCGATGCACCACCGCCCAATAGGCCGGGCTATGGTCGGCGTGAACCAGATGGGCGACCTCGTGCGCGGCCAGATAATCCGCCACCTCGGCCGGGGCCATGATCACCCGCCACGAATAGCGGATCGAGCGGTTGTGCGGACTGCACGAGCCCCAGCGCGAACGGGTGTCGACGATCGACACCTTGACCGGTTTCTGGCCCAGCGCGCTCAGATGCACCTCCGTGCGGGCGACCAGAAACTCTCGCGCCGCCCGCTTGAACCAGTTCTCGACCCGGCGCGAGAAGGCCTCGCCCTCGCCGCCCGAGCGGATCACCGGCCCCTCCGGCGTCTCGACCAGACGCGCCGCCCCGGCCCCGCCGACCGCCTCCAGCCGCACGCTGCGGCCCAGCCAGGACACGGTCGCGCCGGGCTCCAGCGGCGTTCCCGCCACCCGCGCGGCCAGCCGGTCGGCGATCCAGTCGGACTTGGTGCGCGCAAAGGCCACCACCTCGCCCAGACGCCGTTCAGAGGGCGCCACGGCCACGGCTTCGCCGGCGCGGGCGTCGATGCGGATCGACAGCCGCCGCGCGCGCGGATTCACCGACAGGCGAAGGGCGCCCCCGCCCTCAAGCGGCAGCCGCTGACCGTTCCGATACTGCACTCAGGGACTCGTTCTGGGCGATGAAGTCGCGCACCCGCGGATAGATCTCGTCGCGGAAACGGCGGCCGTTGAAGACGCCGTAATGGCCCACGCCCGGCTGGACATAGAGCAGGCGGCGGTCATCAGGGATATGGGGCGTCAGACCGTGCGCCGCCTGGGTCTGGCCCACGCCCGAGATGTCGTCCTTCTCGCCCTCGACCGTGGCCAGGCCGATGTCGGTGATCGCCGTCAGATCGACCTTCTGTCCGCGATGCTCCAGAAGGCCGCGCGCCAGCAGGTGCTGCTGGAAGACGATATCGATGGTCTGGAGATAGAACTCCTCGGTCAGGTCCAGCACCGACAGATACTCGTCGTAGAACTGCTCGTGCTTCTCGACCCCGTCGCCGTCGCCGACCACCAGGCTCTCGAAGTAGCGGTGATGGGCGTCGACGTGCTTGTCCTCGTTCATCGACATGAAGCTGTAGAGCTGGACGAAGCCCGGATAGACGCGGCGCCCGAACCCCGGATAGGGCCAGGGCACGGTGTGGATCATGTTCGACTTGAACCAGGTGAAGGGCTTTGCCTCGGCCAGCTGGTTGGTCACGGTCGGCGACAGGCGAGCGTCGATGGGCGAGCCCATGAAGGTCATGGAGGCGGGCCGGTTGGGGTCGTTTTCGGCCGCCATGACGGCGCAGGCCGCCAGCACCGGCGGGCCCGGCTGGCAGACGCCGACGACATGGGCCCGCGGACCGATGGCCGTCAGCATGGCGCGGACGTGGTCGATGTAATCGTAAAAGTCGAAGCGGCCTTCCAGCACCGGCACCTGCCGGGCGTTCTCCCAGTCGCTGACATAGACGTCGTGGTCCTGAAGGAAGCCCTCGACCGTGCCGCGCAGCAGGGTGGCGTAGTGGCCTGACAGGGGCGCGACGATCAGGACGGCGGGAGCGTCGGTCGGCTTGCCCGCCTTCTTGAGGTCGCCCGCGTCGCGCTTGAAGCGCACCAGCCGACACCAGGGCGAGGACCAGACGACCTGCTCGGTCGTGCGCACCGCATGACCGTCGATATCGAGGGTCTCAAGCCCCCAGGCGGGCTTGCCGTAGCGCCGCGTCAGGCTCTCGAACACCTCGGCCGAGGCGTAGGCCGTGCGGCCGATGGCCGTGTCCGAGGCCGGATTGAAGGGCGACGTCCAGAACTGGCGGGCCATCTGGGCCCCGATCCGGAACGGCGTCGCCGAATGATAGGCGAGCTCGTGAAATGCGTAGAGCATGAAACCCCGACTGCGGCCCCCGCCGATGCGGCAGTGCAGCATATAACGCATTCAGACGCAAAACAGACCAAGGTCGCCCCCGATCAGGGAAAGGTGATCAGCCGCGCTCCATGGCGTTCTCGATCAGCTTCACGGTCCGGTCCGGTCCCAGGTCATGGGCCACGGCGCTACGGAACTGGCCGTCCGGCCCCATCAGATAGACGGTCAGGCTGTGGTTCATCGTATAGCCCTCGCCCTCTCCGACCTTCTGGTAGAAGGCGCGGTATTCCTTGGCGACCTGGGACGTCTGTTCCGGCGTGCCGGTCAGGCCGATGACGCCCGTGGGGAAGCCGTCCGACGACAGATAATCCTTCAGCAGTTGCGGCGTGTCGCGCTCGGGGTCGATGCTGATGAAGACGATCTGCAGGTCCCTGGCTTTGTCGCCGAGGTCCTTTTCTAGGCGCTCCTGCACGGCTTTCAGCACGCCCAGCGTCGTCGGGCAGTAGTCAGGGCAGTAGGTGAAGCCGAAGAAGACCAGGGTCCACTTGCCCTGCAGGATCGACTGGTCGACCACCTGCCCGTCCTGGTTGGTCAGGGTGAAGGGGCCGCCGACGGTCGGCTGGCCGGTTCCCGTTTCCGCAACCTGAGCCGACTGCTCGCGGCCCTTGACCACGACCATGGTGATCAGCCCGAGCGCCAGGGCGATGACCGCACAGGCGGCGGCGAACAGAATAACGGGACGACGCGGCATCGGCTTCTCCTGCGACGGCGAGGGTGCAGCCGTCAGCTTGGCGGTCTATAGAAGAGGCGTGAGCAGCACAGAAGCCCCCTCCCTGTCGCAGGCTGTGAAGGCCGCCGGCCGCCCCGGCGTCATGGAGGCCCTGCGCGAGCGTCCCCGGCGCGGGCGCGGGCTGTCGTTGCGGACCCTGATCGTGCTGCGCTGGCTGGCCGTCTTCGGCCAGACCTGCGCCATCCTGACCGCCTATTTCGCCCTGCACTTCCCCCTGCCCCTGTGGGAGTGCCTGGCGACCATCGGCGCAGGGGTGGTGATGAACCTGGCCACCATGGCCCGCGCCCGCCGCATCGACGGCAGCCTGCCCAACGGCCCGCAGACGGCGGCCCAGCTGGGCTTCGACATCCTGCAACTGGCCACCCTGCTGGCCCTGACCGGCGGGCTGGACAACCCCTTCTGTCTGTTGCTGGTGGCGCCGGTGACGATCGCGGCGGCCTCCCTGCCCTCGCGTCAGGCCCTGGTGCTGGGGGTCATGGCCCTGATCGCCCTGGCCGTCCTCTTCTCCTGGTCCCTGCCCCTGCCGTGGCGCCTGCACGAGCATCTGGTCCTGCCGCCCCTCTACCGCTTCGGCATGGGCCTGGCCCTGGCCACCGGGGTTCTGTTCACCTCGGGCTATGCCTGGAAGGTGGCCGCCGACGCCGAGAAGCTGGAACTGGCCCTGGCCACCACCCAGGACGTGCTGCAACGCGAACAGAGGCTGGCGGCCCTGGGCGGTCTGGCCGCCGCCGCCGCCCATGAGCTGGGCACGCCGCTGGCCACCATCCAGGTGGTGGCCAAGGAACTGCTGCGCGCCTCGCCTCCCGACAGCCCGGTGGCCGAGGACGCCGCCCTGATGCTGCAGCAGGCCGAGCGCTGCCGCGACATCCTGAAACAGCTCTCGGCCCAGCCCGAGGAAGGCGACGCCCTCTACGCCGACGTCGATTTGAAGGCCCTGCTGGAAGAGGTGGTCGAACCGCATCGCGGCTTTGATCTGGACTTCCAGACGGCTGTGAAGGCCCCGCCGGGCCAGCCCCTGCCCCGCGTCCACCGCCTGCCCGAGGTCATCCACGGCCTGTCGACCCTGATCGAGAACGCCGCCGACTTCGCCCACAGCCGGGTGCGCGTCACCGCCATCGTCGACGCCGGCTGGATCGAGATCGACATCCTCGATGACGGTCCGGGCTTCGCCTCGGAAATCCTGCCGCGCCTGGGCGAGCCCTATGTCACCAGCCGCCCCCAGGCCAAGGCGCGCCGGGCGCTCGCGGCCC
>Ga0247819_10000522_pt1 | contig 22810 bp, 21 predicted proteins | sample 13C_Xylose_Day6_FD_193428 | JGI IMG/M metagenome (GOLD analysis project Ga0247819, IMG submission 193428) | Soil microbial communities from agricultural site in Penn Yan, New York, United States - 13C_Xylose_Day6 | ecosystem: Environmental > Terrestrial > Soil > Agricultural land | place: USA...
GTCTCCAATATGTTGCAGTGCAGGCTTCTCGAATGGGCAGCGAAGCCTGCGGATAAGTCATGCAATGAAATCGGGTTGCCGCGAAGGCGCTGCTGCCTGAAAGGCTGGCAGTTCCAGGCAATGGCGATACACGGCCATGATCCGCGGGTAGCTGGAAAGATCGCAGCCCATGCGCTCGGCATTGGCCACTTGCGCTATCAGGCAGCATTCGGCCAGGCCAGGCTCCTCACCCACGCAGTAGTTGCCGCAGCCATGGCGTTGCAGCAGCGCCTCAACCGCACTCAGGCCTTCGGCGACCCAGTGTTTGTACCAGGCTGTTTTTTGCTCGGCAGTGACCACCAATATCTTCTGCAGGTAATTGAGCACTCGCACGTTGTTCAGAGGGTGGATATCGCAGCCAATCAGGTTGGCGATTTCCAACACGCGGGCACGCTGCAGGGCATCGGCCGGGATCAGGCGCGGGCCTGCGTACTGGCTGTCGAGGTAGTCGATGATGGCCAGGGATTGGGTCAACAGGGTGCCATCTGCATCAAGCACCGGCACGCCGCCAATCGGACTGAGCTCTCGGTGAGCGGGACTGTACTGCTGGCCCTCCCGCAAGTTGATGCCCTGGTAATCGTAGGGCAGCCCCTTCAATGCGAGCGCGATACGCACTCGGTAGGAGGTGGAGCTATTGAAGAAACTGTAGAGCTTCATGTGTGCAATTCCTATGGTGTATCAACGAACGGCGATTGACGGCTGCGCCAGGGATCGGCTGTAGCGCAGGCCCATCAGGAAAATCGCGGCGCTGGCCAGCATTGCGGGCAACATCAGGAGGGTAAAGATGCCGTCAAAGCCTATGCCCATGCCTAGTATCCAGCCACCGCCCAAGGTACCGAGGACCGCGCCGATGCGGCCGACTCCATGGGCCCAACTGACCCCAGTGGCACGCATGGTGGTCGGGTAAAAACTCGCTGCCAGGGCGTTGGCCCCGACTTGCGAACCGCTGATGCAGAAGCCCATGCCGAACACCCCTATCGTCAACAGGATGAATTGATCATGGAACAGAGCGATGAGCATCAGGCAGAAAGCGCCAGCGATGTAGGCACAGACCAGCACCCGGAACGGGTTGAAACGGTCCATCGCTGCGCCCAGGAGAATCGCCCCCAAGGTTCCGCCGACCTGAAACATGGCGCTGACCCGCGCCGCCCGACTGAGTGACAGGCCGGTGTCCTTAATCAGGATCGGCAACCAACTGGTCATCATGTAGATGATCAGCAAACTCATGAAAAATGAGGTCCACAGCAGCAGGGTTTCTGCGCGATGGCTACCGCGGAGAATCTGGCGGATCGGCGATTGACCGGGGTTGGACTCACCGATGCCGTCGTGAATGTCGTAACTGAGATTACTTGGCAGCGGTTGCCCCGAGATGCGTTGCAAAATGGCACTGATCTGCTTTGCAGGCGCCGAGCGCTGCACCAGGAATCGCACTGACTCAGGCAAGAACACGTAGAGAATCGGCAGGAACAACAGTGGCAATACACCGCCCAGAAACAGCACGCTTCGCCAACCGTAAATCGGCACCATCTGGGCAGCTATCACGCCCCCGAGCGCGGATCCCAGCGTGAAGCCGCAGAACATGGTGGTGACCATCAACGAGCGACGGCGTTGTGGGCAGTATTCAGAAGTCAAGGTGATCGCTTGGGGCATCGCGCCGCCCAAGCCAAGACCGGTCAGGAAACGAAAGATGGTCAGGCTGAAGACATCTTGTGATGCACAGGCGGCAAGGCTCCAACCGCCGAAAAATAAAACGGAAATCAGCAAGATGGTTTTGCGACCGAAACGGTCAGCCAGCGGGCCGGCGATGAAAGCACCGAGCATCAGGCCCAGCAATGAAGCGCCGAGTACCGGATTGAGTTGCGCAGGCGTCAAACCCCACTCGTCACGCAAGGCGGGGGCGATGAAACCGACGGCGGCAGTGTCCAGGCCATCAATAGCCGTGATCAAAAAACACAAACCTAGAATCATCCACTGGTAGCGACTGACCAGCCTGCTGTCGATGAAGTCTTGTACATCCACACTGTTATTTTTATCAGTGGAAGACATGAGCGAATCCTCCGGGCCTGCACGTTATGCGGACCACGTATGGGCAATTCGAGTCGGGGCCGACGGCGTGGAGCCGACCCCGGAACGTATTAAACGATGTCGACCTGGATCTCGCCCAAGCCTTCTACACCGCCGGTCATGCGCTCGCCCACCACCACTGGCCCCACACCTTCAGGTGTACCGGTCATGATCAAGTCGCCAGGATGGAGTTCGAAGAAGCGCGAAAGGTAGCTGATGGTTTCGGGTACCGACCAGATCAGCTTGTCGATATCGCTGCGCTGTTTGTCCGTGCCATTGACCTGTAGCCACAGACCCGCCTTGCTCGGGTGGCCGATCTGGCTACCCGGATGCAGTGGACCGATCGGCGCCGACGCATCGAACGCCTTGCCGATTTCCCAAGGCCGGCCCATTTCGCGCATTTTCATCTGCAGATCACGGCGAGTCATGTCCAGGCCAACGGCATAGCCATAGACATAGTCGTTCGCCTGCTCCAGCGGAATATCGCGACCCGCCTTACCAATGGCTACAACGAGTTCGATTTCGTAGTGGTAGTTGCTGGTTTCGGCCGGATAAGGCAGTTCCAGCGGCTGGTGATAGGCCACCGAAATTACCGCATCGGCAGGCTTGCAAAAGAAGAACGGCGGCTCGCGATCTGGATCGAAGCCCATTTCACGGGCGTGAGCGGCATAGTTACGGCCAATGCAATAAACGCGACGTACTGCAAACTTTTGCTCACTGCCAGCGACCGCCAAGGTTACGGGGGCTTGCGGGTCGAATACGTAGTTCATGGGAAGGCTCCAAGAAAAGAGGGCAAGCTGACTACAGCAAGCAGGTTGCGCTGGCATGCCACTACCACCGGCGTTGGTCCATTAAAAACCTGCCAGCCTTACTGGAATAATGATATTTTCCGATACACCCATACTTTTTTACGTATATGAGCGCCATGACCTGGACGACCCGTTTACGGCTCAGAAACCTGCAGTTGCTGATCAGCCTTGCTGAAACCGGCAGTGTTAGCGACGCCGCCCGTGTGGCTAACACCACCCAGCCCGGCCTGTCGAAATGGCTCAAGGATCTGGAAGAAGATGCAGGCGCCACGTTATTCGAACGCCACGCCCGCGGATTGCGCCCAACCGCCCAGGGCGAGCTGCTGATCAACCACGTGCGACGGATCCTGAGCGAAATGGAGCGGGCACAGAACAATATGGATGCGCTCAAGGAAGGCAACGCGCCGAGCATCACCGTCGGTACTTCACCTGCCTCGGCGCCAAGCCTCGTACCCGATGCCATCGCTCACTTCCTGGCCATGCACCCACGGGCACATGTCTCTTTGCAAGAGAGCACCATGAATGTATTGCTTGAGCGATTGGAGCTTGGCCATCTGGACCTGGTGGTTGGACGCCTCGACAACTATAAGCCCCGGCCCACGCTGAACAGTCAGATGCTGTTTCGCGAACCCACGCAGGTCATCGCCCGCCCCGGGCACCCGCTGACCTTGAAATCGCACCTCAATTGGGACGATCTCTTGGCCTTCGACTGGATACTTTGGCCCGAGGGCACGCCCATTCGCCAGAGGCTGGACTCAGCCCTAAGCAATGCGGGGCTCAAACCCTTGCCAAGCCGGGTCGAGTCGTCATCGTTAATGGCAAACCTGTGGCTGCTGCAATCCAGCGATATGCTCTCGGTGGCCTCTGGTCGGGTCGCCGAGCATTTCACCCATCGAGGTCTGGTCAAAGCTCTGGATTTTGAGATGGACGCTGAAGGTTCCATCGGTGTCTGTTGGCGCGATGAACCCTACATCGACAATGCAGTTCTGGATTTTCGCGAATGCTTGCTTAAGGCTTCTGGCCGAGACGACCAAATATAGCCGCGCCCGACAAATAACATCGCGGTGTCGGTCAGGCAACTGAGATAGCGCTGCTCGGGCAACTGTCGACTATGAGCGTCATTGTATCCGTACGTAGTGCGCTTCTCGCCTGCCTCAAAAACACACTTTACGCGGGGCTTTATGCGCGCAACGCCAGCCAGCTTCATGGTCGTTACAAACGTCTAGGGATGTGTGGATATGCCATTTTTCACGGTGAACATATCCATCAATTCGGCTTTTGGCGAGAGTGGATTTAATTGCTCAAGATGCCCGGTTCTATAAGCTAGCTCTGCTCGTCGCGCAGACTCAATGCCATCTGACCGCGAGGAAAGCTGCCTACCATTTGAAGTGGCACTGGCGTCAGATGTTCTTGCCAAACGATACCTTAGCAGGTGCCTTCCTCCCTTTTTCTTACGGAGGCATATGTTAATTTTAATTTTTCATAGATGCCTTAAGGAGACAAGGGGTGGAGCACGTTGAGCGAACCTCTGCAACCGGTTTAGAAGCACACATCCGCGGTGAACGCATTGCCGCAACCGACGGCATTTCCTCGAAAGACATATTGGTCCAAATTTTTAACCGAGAACGTATAGAGGAAAGCTTCATCGTACCCGCCGTAGCTGAACCGCTTATCGTTTGGGTTCTATCTGGTGATGCAACGGTTGAAGAGCGGGTAGCCGGTGAGGACTGGAGTTCAAGCGAGGTGAAAAAGGGAGACTTTTTCCTTACCACCTCCTCCGTCCCTTACGAAATGCGTTGGCGCGTTTCCGGCTCGGAGCCCTTTGTGGTCATGCATATTTACATCGCACTCCAGCTACTCGAACGTGCAATCCAAGAAGCGCACGACGGATCCGCAGGCTCGATTCGTTTGCGCGAAGTATCAGGAGGCCGAGACGAGTCGCTGTCGGTACTACTCGAACAGTTTAGAGTTGAGCTGACCACCAGGGAAGAAACCAGCGCACTCTTGATACAAGGGATCGCTCAGTGCATCGCCGTGCACTTGGCCCGTAGGTATCTTGACGCTGGAGCTGAAAACATTGCTCATCGCAATGCGCTGCCGGCATTCAAGCTGAAGCGTGTTGTAAATTCAATGGAGAAAAAGCTCGGGGAAGATTTTTGTTTGGCTAATTTGGCTCATGAAATTGGAATGAGCGAGTACCATTTCAGCCGTCTGTTCAAACGCGCTACCGGGCATTCACCCTCTCAATACTTCATCAAGCTGAGAATGAGCAAAGCAAGGCGGCTCCTCATAGAAACCAAAAGACGCATCATTGATATTGGCATGGATGTCGGCTACAGCAGTGCCAGCCATTTCTCCCAATTATTCAAACGAGAAACCGGTGTTCCCCCAAGTCATTATCGAAAATGAGCAGCCCTCGGATGAATCAACGCCCAGCCGGTACTCAGCTACTACGGCGCACCCCTACTGAGCTGGCAAAATTTTAAGTGTCACAAATGCAGTTTTATGTTATTTACAGGATTGTGCAAAACACAGGCAGGTTTGAGCTAGTTACTATTTCTTGACGGCGCCTAAATTAAGTTATGCAATACTCAATCTGGTTTATAATCAAAGCACACCGTTGCAGGCACTCGCCTCCGATCTCGCTTACTTGGATGAAGGCGAACTAGATATGCGTTCTTTTTCGATGAAGTCAGAGTTGACCGCTTTAGGGGTATAAGCATCATAGACACCTGTCTATCTACATTGTGCTTAGACGGGCATTCAACGCCATAACAACTGCAATAATTAGACTAAGTCAAAACGAGATCATGATAGAACTTTTGTTCAGGTTAGAGATTTTGCGGTTTAAAATCCTCACGAAAGCTTATTGTATCCCCTGCAACCATGAACTCGCCTTGGCCGCGATAATGAAGAGTTTTCGGATTTTTCACTGAGATCGCAACATGCGCCCTTACCACTTCCCATATAAACAACCCGTACTCTCCGACAAGGTTAGAATCGGAAAGTCGGCACTCAAAATTCGCATAGCACTCTTTGATAAGTGGAGCGTTGACCATATCCGATTTTGCCGGCGTAAGACCAAACTCACTAAATTTATCGATTTTGTCTCCTGTGCTATTACCAATAGCCACTACTTGCGAAGCCAAATCAATCGTAGGGATATTGATCACACACTCTTGGCTGTTCCGAATCAAATCATAGCTGTGGTTTCCTGCCCAGATGTAGCAGCCGAACAGTGCCGGTGAAAACTGCATCATCATATGCCAGCCCATCGTCATGATATTTGTCTCGCCCTTCCAGGCTGAACTAACCAGGACAATTGGCCCCGTCTCAAGATGTCGACGTACATCGATCAGTGGATAGTTGGATTTTTGAAAAATGGTCATGTCTTCCTCCGGCGCTAAATCAAGCACGATCAAAACAAGCGACACGGCTAAGGCCGTGTCGCTTGCGAAAACAAGAATTAACTTCCGACAGGGATGCTCATGCCGCCATCAGCCATAACGACCGAACCCACAATAAAGCTGGCTCGCTCGGAGGCCAAAAACGCAACGATCTCCGCGATTTCGTCAGGAGAAGCCGCCCGGCCGATTGGCGCCGATTTACCGTGTTCTTCCAGGAAGCCTGGTCCGTCTTCCATAAAGTGATTGAGGAGATTGGTGACCACATCACCCACGCCAATCGCGTTGACACGAATGCCATGGTCAATTGCTTCCAGGGCCTGAGTTCGGGTCAGTTGGGCTAGCGCGCCTTTGGATGCAGTGTAGGCCGCGATACCAGGAAAGGCGAAGTAAGAGGCATAGGAGGCGATGTTGACGATAGCGCCCGATTTTTGCTTCATCATTTCTTTCGCGGCTTCTCGTGAGTGGAGAAACGCCCCCGTAACGTTCGTCTCCATCTGCCAGCTCCAATCCTCCCGTGTCATTTCAACGAGCGGTTTGTAGATGATCCGACCCGCATTATTGACCAGCACGTCGAGCTTGCCGAAATGTTGTACTGCCAGGGCAACGGCTGCTTCAGCCGAGCCATCGACGGTAATATCCGCCACGAAGGGAACCAGTCCCGGACGCTCCAGGAATTTCACTTCAGGATTGATATCTTCAGCAATTACTTTGGCACCTCGAGCATGGAACAGCTCGGCGATTGCGCGGCCAATACCACTCGCGGCACCCGTAACAATCACAACTTTGCCAGCGATTTCGTTCGGGGTAGGGATAAAATCAGTCATGTCATTTCTCCAGTTAAGGCAGCAGCTGAACAATTTCAGCTACTACACATACGACTGAACGTATGTGGCTGTCGCTTTCGACGAGTCAACTTTCGCCTATTGCAACCATCCACTCTTTAGGAGCCTTGCTTGCCCTGTCGGGGTTTTGCTTTTATCTCTCGGGCAATTACTTTTTCTAAAAATCTTGCTCCACCAAAAGATGGTTTAAACCCTTGTTGCGATTTCACCGCAACTGTTGGTCCAGAGGACCGTTATCGAGATGCTGATAACTTCGAGCTATTCAGCGAGAGGTCGCAATAATCCGAGATGCGCGCTCATTGCGAAACGCCAGTTCGCTGATCCGCGGGGCAACGCTCTCAGCCTCCTGACGTGCTGCCAGAATCTTGTGGTGATGAGAGGACTTCGAACACACCGGGTCAGCATTGCTGGCGTCACCTGTTAGCTGGAAAGCTTGGCAACGGCAGCCACCGAAGTCGCGTGATTTTTCGTCGCAAGAGCGGCACGGTTCGACCATCCATTCGTACCCTCGAAAGCGATTGAAGCCGAAGGATTCGTACCAGATGTGCGCCAAGCTGTGCTCACGCACATTGGGGAACTGCACTGGCAACTGACGAGCGCTGTGACAAGGTAGTGCCGTACCATCTGGCGTAATGTCGAGGAACACACTACCCCAACCGTTCATGCAGGCCTTAGGGCGTTCCTCGTAATAGTCCGGGGTGACGAATATCAATTTGCAGGGATGCTTTTCGGCCGCCAGCTTCTCCCGATACTCATTAGTGATGCGTTCGGCGCGTTGCAATTGCGTGTGGGTCGGCAACAATCCCACACGATTCAACTCTGCCCAACCGTAAAACTGGCAGGTCGCGAGTTCTACGAAATCGGCCTCCAGAGCCAGGCAGAGTTCGATAATTTGGTCGACTCGATCGATGTTGTGTCGGTGAGTGACGAAGTTGAGCACCATTGGATAACCGGCAGCTTTAACCGCCCGAGCCATGGCCAGCTTCTGCTCAAAGGCTTTACGAGAACCTGCCAACAAGTTGTTCACCGTTTCATCGCTGGCCTGAAAGCTGATCTGAATGTGATCAAGACCGACACGCTTAAAGGCTTCGATACGTGCCTCATCAAGGCCGATACCAGAGGTGATTAGGTTGGTGTAATAGCCCAACTCGCTAGCGGCGCGGATCAGTTCCTTCAAATCCTGACGTACCAGTGGCTCGCCGCCCGAAAATCCCAATTGCGCAGCGCCTAATTCTCGAGCCTGACGAAATACATCTATCCATTCAGCGGTGCTGAGTTCCCGCCCCTGCTGGGAAAAGTCCAATGGATTGGAGCAGTAAGGGCACTGCAACGGACAGCGATAAGTCAGCTCAGCGAGTAGCCAAAGCGGTAGCCCGACTGAATGTTCAGGTGAGTTGCAACCAGAACTTTTCATGAGCGGCCTCCAGGAACTGTATGACATCGTCTGCCAGCATTAGGGAAGTTGACCTCAGCTAACCGGGGCCAAAATTGTAGGGGCTGCACTCGTGTCTTGGACGAAGAGATGGCCCCGTCACAACGCGTCAGCGGTTGGCAAAGTACATAGTCACTTCGAAGCCAAGACGCATATCGACATAGGTAGGTTTGGTCCACATAGCTATTTCCTCATCTTTGTTTGAATTGTGTGCCGCGGCTTAATACACCAACTATTCATATTCATGAACAGTATTCGTAATCAAGAACCAATCTAGCACCATCAACCCCTGCTTACAAGTCACCAAGGGGGCGTGAAGACCAGCACCATTTCTGGAAAAAGGGATCGCATCGACGAGATCATTCAACAATGCGAAAGGTAAAATCGAGAGGTAGCGTCATCGGGGGGCCTGCTTAAGTCGGCTGCTGCCTTCCCGCTCTTTCTGTGAAGCAATATGTGATGAGCAAAAGAGCAGGAAAACCTGCGCCCAGGAAGCACAAACCCTCCCATCCAAAATGACGCAACCAGATGCTTGCCAAGGCAGAGCCGATCGCCGCACCAATGAAATTTACTGCCACAAATACAGCGGTGATTCGTGAGTTTGCGCTTGGCTCAAGCTTGTAAATTACAGATTGATGTGTGATCTGCAACCCCATCACCGCAACGTTTAGCGCAATTGCGGCGGAGATGATTACCCAAAGCCCCAGTAGGGAAAACGACAGCGATATCCAACCAGCCAGCATCAAAAAAGCCAGACCAATTGTCAGATGATCCTTGTACCCCTGATCACACAACCGACCAATCAAACCAGGTACCAAAGCCCCGGCAATACCTGTGATGCCAATCAAGCCAATGGTGGAAGCTGGGAAGCTGTACGGCGGTTGTGAGAGGAGAATCGGTAACCCTGTCCAAAGGCTACTAAAACTGGCCATACCCAAAGCACCGTATAAAGCTCGTCGACGAAGCGGTGCATGCCTGGCGCTAATCTTCGCAAGTGATTTCATCAGGTCGCCATAGTGAATATCTCGGCCTTTTCTTTCCGGCTCGTGAGGCAAACTTCGCCGCAAGACGAACAACAGCAAGATCACAGCTAGACAAGCCATTCCATACACCATCCGCCACCCGATGAAATTCCCGATACCACCGGAGACCACCCAGGAGAGCGGGATAGCTAACAACGCACCAGTCATTACCAAGCCAACCATGCGACCACGTTGCTCGATAGGCGCAATCGAAGCGACATAGGGAACAATCAGCATTGCTGCCGACGACGTTGTTCCAGAGACGAGTGCAGCCAAACTGAACACTACGAAATTTGGACTCAAAGCCGCGACCAACAACGCACAAGCGTTCACAACGAACATTACTGTTAGCAACCTTCTTCGCTCCAACACATCGCCAAGCGGAACGACCAGTAAAATGCCCAGCGTGTAACCGAGTTGAGTACAACTGACGATCAGCCCCGATGTAGAAACCGGTATTGCAAATGTCCCTGCAACCAGGGAGAGGATGGGTTGCAGATAATACATATTGGCAATCATTGCGCCTGCGGCGAAAGCGAAAAGGAGCATTCTGGCGGTTGAAAGCGATGAGGTGTTCATGGGTCTGAATCCTTTGAGCGGTGCCAATAGTTCGTTCTGAGCCAGCTAGGGGAAACCCCTGAGCGCACAGCGTTGTAGGGTTCAGTGTCGAGATTCGGCGATTGATGCGTTACAACGCTTCTACGAGGTTCTTGCCTGATTCTGTTGTCGAGTTACCAGAACGCGTAGGTGTAACTGACAATCAAGCGGTTTTCGTCTACATCCACCGTGTCGCTGCCGCGGTACATGACGTTACGCCACTGAAGCCTTACCCCCTTTAAGGCCGTGTCCTGTACTACATAGGTCAGGTCGACGTCCCGCTCCCATTCCGTCGCTGACTGACCGGCAATTTCAAAATTGTCTCCAGTCACATAGCGCCCCATAAGCGTCAAACCAGGAACGCCCATTGCCACAAAGTTGTATTCATACTTGAGCTGCGATGATCGCTCGTGGGCACGCAGAAAATTGGTGTATGTCGAGGTGTTGTAGGTATAGGGATCCGTTCCACCGAACACGAATGGCATGCCGGTCTCACCATGCAGTTCTTGGTATACAACGCCCACGGAATGTGGGCCGTTTGCGAGCGTCAACATACCCGCGGTGTTTTTGTTGTCGACGTTGGTATTGCCTTGGTGGCGACTGTCGAAATACCGAAATTGAGAGGTCAGCGAGACAGTTTCATTCAACGAAAACTTATGGATCAGGCTCGCATACTGCTGCGAGTAATTACTTTCGAGCGTGGCGTAATAGTAGGTACCAGTGAGCGCCGGAGTGAACGTATAAGTCCCACCCAAAAAATCAAATCCATGACTTTCGACGCCTCCCGTAGCACCATCCGCGGCCATCTTCATACGATCGTTACCACTGGAGTCGCGATAGCGGGATCGGTCAAAACGGCCTGCCATGACCTGGGTATTTTTCAAGTCGTCCGACTGAAGCTGAACACCATCGAAGGTCTGAGGCAATGAACGTGTATCGTTGCGAAAGAGCACGGGTAAAAGTGGCTGGAACGTGCCGACCGCAAGCTGAGTTTTCGAGACCTTGGCTTTTGCGGTGAGTCCCATAAAACTGAACTCGTCACTCGGCTTACCCGTGGCTGGATTGTAGGCAAGTGCGCCAGTGCCCGTAGTACCTGCTCCAGAGTCAAGCTTGAGGCCTACGAGGCCGAGCGCATCAAGTCCGAAGCCGACAGGCCCTACAGTAAACCCCGACTCAAAACGTAAACCGAAGGCTTGCACCCAGTCCTCCGCTTTGACCTTATTGCTGTTTTTTCGCTGAGCAGGTACGTCGCGATAAGGATCGCGAAAATCCCTGTTCATGTAGAAGTTTCGAGCATCAAAATTCAAGTGGCTATCTTTGATGAGGTCTGCTTTAGCCGACAGAAACGGCATGAGCAGCAAACATCCAAGCGATGCGACCTTCAGCGTAAAACGATTGTCGTGATACATGTGCGCATACCTTTTTTATTTTTGTGGGCATGACTTTCCCGCCACGTCCTTTTGAGGACATGCTCGGGAACAGCGAAACGAGAAACTGGTAAAGGCTTGTAATCGGCACTGACGCCACCGATTACAAACCTCTCATTACCGCTTCAGGACATCCTGATCGGTTCGGGTCGAGGCAGGAACGGAGCCCCACCTGCCTTATAAATCATCACCGTCCGAATGAACTCAATGACCACTGTCCCCTCTTGGTTGTACCCGGTTGTTTTGAGCGCCATGATTCCGGCCTGAGGATGCTTCGAGGACTCACGAAGAGAGACCACCTGCGACTCGCTGTAGATTGTGTCGCCTTCATAAGCAGGAGCAGGCAGCCTCACTTCGGACCAACCAAGATTTGTCATCACGTTAGGCGTCAAGTCCGCAACTGACTGCCCGGTAACCAAAGCCAGAGTAAATGTCGAGTTGAAAGGCATGCGTTCATGACCAGAGGCCTTCGCGTACTCATGATTAAGGTGCAGTGGTGCCGGGTTTTGAGTCAGCAGCGTAAACAACATGTTGTCGTAAGTTGTCACTGTGCGAGCGTTGCGGTGCTTGCATACATCGCCCACCGAAAAATCCTCATAAAACCGGTCGCGCCATTCTTTTTCGCTCATTTCATGCCTCTCAAAATTTCGTGATCGGATCACTGATACTGCGTCCACCGCAAGCAACGAGCGTTTGCCCAGTGACGTAACCGCTACTGGATCCAGCAAGGAACAATACGAGTGCTGCAACGTCTTCAACGGTTCCTGCACGGCCTACGGGAATGGCGTCAAGGACTCGCTCGAGGATATGGGGAGGTAGTGAACGGGCCATTGGAGTTTCGATGAAACCTGGCGCAATACAGTTGACCGTAATACCGCTTGGAGCCAAATCGAGTGCCAGGGAACGACTGGCCCCCACTACCCCACCTTTGGCGCAGCTATAACCGGACGACCCAAAATTACCCAGCCACGCACGCGATGCTATGGAAATGATGCGACCCTGCCCCGCTTCCTTCATGATTGGGGTAACGGCCTCAATCAAGCGCAACGGCCCGATCAAGTTGACCGAAATAAGCTGGCGAAAAAGATCCACGGGCATTTTTTGTACTCGGGCGTCCTTTAGCCATCCCGAGCAGTTAACCAGTAGTTCTATGCCTCCAAAGTCTTCCTGCGCTCTTTTGCAGAGCCTTACAGGTAGGTCGGGATCGAGCATATCGCCGGCCACCCCAATCACGCGCCCAGGCAGGTCATAAGTCGCTTTGACCAAATCGTTCAGTCGGTCCTGATCGAGGTCTGTAGCAATCAAATCAATACCAGCGCTCGCGAGGGTCAGTGTCAACTCACGACCAATCCCCCCAGCAGCACCGGTGATGATTCCGTTCGATGGCAAAGTACTCATGGATGCAACCTCCCTACATCCGCTGCTCCCTGCGCGTAGATTTCCTGGCCGTTAACGCCTTGTGTTTCTTTACCAAGAAGCATGCTGATGAGTGCCGCGAGAGACTGAGTATCTGCGAGCATCATTTTTTCCGGAGCTGACTCGCTGGGAGTTGCTGCATACATCAATGTATTTGCGGTAATCGGCGTCTTGCGCAGCTCGAGCGCCAATGTCCTGAAAAGACTGAGCATTGCACCAGCTAAAGTGGAGTCCAGAAGCTGCGCGGCATCCCCCATCGCAGCATTGCCTGGTAACAGAGAAATCAATCTGCCAGAAGAATGGCGAGTTTCGAATGACGCCAACGCTGCTTTGACGTAAACAAAATTTGTCGCTAAAAGATCCAGCATATCGTCCAGGCTGGCAGTCAGCATTCCATTCGCAGCAAAGGCTGGGGCGAAGATCACACCGTCAAAATCAGAGTGTGCGTCTAATAGGCTTGCTACCTGTTCTTCATCTAAAGATGCTCCTTCTGGAAGAGCCAGCTCAATGGGACACAGTGTAATTAGATGCGCCTCCAGCGCTTCGGCCAGATCACTGGTATCCAGTCCATTGGCTAAGAGAAGAAGCTTTATCATAATGACATCACCACTGTTGTAACCGATGCACCGTCCGTTCCACTGACCGTTCCGCCCTTGCAATACGCAAGGCCGAGACGAGCATTTTCAACCTGCCGCAGCCCAGCTTGATTCATGAGCTGCCAATACAACTCACAGACCTGCGCCATGCCGGTTGCGCCGACTGGATGGCCGCGCGAGAGAAGGCCGCCGCTAGGGTTGACCGGTAACTTTCCACCGATAGAAGTTTTGCCGTCTGCGGTCCAGGCAGCACCTTCACCTTTAGGGATCAGACCGAGACCTTCCAAGCGCACGATCTCTGCGATCGTAAAGCAGTCGTGCATTTCCACCACGTCAATGTCCTGAGGAGAGATGCCAGCAGCCTCATAAGCCTGTAAGCCCGCTCGACGAGAAATATCCTCCTCATTGACATCGTAATGGCCGCAGCGAAGCGTGCCACTGACCAGCCCGATGGCGCGAACCTCAGGCCGTGGGGAGGCAATCCCCAACCTGGCCAACCCTTTTGGACTACACACAATTGCAGCAGCCGCTCCATCGCTGATTGGGCTGCAATCGAGCAGCCCCAATGGATCAGCGATAGGCCGCGCATTGACCACGTCTTCCAGAGTGACCCTGTGCTGATATTGCGCGTACGGATTGTGCATTGAATGGGCATGGTTCTTCACCGCGACCATCGCAATCTGCTTTCTGGTCGCGCCGTAATCAGCCATGTACCGGCGTGCACTCAGAGCATGCCCGGCTGTCATTACATAACCCTGCATCGCATCCAGATCGTTCGCATCAGGGGTTACTCCCCCCTTCACACGGTCTGTCATTTTTTCAGCGCCGATCACCAGTACAACGTCATACAAGCCGGCACGTATTGCCATCCATGCTTCTCGCAAGGCAGTGGCACCGCTCGCGCAATAGTTTTCATGATTGCTGACTGGAAGGCCGCCAAGCCCCAACTCTGTCGCCACCCTTTGGCCGGCAACAGGTCCACCGAACACATGACCGACAAAGACTGCTTCGATCTGATTTCGAGTTGCACCGCTGTCGCGAAGCGCACCATGTGCCGCCTCAACCGCCAGGCGCTCGAACGTCACAGATGGGTCGTACTTGCCGAAGCGAACCATGCCAACACCGGCGACATGACTGGTATTCATTGCGCACACTCCATAGGAACGAAGACGTAGCCGATCAGTTCGCATCCCTCTTGTTCGCCAACAGGACGGATATGCAGGCGAACAGGCAAGTTGATCTGAAGCGTTTCAATGGGGGCATCAATCTGAGCCATCACCCGTACCCCATCGGTCAAATCGACATACGCCAGCGTGTATGGAGTTTTACGACCACCAGGCGCTTGGCGAATAACCGTGTAGCTATAGATCGTGCCCTCGTTGGCAAGCGCTACGTCTTGCTCTACATCATCAGAGTTACAAGCAGGACAAAACGAACGAGCGGGAAACGTACGGATCGAACATTGATTGCATTCAGACCCAAAAAGGTTCGGTGGATCGATGCGAAAAAGCCCTTCTCGGATCGGACGAGAGCGTAAAGCAATGGACGATTGAACGGTTGTCATGAGCGTTTCCTCGCAGGTCGTCAGTAGGATTTCGGAAGGCCGAGCACGTGTTCGGCAATGTAGGCGTAGATGAGGTTTGTCGAGATGGGCGCGACTTGATAAAGCCGTGTTTCGCGGAATTTGCGCTCAATGTGGTACTCGTTGGCAAAGCCAAAACCACCGTGGGTCTGCATGCATACGTTGGCTGCTTCCCAAGAGGCTTTTGCCGCAAGGTATTTCGCCATGTTCGCTTCAGCACCACAGGGCTGGTGCGAATCGAACAACTGACAAGCTTTCCAACGCATCAGATTGGCTGCTTCCAGTTCCATGTACGCGTCAGCGATAGGGAACTGAACGCCTTGGTTAACGCCGATAGGGCGACCGAATACTTCACGCTCATTCGCGTATTTGCGAGCCCGGTCAATAAACCAATAACCATCCCCTAGGCATTCCGCAGCGATAAGGGTTCGCTCCGCATTCAGCCCGTCAAGGATGTACTTGAAACCTTTACCCTCCTCCCCAATCAGGTTCTCAACCGGGATTTCGAGATTGTCGAAAAACAACTCGTTGGTCTCATGGTTGACCATGTTTGCGATCGGCTGAACCGACAAGCCTCGTCCAATCGAGTCGGCAAGATCGACAACAAAGATCGACATGCCTTCTGATTTTCGACGCACATCAGCCAACGGCGTGGTACGCGCCAGAAGGATCATGAGATCAGAATGCTGTACCCGGGAAATCCAGACCTTTTGGCCGTTAACAACGTAACGGTCGCCCTTCTTCACCGCGGTTGTTCTCAACTGCGTGGTATCCGTGCCGGTTGTAGGCTCGGTGACGGCCATGCTTTGAAGGCGAAGCTCACCCGTTGCTATTTTTGGCAGATACCGAGCCTTCTGCTCGGCAGAGCCATGCCTGAGCAAAGTGCCCATGTTGTACATCTGGCCATGGCAGGCACCTGAGTTCCCGCCATTACGATTGATTTCCTCCATGATTACCGATGCCTCGGCCAGCCCCAGTCCGGAGCCACCATATTCTTCAGGGATGAGCGCGGCCAACCAACCTGCGTTGGTCAACGCATTTACGAATGCCTCCGGATAGGCGCGCGCTTCATCAATCTTCAGGAAATAGTCGTCTGGAAAGTCGGCAAACAATCCACGAATTGCATCCCGAATATCTTGGTAACCATCGAGTTGTTGATTCATTTCGGCAGTCCTATTTTTATTGGTAAGCCAGCGACGCTTCAGTGGTAACGAAACCCTCTGAGTCACATGCCCAAAGATCGATTTGATTCAAGCGCGAGGTCAGGCTTGCGCACACCTTGAATGGCGCGTTAGCAAAGAGAGGCCTCACTGCCCGGAAGGTGAACTGCTTTACTCGTATATCAGGCAGGTGCCGATATACGAGATCCAGCAATAGAGATGCGATCAAAGGCCCATGAACGACCAGCCCCGGATAGCCTTCCTCCTGAGTCGCGTAATTGAAGTCGTAGTGAATGCGGTGAGCGTTGAAGGTCAACGCGGAAAAACGCATAAGCAGTGTCGAGGTGGGTACGACGTCACGACTCCACTTGGCATCGGTACGAGCAACCTTGCCAGGGGCCGGCACCACTCCACGCGCGGGAGCATCCCGATAGACCAGATCTTGTTGTTCGCGCAGGAGTAGTCCCGCCTCGCTGGTGACCTGGTGTTCCAGGCCAAGGAAAATCAGCTCACCGGAAAACCCACGCTTGCGTTCGATAGAGCGAATGGTGCTGATGCGACGGATACTGTCTCCCACTCTCGGTACGATTGCAGTGGTCTCTATTCGGCTGCCCGCCCACATGCGCCTTGGCAAAGTGATTGGAGGTAAAAAACCCTGCCGCAGGGGATGGCCGTCAACCCCCAGCGCTTCAGTAGGCGTGTGGGGCAGGAAATAAAACCAGCTCCAGGGCACCTGCAACCGCTCGCTTTGTTCACGATCAAGCGTCGCGGCAAGTAACGACATTGGAGTACGAGTAATCTGGTCGACGCTTGTTCGCGTCTTACCGATCCAACTCGCAAATTCATCATCTTTTTTCTGGGTCATTTTTTCTGTGCTCTGTACAAGCAGTGGATATGGGCCTTGCAGGCTCAAGCACTGATCGGTGCAAAAAACAGACTGGCAATCTTGTTTTTCTGAACCTTACCGGTAGTGGTCAGAGGCAGATCGCCCTCACTTGCGAATCGGATTAGCTTCGGTACCTTGTACGCCGCAAGGTTCTGGCGGCTGAACGATATGACCTCGGCCTCGGCCATGCTTGCCCCTGAAGCAAGCACAATGACCGCACCGAGAATCTCATCGCGACAGTCATCCGGTACTCCGACGACGTAAGCCAGATAGATGTCTGGATGAGTCATGAGAGTCGCTTCAACTTCGGCCGGGGCCACGTTGATTCCGCCGGTTTTAACCATCTCTTTCAGGCGACCACAGAAGAACAGGTAGCCGTCTTCATCGACGTATCCAAGATCCCCCGTCCGAAAGAAACCTTGATCGTCAAAAGCCAGCCGGGTTTGTTCCTCATCCTTGTAGTAGCCCATCGTCACGTGCCCTTTGACCCGGATCTCCCCGATCGAACCCGGCGGCAGGTCTTCACCTTCGGCAGAAACAATGCGTTGCTCCACACCCGGGAGTGGACGACCGCATGAGCGAAGACGCATGTCCTTGTCATCGTGAGCATCGGTCACATGCGAGTTGCCGTAGGTTTCGGTGAGACCATAGATGTTGCTGACATTGATCGCGCCTAACTCGATGACACGAGTCATTTGCTCGGGCGTACCAAGCGTCGCGCCAGCGCGCAGACACGTGAGGTCAAAGTCAGGGCGGGACGGATGTTCGTGCATGGCCTGCGCCATATTTGGCGTGCCGTAGAACAGGGTGCACTTTTCCTGAGCAATCAACCGCATGGCCTCTTCAGGTTCAAACGATTCTTGCAAAACGATGCAGCCTGCGTGCGTCAGGACGTTCATCAAGGCATTGACGCAGCCAAGCCCCCAGAACAACGAAACGGCCAGCCAGAGTCGATCACCGGCAATGACATGTTGGCGCTCACCAATTTGCCAAGGGTTGGCAATTAGAGATCCGTGATCTAGCTGAACACCTTTTGGCGTGGAGGTGGAACCCGAGGTGTACAAAAGAAACGCGAGATCAGCCGCCTTGACGTTGTCGCCGGCACGCCGTATCTCATCATCCAGATCCGTATTGATGTCGCTGTCAGCGTCATTCAGCGCGAGCCAGCCCGCTGGCAGGTCACTCCCGACGCCCAAAATGCCCTTGAGCAAAGGGAAACGGTCGTTCAGCGGCTCCAGGCTCTGGAGCATCGCGGCATAGTCATGTTTCAGATAGCGCTGCGAAGCAATCACAAACGTGGAATCGGAGTGGCTGATCAGGTGCTCAAGTTCTCGGGTTGTGGACCATGAGTTCATCGCCACCATCGTGGCCCCCACATTCGTTATGCCCAAGGCGCTGATAATCCATTCGGGGCGGTTGCCCATCAGGATTCCGACCTTGTCTCCAGGGCCAACCCCAAGTTTGATCAGGCGTCGAGATACTTTCATGACCTCCTCACCAAGCTCTTCATAGGTGTATCGCTGCCCACTACCCACCAATGCTTCGCAGTCGGAATGGTTTGCTACCAACTCGCGTATCAAACGAGGCAGGGTCTCGCTTTCGGGGATCTTGTTCATTTAATTGTTCTCCACCAATTGTTCATAACGCACGCAGTCTCGGCAGCTGCGCTTTGCAGAATTCCGTGATCCTGCAAGATCGGACCTAAGCCACTTTTTCCCTGACACATGTTCACAACAAGGAATTGTGTTTGCTCATGAGAACAAAGGCTGCTACATTTTTCTCACACCGTCAAGCGACGCCGGACGTGAGAGTTCGATGGAATCTCGCGTAGGACTCGAGAGTGATGGTGGAAACGCAGACACGATTCGGCGCCCGAATCGGATGATTGATCAGCCCTGTAAGCCTCTCAGCGCTGCGGTTCGCATCGCTAAAAGCATGCCTGCAAGGCGTTTAAATCGCGTCAATAAAATAAGAAAGAGGGAGCACGCAATGACGTGCTTACCCAAAAGGTGGAAGCAATGAGCCAAATAATTGATGTGCGCAAACTGATCAACGACCGACCGCTTGGCAGGTTTCAGAAGTGGGTCGTATTTCTCGGATTTGTGATAATCGTGCTCGACGGATTCGACGCGGTAATCATGGGATTCATAGCTCCCCAACTTAAAATGGAATGGGGTATCAGTAACCAGGAGCTAGGCGCCATTCTCAGCGCTGGTCTGATAGGTCAAGCGATAGGAGCGATGCTCGCCGGCCCACTTGCCGATCGCTACGGACGCAAAGTTGTATTGGTCAGCTCCGTGATGTTTTTTGGCGTATGGACATTGGCAACAATGGCCTCAACCGACGTCACGTCGATGGCACTTCTTAGAGTGTTGACCGGTCTTGGCCTAGGCGCAGCAATCCCTAACACCAGTACATTGATCGCCGAATACTCCCCCGAACGCTCACGCTCCTTCTTGGTCACACTCACGCTTTGTGGGTTCACCTGCGGCGCTGCCAGCGGCGGATTCATTTCCGCCTGGGCGATTCCGGCCTTTGGCTGGGCCAGCGTCCTGCTTCTTGGCGGTGCCTTACCCGTCCTCCTGGCAATGATTCTGGTTTTCAAGATGCCTGAATCCGTCAGTTTTCTGGTCAGCAAGAACGCAAGCATCGAACGAATTCGAGCAATCATTTCTCGCCTCGCCCCAGAGATCGAGACCAAAGGCGCCACTTACAGTTTGGGGCGCCCTACCCTGGAAGACCGCACATCAATACGAATCGTACTGTCCCGGCAGTACCGCCTGGGTACCTACACCTTATGGGCAGGCTATTTCCTCGTTCTGTTTTTGATCTATCTACTCAGCAGCTGGCTACCAACCTTGATCAAGGAAGGCGGTGGCTACACCGTTTCCGATGCCGCCATCGCCACGGCGATGTTCCAGATTGGCGGTCAAGGCGGTGCGCTTTCTGTAGGTTGGTTGATGGATCGTTGGAACAAATCCCGCGTCCTGATGCTCACCTTTCTCTTTGGCGGGCTTGCTGTTTTTTCCATTGGCCAAATAACCGAACACTACGTTTTGCTGTGTTCTGTCGCTTTCTGTGTGGGGTTTTGCATGATCGGCGGAAGCGTCGGAATGAATGCCCTCGCAGCCTCCTTCTACCCCACGGAGGCACGGTCCACCGGTGCGAGCTGGATGGTTGGGTTCGGTCGTCTCGGGGCGATCCTCAGTGCTTTCGCCGGGGCTCAAGTGTTAGCTCTTGGCTGGTCGCTGCCTAACGTATTCACCGCCTTGATCTTGCCAGCTCTCCTATCGGCACTGGCGATGTACGTCCATGGGCTGCATACGAACGCATCCAATCGCATCGCCTCTCTTAGTGCTCTCTAGAGAGCCGATTTCAAGATCAACACATGCTGACTTCCGTTTGTTCTGGAAGGCTACTGGAGGAATAAATGTCTGCTGAAGTATCTTGCGTCATTGATTGCACAAATGAATTGGGTGAGTGCCCATTGTGGAGCCCAAAGGACAATGTGCTGTGGTGGATTGATGTGGCGAAGCCAACGCTGTGGCGCTTCGATCCAGCACGGAACACAACGTCCAGTTGGCCTCTTCCAAAACCACCGACTGTTTTGGCGCTTCGTGAAAACGGAGGCCTACTCATCGTCTTTCGCAGGGGTTATGCCCTGGTAGACGCATTGGAGCCAGGAACGCTGATCGAACAGCAGTACGAATTGGACCTGGCAGAAGAGCGATTCAATGACGGAAAGGTCGATCGGTTGGGCCGCATGTGGGTTGGCACCATGGACCGCAAGCTATCCCGGCCAATCGGCCAGCTCTACCGCCTCTCCATAGATCAACCTGTACAGGCAGTTGATCAGGGTTTCGTCCTGTCCAATGGAATAGGCTGGAACCCTGAATCGACGCTGATGTACTTCGCAGAAACGCATTCTAAAAACATTTACGTATTCGACTACGACCTCCAAAACGGGACGGCCATCAATCGCCGTGTGTTCGCCAATATCGGCGGTGACGGCGGCCCTGACGGGCTGACCGTGGACGCCTATGGAAATGTTTGGGTGGCCGTATTTGGTGGCGGGGCTATCTACAAATATGCGCCCGATGGCCAACTCACTCAGCAGCTTGCTTTCCCTACGGCCCACCCCACGAGCTGCACATTTGGCGGGGCTGATCTGCAAACCCTCTACATCACTAGTTCGCGCATGAGCCTCGAAGGTGAGGCTTCAACAGACTCTGCTCAAGCTGGCGGTTTGTGGGCAGTACACATCGATGACTCTCGAGGGCAAATCGAGGCGTTTCTTGCTGAGTAAGAAACGATTGAGGCGATAGCATATGAAAAGTACAAGCATCAGTACGCCCGACATAAAAGGAAAAGCAGCCGTTGTCGGGGTAGGCACATCCAGATATGGCAGGTTACCGGAATACGACGCTTACGATCTTGGTCAATGGGCGTTGCGCGAGGCTCTGGACGATTGCGGTCTGGACTATTCGGACATTGATGGCTTGATCGTCAATCGAATTCCAAGCTACGGCCGTTTCGCAGAGCTGTGTGGCATCGATCCGCGTTATACGCTATCAACACCCGGGCACGGACGGTTCTCTGGAATCTGTATTCAAACAGCTGCACTTTTAGTGGCAAGTGGCGTAGTGAACACCATTGCCCTGGTGTACGCGAATGACGGTGCTTCCGCGGGTACTGCCTATGGGGGAGACCCGAGCAACTATGGTGGCGCAGCCGGGGCCTACGGCACGACTGATGGTCACTGGGCACCCTATGGCATGACGTCGCCTGGCGCCTTTCATGCCTTGATGATGCAGCGGCACATGCATCTATACGGTACGACCGAGGAGCATCTCGGCAAAATCGCAATGACGTTTCGTGATCACGCCCACTTGAACCCAGACGCGGTGATGCGCAAACGCTTTTCAATGGATGACTATCTGGCAGCGAAACAGATTTGCTCGCCATTGCGACTGCTGGACTACTGCCTGATCAACGATGGAGCAGTCGCCATGATCATCACCCGTGCCGATCTGGCAGAGGGGCTTCGCAAGGCCCCCGTTTACATCCATGGCGCCTCTCAAGCCTCTCAGTTCATCGACTCAAGCTTTCCGCCCAAGGATTTTTGGGCAGCGCCTATGGCAAAGGTCGCCAACGATGTTTTTGCGATGGCAGGCGTGAGTCGAGAAGACATCGACAGCCTGATGATCTACGACAACTTCACACCCACGGTACTGTTCACTCTGGAAGGATTTGGTTACTGCAAGCCGGGCCAGAGTGGGCCATGGGTTGCTGAGGGGCACCTTGGCCTTGAGGGTCGTTACCCCGCCAATACCAACGGTGGTCATCTGTCCGAGTCCTACCTGCAAGGCTGGGGCCTGAATGTGGAGGCCGTTCGGCAATTGCGAGGCGATTGCGGGGACAGGCAAATCAAGTCTCCGCAATTCGTTCAATACATGGCGGCATCACCGGTAGTGACCTCCGTCATCTATGGGAGAGAACGCTCATGAGCACATTTTTGACGCCCCCCAATG